>JAAUYH010171685.1_pt1 | contig 17631 bp, 16 predicted proteins | sample 7278061 | NCBI WGS metagenome assembly JAAUYH01 (sample SAMN14350203, study PRJNA611818) | marine sediment metagenome | isolation source: surface marine sediment (0.6m) | place: French Polynesia: Moorea | collected 2018-08 | reverse complement strand
TCCAACTTCTTCACAGACATTGCCACGATAAAAAGACCAAAGAAGATTTAAAACTAATCGCCGAACACAAACGCCAAAAGGAGTTAGTCAAGCGATTAAAATCTACATTCAACACCTTTGACAAACAGTTCCATCAGGGACAATGGGTCTGGGTAGACGATATTCCGGTCTGGATTGGTACTAATGACAAAAGCCATGTTTCTGAGGAGCGGTATGAGGTGAAAGTCTCACGTACCGTTTTGAAGACGAGCGGGTCAGGTGACTGATTCGCTTAGTTTAATACCATCAATGGGCAGATTTATCTTATCGTTTGGGAATACCTTATTATCCTAAAATGTTAGGTATGACTCCCTTTACTCCTGCTGTTGGTTATCGATTTTTAATCGATCCGAGAGAAGATGAAGAGCAAATAACAGAAATAATGGTAGCAGCGATCGACCAGTTTTGCGATCGCCATAAAATATCTGGCTGTCATTTTCTCTTTGTCGATCCAGACTGGAAGTCAGTTGTCGAAAAATACGGTTATACTCCTTGGATGCATCACAGTTATATCTGGCAAAATAAAGATTTTGGCAGTTTTGACGATTATTTAAAAGTATTTAACGCCAATCAACGCCGTAATATCAAAAGAGAGCGCAAAAAAGTAGTTAATGCCGAATTAGATGTCAAAGTATTTACTGGTGAAGAAATTCCGCGCAATTTTTATCCTTTAATTCATCGATTTTATAGCAGCACTTGCGATAAATTTTGGGGTGGAAGTAAATATTTAACTCGTAAATTTTTCGAGCAACTTTATCCCAATTATAGCGATCGCGTTTTGTTAGTTGCTGCTTTTAGTTCTAATAACGATCGCCGACCAGTGGGAATGTCTTTTTGTTTGCATAAAGACGAAAAACTTTACGGTAGATATTGGGGATGTTTTGACGAATACGATTGCTTGCATTTTGAAGCTTGCTATTACAAACCGATCGAATGGGCGATTAATAATGGCGTGAAAATGTTCGATCCTGGTGCGGGAGGAAGACACAAAAGAAGGCGCGGTTTTCCGGCGACTCCTAACCACAGTTTGCACCGTTTTTACGATCCTCGGATGTTAAAAATTATTCGGGCTTATATCGCTCAAATTAACGAAATGGAAGCCCAAGAAATTGAAGCAATTAATAACGATTTACCTTTTAGCAAGCGAGAAATCAAATTGGAGATTTAGAGGTTAAATTATGTCTGAAAATGTAATTTATCAAGGTCAATTCGGCGAATTTACGATCGATAAAAGCGATCGCATCGGCGTAATTGTTTATCGCGTTGGCATGGCGATCGCAGCTTTAAGCGTAGCTATTGGCGGGTTTCTTTTCCTCGGTTTTGGTGCAACTCCAACGGTTTTATCTTGGTTGACTGTCTTATTTTTCACCTTTGCTGCTGGTTTGGGAATTAGTTTATTAACAATTCACATCTATTTAGTTCCTTTACACCGTCTCTTACAATTGTTTTGGTTTATAGGTACTTTGTCCGCAGCAATAATAGTTTTTAAGACTGACGAACCACTCGCTTTATATCTTTACAATCATCCTCTAGGTATTTTAGGTGTCGGGTTTATTTTTGCCGCTTTAACTGGAATTTATTTTAAAGAAGCTTTTTGTTTTAATCGAGTCGAAGCAAAAAGTTTAACCTTTTTAGTTCCGGCATTATTTTTAGGTCATATAACTGGTTTAGTACCAGGATCGTGGGAAAAAGTTTTATTAGATCTTTGGATCGTTTTATTTCTTGTTTTCGTCGGACGTAAAAGTTTCCAAGAAATCCCCCCAGATATCGGCGATAAATCCGTCTTCGATTATCTTAAAAAACAAGCGAAAAGTTAATAGTAATGGGTAGTAGGTAGTAGGTAGTAGGGAGATAAAATATGTAACTTGTTCTAGTAGTTTGAAATTAATCGATTGAATTCAAACTCTTTACTCGCAAAACAATTATTAACCTTTTTACCTTGCTACTTTTGCCTATTGCCTGTTGCCTATTGCCCCCTTACTTATAATTATGTAGAGAAAAATCTTGAGCGAACAACAGAAAAATTGGTTTTCATATCCCGTTAAAGTCCATCCCCATCATACAGATTGCGCTGGCATCGTCTGGCACGGAGCTTACATCAATTGGATGGAAGAAGCAAGAATAGAATATTTCCAACAAAGAGGCTTAGAATATTCCGACTTCGTAAAGATTGGTTACGAATTGCCAGTCGTAGATCTTGCTTTACGCTACCATAAATCGATGAAAATGGGCATGAAAGCGATCGTTAAAACTAGAGTCGATCGCATTGCAAGAGTAAAAATTATTTGGGATTATCGAATCGAATCTCCAGAAGGACAAGAATTGTACGTTAGCGGTACAGTGACTCTAGTTCCAGTAGATCGGGAAAAAGGAAGAATTGCGCGGAAGTTTCCACCAAGACTACAACTAGCCCTCAAAGAAGACTTAGATTAGCACTAGTCCGAATAAATTACATTAATAAAGTATAGACTGTTATAAGGCTTAGCAAAAAGTCGATCGAAAACGGAAGTAAAATCGCTTCAAAATTTGTGAAATTGAGGAGACTACCCTAACATGAATTCGACTCGAACTGTTGGAGCTTTGACAGATAGTTTAATTGGATTAACCCTGCGTGAAAGATCATCCTGCGACATTACAATTAAATCCCAAAGAGATATTTCCCTTTGAATTAGACGATTTCCAAAAACAAGCGATCGCAGCTCTTAATGCTGGAAAATCAGTAGTAGTTTGCGCCCCCACTGGATCGGGAAAAACCTTAGTGGGAGAATATGCAATTTATCGCGCCATGTCAAGGGGGAAAAGGGTTTTTTACACTACGCCATTAAAAGCCCTCTCCAATCAGAAATTTCGCGACTTTCAGCAGCGTTTTGGCTCGGAGCAAGTCGGTCAAAATGTTAAAGAAGTAGGATTGATTACTGGAGATATCTTAATCAATCCAGAAGCCCCAATTGTAGTAATGACTACAGAAATTTTTCGCAATATGCTATATGAAACCCCGATCGGACAAGTCGGGACTTCAGTAAAAGATGTTGAAGCAGTCATATTAGATGAATGTCATTATATTAGCAATAAAGGTCGAGGTACGGTCTGGGAAGAATCGATTATCTACTGTCCTCCAGAAATTCAAATAGTTGCCCTTTCTGCAACGATCGGCAACCCCCAAGAATTAACCGACTGGATCGAACGAGTGCGAGAAAAAGCTAATGTCGATAAAAAGAAAAAATATACTTGCGAATTAGTTAATTCCGATTACCGACCAGTTCCCCTAAAATTCCATTTTATTAATAAAAAAGGCTTATTTCCCCTGCTCAATGCCAAACAAGATAAAGTTAATCCTCGCTTAAAATTAAAAAGTAACAATCGCGGATCGAGACGAAGATTAAACCGAGAAGACTGCCCCGAAATTGCCGATGCGATCGCCGCAATGCAAGAAAAAGAAATGCTGCCGTGCATTTATGTTATTTTCAGCCGCAGGGGATGCGATCGCGCCGTAGAAGATTTGACATCCTTAGTTTTAGTCAGTCGAGAAGAAGGGAAAAAATTACAAGCAATCTTGTTAGAATTCTTTCTAGCCAATAATTACGAATTACAAAAAATATTAGTAGAGTATTTTGCAGAAAAAGAACCAGAATTGCAGCAAAAATTAGTATCTTATGCGGCAAGAAATGAAGGAGCATTAGATGAATTGATAGAATTTTTCGCTCGCAATCTTAAAATTAAGACCGAATTTTTTCAAGTATTAGGTCAAAATTCCAACTTTGCTAGAGGGCAACAATTAGAGCCTTTGACTAGAGGAATTGCCGCTCACCATGCTGGAGTTTTACCAGCTTGGAAAGAATTGGTCGAAAAATTATTTGAATTGGGTTTAATTAAATTAATTTTTGCCACCGCAACCCTCTCGGCCGGAATTAATATGCCCGCTCGCACCACAGTTATATCTTCCCTTTCTAAAAGATCTGACGAAGGACACCGACTGCTTACCCCTTCAGAATTTTTGCAAATTGCCGGAAGAGCGGGAAGGCGAGGTAAAGATACTATCGGCCACGTAGTTACCTTACAAACTCCCTTTGAAGGGGCAAAAGAAGCAGCATATTTAGCTACTACTGGAGCCGAAGCATTGCGGAGTTGGTTCACACCATCTTACGGTATGGTACTAAATTTATTGCAAAAACACACTATTGAAGAAGCCAAAAATCTTTTAGAGCGCAGTTTTGCCGAATATTTAGCACAATTAAAACTAGAACCAGAACAAGAAGCGATCGCCAGCATAACTACAGAACTCGCTAAAATAGACATCGAACTAGCCGCGATCGATACCGCTCACTTTGCCAGTTTTGAAAAACTCAGAGAGCGACTCAGAGAAGAATACCGTCTCTTAGAAATATTGCAAAAGCAAGCAGAAAGTAATAGAAAGCAGAAAATTGCTCCTTTAATTCCCAAGATAGAACCCGGAAGAATTGTATTTCTTAAAGGGAAGCACGTTAAAATTACACCACCTTTAGCAGCAGTTACGATCGCTAAAATACCAGGAGCGGGGCGATCGCCCGATTTGATTTGTTTGGGTAAAGACAATCGCTATTATATCGCCAGTAGCAACGACGTAAGCGATATTACAAACGAATTTATTCCAGAAGCGGAAATAGCAAAAATTGTTTTACCCAGTTTACAAGGCAAAATTCAATTGGGAAGGTGGCGCAAAGGTAATGAAATAACCGCCGAAATTGGCGATTTAATTGCTAAACAAACAAATACCTTCGGGCAAACAGCACCAGAAGTGATCGAACAACAATTAGTTGTAGACAAAGTTCAGGCACAATTAGACAATCATCCCCTGCAACAATATAAAAGTCCCGGCAGCTTAATTAAACGTCACAAACAGCGCGTTATTTTGAGGGGAAAACTGCACAAAAGTCAAGTAAAATATCAAAAACATAAATCCTACAGCTCCTATTATTGGGAGGAATTCCTGAATTTAATCGAAGTTTTGCGAGAATTTGAGGCAATTTCTGGTTTCACCCCCACCGCACTAGGAGAAGCAGCAGCAACCATCAGGGGAGAGAACGAGCTTTGGCTCGGTTTGGCTTTAATGTCGGGGAGTTTCGACGATTTAGCACCCCACCATTTAGCCGCAGCGATCGGGGCTTTAATTATTGAAACACCGCGATCGGACAGTTGGTGCAATTACGAGCCTTCGATTGAAGTATTGCAAGCTCTCGGGATTAAAAAGCCAGCAAATGAAGCTAGGGAAGTGGCGATCGCCAATTTATCAGAAACTCGCCGCAAACTCAATCAAATTCAAAACCGTTACGATGTTGCCATGCCAGTCTGGTTGGAGCGAAAATTAATTGGTTCGATCGAGCAATGGGCTTTAGGAGTGGAATGGGGCGAGCTTTGTGAAAATACCAGTCTCGACGAGGGCGATATTTTGAGGATGATTCGCCGAACGGTAGATATACTCTGGCAAATACCCCAAGTTCAACAACTGCCAGAAAATTTACAAAGCAATGCTAGAAAAGCGATCGCCCAAATGAAACGCTTTCCGGTGTAGGATAAGAGAATTGGGTCAATACTAAAGTTGCGGGTAAATTTCGAGTCAGTGTATTTACCCACACATCAATACTATGGAGTTAAGTAATGTTCAGGATAAATTGGTATTACTTAAAAAGCTCTTTGGAGAATATTACCGCCAAAACGAGCAGACAAAAAATATTTTTTATTTTGTTTTCGGTTTTGTCTTTAAGTTTTATTTCCGCCAAAGCAGCCAAAGCATCATTTACAGAGAAAACAGAAGGGGTGAAAAGGGTAGAAAAACCTGCTCCGAAAATGTTGCAGGAAATGGATGTTAAATTATTCGAGAATTTTGGTAAATTTGAATCCAATCCAGAAATATACTCCCCGAATAACGGGCTGAAAAAGACTTCCGGCCCAGATAATGAGTTAATTGTCTCGGGTTCTCACATCGTCGCCATCAATGAAGAATTCGCCGCTCTTTTGGGTCGTTTTGAAAGTACAATCGTCGCCATAGCAGCACACTCGATCGGCGATCGCCTATCTTTAGGAGAATTTGTCACGGGTAATCAAACAAGACAAGGAACTTCAAACAACAGCGAAGCAGAACGAGCCTTAACTAAAGCTAAAACAAAGTATACTAAATTTCAGCAATTGATGCGATCGGGCCAGTACGCTCGAGCAAAACAAGAATGGATCTCGGCAAAAAACATTCTTTTAGCAAACTATCCCACCGATCGCACCCCAGCAACAGCAGAAGTAAGAGCAATTTGGCTCGATCGCGGTACGATAGTTAAAGCCCAAGGAGAACGAGATCTAGTCAAACTGTTCGATCGCCTAGCAGCAGCAGGAATCAATACAGTATTTTTTGAAACCCTCAACGCTAGCTATCCGATTTACCCGAGTAAAATAGCTCCCGAACAAAACCCCTTAACTAAAGGATGGGATCCCCTCAAAGCAGCCGTAAAACTTGCCAAAGCTAGAGATATGGAGTTACACGCGTGGGTGTGGACTTTTGCTGCTGCAAACAAACGTCATAACGAAATTCTCAACAAACCGACAGACTATCTCGGCCCCGTACTGGCACGCCATCCAGATTGGGCAATGAGCGGTCGCCAAGGTAATATATTTAATCCTAAAACAAATAAAGCATTTTACGACCCTGCCAATCCAGAAGTACGTAAATATCTTTTATCTTTAATTGAAGAAATTGCTAGCAACTATGAAGTAGATGGCATTCAACTAGATTATATTCGCTATCCTTTTCAATCTCCCCATGCCGATCTAGTATTCGGTTATAGTAAATCAGCGCGATCGCAATTTGAAGCAAAATATGGAATAGATCCGATCGAAATTGGTGCTAGGGAACCGCAATGGTATAAATGGAATCAATTCCGCATCCAACAAGTCGATCGCTTCGTTGAAGATACTTCTAGATTGCTAAAATCTCGCTATCCCAATTTAATTTTATCTGCGGCCGTATTTCCCTCAGCAGAAGGACACAGATCCTATCAAATTCAACAAAATTGGGAAAAATGGGCAAGAAAAGGCTGGGTAGACAGTCTCGCGCCGATGACTTATGCCAATACAGCATCGGAATTAGATCGCAAGAGCAAACCACTCTTCAATAAGTTTATTAAACTGGGGGCTTTAATTTTACCTGGAATCAGACTCTCTAACGTTCCCGATCCGGTAGTAATCGATCAAATGCAACTGCTGCGACATTTGCCAACTGGAGGTTATGCCCTCTTTGCTGCCGAATATTTTAATGCCAATTTAGGGAATATGTTAGGTCAAATTCAGGGACAAGTAAAGCGATCGCAATCTATCTTACCCTATCGCGAGCCATTTAAAGCCAGCGTCGTCCGCTATGATGGTTTGCAAAAAGAATGGATTTATCTAGTCTCTAAGGGTCAAATATCCCTCGATCGCACTACGATGCAAGAATGGGCGAGCCAATCTCAAGATCTCGAAACGGCTTTAAAAGATTTAGCAGATCGTCCTTCTAACAGAACTTTTCTGACAGCGCGATCGGCACTGCGATCGTATCAAAGACAGTTTCCTACTTGGCTGAAACAATACCAACAGGATAATACTTATTTGGTGCAAGCTTGGTCGAATCGTTTGAAAAGTATTGAAGATTTGCTAAGTTACGGCGATCGGACTGTTTTAAGAAGTAACGGAAGTAGGGTAGTGAGGAGGTAGATCTAGTAGTGAGTAACGAGTAACGAGTTTCTTATTTAAGATCGATTGATTTTAAATTAGGATAACAAACATAATATTGTTACTTGTTACTTTCTATGAGTGAATTATTAGATCGAGCGCACCGCGAAGCGGATCTCTTCGAGATCGCAAAGGTTAAACAACTTCCAAAGTCTCAACAAGATGAAATTGCTGCAACGATTTTAGAAGAATTAGAAGATGAAGCGCGTTGGGATAGTGCTTTTTCTAAATCTCCCGATCTTTTAGCAAAATTAGCAGCAAAAGCATTAGCGGAAGATGAAGCAGGTAAAACTAAAGAATTGGATTTAGATTCGTTGTGAAATCGAAAACAACGGCTGATTTTCGCAAGCTATTTGCTAGTTTACCCGAGTCGGTAAAACAAAAGTCCCGTCAAGCTTATACAAAATTCAAACAAGATCCTTTTCATCCCAGTCTTCGTTTTAAACAAGTACATCCTAATTTACCGATTTATTCAGTCAGAATTAGTAAATATTATCGGGCTGTTGGCGTGCGAAAAGATAAAGAAATTGTTTGGTTTTGGATTGGTTCGCACGCTGATTATGACAAACTACTTTCTCAATTGTAATTTTGTTGCGTCAAGTAAGTTCTTTTTGTTTAGAAAATATCTCGCTTCAGACTCACTAACATGGTATTAATTAGGAAAAAGCTCGAAAATTAAATGATAACAGGCGAACTTAAGTCAAAGGTCGATCGACTTTGGACTACTTTCTGGAATAATGGCATTAGTAACCCGCTTTCTGTAATCGAACAGATCTCTTATTTATTGTTTATCAAGCGGTTGGACGATTTAGAATTAGCAAAAGAGAAGAAAGCTAACCGTTTGGGTAGGAAAGTAGAAAATTCGATTTTTGGCGAAGAATATCGCAAGTGTCGCTGGTCGTATTTTAAAAATGAAAGCAGCGAAGAAATGCTAGAAATAGTTAAAGATAAAGCATTTCCTTTTATTAAGTCTTTGGGTAAAGCAGAAGCAACCGCATACACTCGTCACATGAAAGATGCGGTATTTTTAATTACCAATGCTGCTTTATTATCTAACGTCGTCGAACAAATCGATCTACTTCCCCTCGAAGATCGCGATACGAAAGGGGATTTATATGAGTATATGCTCTCGAAGCTGACCACTGCAGGCACTAACGGACAGTTTAGGACACCGCGACACATTATTAAAATGATGGTGGAATTGATGTCTCCTGGTGCTAGAGAGATTATCTGCGATCCGGCTTGCGGTACTGCGGGGTTTTTGGTTGCTGTTGCCGAATATTTGCGGAATTTAAGAGATAATGACGGCAATCAAGTATTAAACGCTCCAGGAAATCGCGAACATTTTAATCAAGAAATGTTTCACGGGTTCGATTTTGACGGTACGATGTTGCGAATTGGTAGCATGAATTTAATGTTACACGGCATCGAAGATCCTAAAATTGAAGCTAGCGACTCTTTAGCTCAAAATAGGGGAGATATAACCGAAGCTTTTACGATGATATTGGCAAATCCTCCTTTTAAAGGATCGGTGGAAAAGTCCAGTATTGCTAAAGATTTAACTCAGGTTATTTCGACTACTAAAACCGAATTGCTGTTTATTGCTTTATTTCTGCGCTTGTTAAAAAAAGGGGGCAGGGCTGCGATAATTGTACCCGATGGGGTGTTATTTGGCTCTTCTAAGGCTCATAAAAAGATTCGCCAGATCTTAATACAACCAGTGGACTAAGAAACCTCGATCGACGCAGATATCTGGGTCAAAATTTACCTTTACCACCGATCGCAGAACAAAAGAGAATAGCTAATATTTTAGATAAAGCAGACTCTATTAGAAAGAAGCGACAAGAAGCAATTAAATTAACAGAGGAATTACTGCGATCGCAGTTCTTAGAAATATTCGGCGATCCAGTTATTAATCCTAAAGGCTGGGACAAAGATTATTTAAAAAATCATATTCTGCATTCTAATAATGGTTTAAGTCGAAGACGAAAAACATCTGAAAATATAGGTGATATTGTTTTGAGACTTCAAGATGTTAAAGCAGGATATATAAGCTTTGATGAACCAAATAGAATAGCTTTAAATGAATCTGAAAAAAAAAGATATTTACTGAGACAAAATGATTTGCTTTTTATCAGAGTAAATGGAAATCAAGATTATGTAGGAAGATGCGCCATTTATAAACAATTTAATGAAAGCGTCTATCATAATGACCATATAATTAGAATTCAAACATCATCTAAAGTAAGTCCTGAATATTTAGCGTTTATTTTTAACCAAACCTATGGCAAAAAAATGCTTAAAAGTAAAATAAAAACTTCCGCAGGTCAATATACAGTTAGTCAAAAAGGGATTGAATCAATTCAGTTACCAATTCCTCCAAAAAAGATTCAAGATGAGTTTATAAAATGTAGCGAAGCAGTAGAAAAAATCAGGCAAAAATATCAAAAATCATTAAGAGAATCTGATAACCTTTTTAACTCGCTACTACAAAAAGCATTCAAAGGAGAACTTTAAATATTTCTGACCTCTGACCCCAAATTCTACCGAAGCATTTGACAGAGGCGATAAATTTGCCGACTATCAAGAATTAGCAAGCTTACAAGAATACGTTTTAATTAATACTAAAAAACAAAGAATTGAATGTTTTCGGAGGAGCGATCGGCAAAGATGGATTTTAGAATATTATACGGAAGATAAGGACAGTTTTGAATTAAAAAGTATCGATTTTAAAGGTAAACTAGAAACAATTTATGAAGATGTATATTTTGAATCTGTATAAGGGCGATCGCTAAAAATTCAGTAATTAGTTACAATTTATCTCTGACTTCTGACTTGTGAGATAATATCCTCAAAATCTGGATCGTTTGCAAAAATTCCGGCAAACTTCATTAAATTATTTTTCTGAGATACCGATCTTACAGGGGTTTCAATAGGAGAGTCGATCGCAGTTATTACTGTCCCATTATCTGCAATTAAACCCCTAAGTAGCGAAGAAATTTTAACAATTCGTTCCTTGACAAAAGCAAATTAATCTGAATTCTTTCAAAAATGTCACAAATAACTATTAACTTAACCGAAGATAAAATAAAACAAATTCAAGAAATAGCCGACAAAGTAGGACTATCTACAGAACAATTATTAGAAATAAAAATAAATGATTGGTTGAAAGAAAATAAACCCGATTTTGAACGAGCAGCTAATTATGTTTTAGAGAAAAATTCTGAGTTATACAAACGCTTATCATGACTCGTTATTTAACTCTTTTAGAAGTTTTAGAACTTCAGCGTCAGCTAATTGAAAAATGGGGAGGTTTGAAGGGTTTACGAGATAATGGGGCATTAGAATCGGCTTTAGCACAACCTAGAATGACTTTCACAGGTGAGGATTTATATCCTACTATCGCCGATAAAGCGATCGCTTTAGGTTTTTCGATTATCATGAATCATCCTTTTTTAGATGGTAATAAAAGAACGGGTCATGCAGCAATGGAAACATTTTTAATTTTAAATGGATTTGAAATTGATGCCGATATTGACGAACAAGAAAAAATCATTTTAACTGTTGCGTCTGGAGAATTGAATCGTGAAAGTTTTACTAAATGGCTAAAATAAAACATCAAAGCGATCGCATAAAGATACAAATTTACTCGAGTTGAAAAACTATTTTTAACGCTCGATCGATTTTTATCATTATTTCATCAGTTAGAATTCCGCGAATTTTTATTATTCTCTTCTTTTTATCTATTGGACGAGTTTGCAAACAATCTGCGCTCGCGTAGCGCTGCCTTCGGCAGACCGATTTTTTTGTTAATCCGTTATCAAAATTAGGGTCAATTACTACATTAGTTAAAATACTCGCTTTTTTCTCGCTCCACCCAGTTATTGGAACTACTTGAATAAGCGGAAATTTCTCGTTATAAACATTATTTGTAACGATAATAGCGGGTCTAATTTTTCCAGTTTCCGATCCGAGGGTTGGGTCTAAATTAACATCAATAATAGTTCCGCGAACTAGACTTGATTCGGCCATTCTTCTAATGCCAAAGCCGTTAATTCCTGTAATTCTTCGTCGTTAGAATAAAGTTCGGTGTAAAGTTGCGCGCTATCAGTTAGTGCTTTCAATTCTAACTCTTGTTTTAATTTTAAAATGGCAGCGCGAACCATTTCACTTTTATCTTTAAACCCATAATTTTTAAATTCCTTTAAGAATTCGATTTGAGTTGATTCTAAACTGAATTTCCCTTGAATCATCTCCCGTATACCTGCCCTTAAGTACCTGTTTTACGTCCCTATTATACTACCGCGATCCTAATACTACCGATCGCAGGACAAAATTGTAAAGATAAATTGCAAAAATCAGAAAAGATCGATCGCAACTTTGAAATATAAAGATGGAACGGGCAAACTAAATTTAAAAACCCCTGACCTACTACCTAGACCGACTAACCCCTAACTGCCTTATGACATCTAATTTCACTTTTGTAAACGATCGCTTGCCAAAACTTTACAAATCCGCCAGACAAGCGGAAAAAATGGTTTATACTGCGCCTCGAGGTAGTTGTTTTTACGCGCGTTTTACTTTAGAAATTGGTATTGTTTGGCTGTACGATCGCGATCCTTATTTAAATTTACCAACCGATCGCACTTTAGGATCTTTAATTCGCGAACAAACATTTAAAGATAATCTCAAACCTGGACTTTATAATAAAATTCGCTTAATTCAAAGAATAGGTAATTTAGCAGCCCACGATGCTAATATTATTACTTCTAACGATGCTTTATGCGCGATCGGGGAATTATTTCATTTTTTATATTGGCTGTGTCGTTTTTATACTCCAGAGGGGAGGGAATTAGAAAAGCTTTCCTTAAAGTTCGATCGCAGTTTAGTCCCCAATCCAAAACAAAGGCAAGACCTTACCATACAGCAGATTAAAACATTAGAAACGCAATTAAGTCAAGCCGATGAAATGCGTTGCATTGCTGAGGAGAGGGAAAAGCAAACTAATGCGGAATTAGAAGCGGTTAAAGCGCAAATTGAGGCAATTAAACAGGAAAATGCTGCAGTAGCAGATACTTATGACTATAACGAAGCGGATACTCGCACTAAAATAATCGATGTAATGCTTAAAGAGGTTGGTTGGTATCTCGATAAACCCGAATGTCGGGAATATCCAGTTAAAGGAATGCCAAAAAGTACCAACCCATCGGGTAGAGGATATGTCGATTACGTACTCTGGGGAGATGATGGTAAACCTCTAGCTATAATCGAAGCCAAACGTACCCTTGTCAATCCCAATTTAGGCAAGACTCAAGCTAAATTATACGCCGATTGTTTGCAAAAAAAGTTCTCGCAGCGTCCGATTATATTTTACAGTAACGGTTATCAGCATTATCTTTGGGACGATTGTAACTATCCTCCCCGGGAAGTGAGAGGGTTTTTTAAAAAAGACGAGTTAGAAAGAATTATATTTCGCCGCAAAAACAGCAAAAAACTTCATTTAGTGACGATAAAACAGGATATTGTTAACCGTAGTTACCAACAAGAAGCAATAAGATCGATTACCGAAGCATTCGACAAGCATAAAATTCGCAAAGCTTTATTAGTCATGGCGACGGGTACGGGCAAAACTAGAACGGCCATAGCCTTGATTGACCTCTTAATGCGGGCTAAAAGAGTTAAAAAGGTGCTTTTCTTAGCCGATCGACTCCCACTATTAACCCAAGCTTGGCGGGCGTTTAAAGACCATTTACCCACAGCTAGCGCGATCGACCTGACCAAAAATTCTGAAGTAGAAACCGTCAGCGTGGTACTCTCTACTTATCCGACCATGCTCAACCGGATTAATTCTTATAAACATGGTAAAAGGCTGTTTGGTTGCGGACATTTCGATTTAATAATAGTCGATGAAGCCCACCGATCGATCTATCAGAAATATCGCGAGATCTTTGAATATTTTGATGCTCACTTAGTCGGTTTGACAGCTACACCGCGATCGGAAATTAATCGAGATACTTATCGAGTATTTGAATTAGATCCCGGAGTTCCTACTTTTGCTTACGAATTAGATGATGCGATAAAAGACGGTCATTTAGTTCCACCAAGAGGGGTAAACGTACCTTTTAAATTTATGCGTCGCGGCATTAGATTTGCCGATTTATCCCCAGAAGAACGAGAAGAATACGAAGATAGATTTAGAGATGAAGAAACTGGAGAAATTCCCGACGAAGTAAATGCTGCTGCTTTAAATCAGTGGTTATTTAATATCGATACGGTCGATAAAGCACTTAAAATTTTGATGGATCGCGGTTTGAAAATAGAAGGGGGCGATCGCCTCGGAAAAACTATTATCTTTGCTCGAAATCACAATCACGCGGAATTTATTGTTAAACGTTTCGATCTCAATTATCCTCACTACAAAGGGGATTTTGCTAGAGTAATTGACAGTCACGACCGCTACGCTCAAAGCATCCTCGATAATTTTTTAAAACCAGAAAAAGAACCGACGATCGCCGTTTCTGTAGATATGTTAGATACGGGGGTAGACGTGCCGCAAGTTCTAAATTTAGTCTTTTTTAAGCCCGTTTATTCCCGCGTAAAATTCAATCAAATGATCGGCAGAGGAACGCGTTTGTGCCTCGATCTTTTTGGCATAGGAGAACATAAAACAGAGTTTTTAATCTTCGATTTATGCAGTAATTTCGACTTCTTCGCTCAAGAAGTTCCTCCCGCAGATCCAAAATTAAGAGATAGTTTAACAGCCCGTTTAGTTAAAACTCGTTTAGCATTAATTGGCGCGATTCCAAACAACCAAGAAATAGAAATTAAAAATACTTTAATCGACGAATTACATCGTCACGTTGCTAGCATGGAAAGAGCTAACTTTTTAGTTCGTCCTTACTTAGAAAAAGTCGAAGAATTTTCAAAACGCGATCGCTGGGAATCTCTAAATAAAGAAGATTTGCAAACAATTTCCCAAGCTTTAGCCCCCCTTCCCAACGGACTGCCAAAAGAAAATAGAATAGTAAAAGAATTCGATTTATTATGTTTTAAATTGCAGCTTGCTATCCTAGAAAAATCCAAAAAATTCATCACCCTGCGCGATCGCATTCGGGATATTTTACACGGTTTAGAAGAAAAAAGAGATATCCCCATGGTCAAAGAAAAATTAGCTTTAATAGCAGAAGTTCAAGAAGAAAATTGGTGGTCTGACGTAACTATTTCTATGGTAGAAAAAATTAGAATCAAACTGAGAGAATTAATCCAATTTATCGATCGCACCGAACAAAAAATAGTTTACACCGATTTTATTGACGAACTAGGAGAAATAAGCGATACAGACGTGCCGATCCAACAAACAGGATTTAGTCCCTATCAATATAAAAAGAAAGTAGAAACATACATTAAAAATAACGAAAATCACCTTGTAATCGCAAAATCAAAACGCAATCAACCTTTAACAGAAGCAGATTTAAACTCCTTAGAAGCGATGCTATTTAATTCACAAGAAATAGAAAGTCGCGAGCAATTTGAAATAGTTTACGGCAAAAATATCAGTTTAAAATTATTTATTCGCAAAATAGTCGGACTCGATCGCGCTGCTGCAAAACAAGCCTTTGCTAAATATTTAGAAGGAAATAATTACACCGCCAATCAAATTAGATTCATCGAAACTATTATCGATTTACTAACTCAAAAAGGAGTAATCGATCCTGGCATACTTTACGAAACTCCTTTTACAGATTTGCATTATGAAGGTCTAGATGGCGTTTTTAACTCCAATGATGCCGATAATATAGTCGATATTATCCGAGCTTTTAATCATACAGTTGGCGAAACTTTTGGAGCAGCGTAAGAGAGTAACGAGTAGCAAGTAGTTAGTAGTTAGTAGTTAGTAGTTAGTAAAAATTATTAACTCTGAACTCTGAACTCTGAACTCTGAACTCTGCTCCCCATGCTCCCCATGCTTCCCCATGCTTCCCATGCTCCCGACGCTCACCATCCGTAACTAAATTTAAATAAAAACGGTATAAATAGAAACGGAGAATTCAAGATAGAATGACGATCTCATCTAATTTTAAATTTAGTTAATAAAAATGTCTCAAAATCAATTAGCAGCTGGTATCTCCAATTTATCTTTATGGCAAAAATATCAGTTAATTACTGACCCTTTGGGAATGCTAGAAAAATGCGCCAAAACCTACGGCGATATCTTTATTCTTCCTATTAGTCCCAATGGCATTCCACAAACGATCGTCAGCAATCCCAAAGCGATCGAGAAAATTTTTAAAGCGAACTACGAACAATTAGACTCTGGAACTCAAGCGGGGATTCAACCTTTTTTGATTGGAGAGCGATCGATGCTGGCTATTTCTGGAGAACGTCATAAGCGAGAACGCAAGCTATTAATGCCGGCCTTTCATGGTGAAAGAATGAAATCTTATGGGGAATTAATCCGCGATATCAGCCTGCAAGTTAGCGATCGATGGACGATCGCTCGACCTTTTTCAATGCGAGAATCGATGCAAGAGATAACTTTTACAGTTATTTTAAAAGCTGTTTTTGGCCTCAAAGATGGTCTACGTTATCAAAAATTGACCCAACTGCTGAATCAGAGGCTAGAAGGAAGCCAATCTATTTTGAGAGCCATGTTGCTCTTTATTCCATTACTCAGGAAAAATTGGGGGCCTCTCAGCCCTTGGGGTCGTCTGATGCAAATCGAACAACAGATTGACGAACTTATTTATGCTGAAATTGCCGAACGCAGATCCCAACTCGACAGCGATCGCACTGACATTCTTTCTCTGATGATGGCAGCCAAAGACGAAAATGGCGAACCGATGAGCGATCTAGAGTTAAGAGACGAGTTAATGACTCTTTTGATAGCAGGTCACGAAACTACTGCAACTTCACTAGCTTGGGCTTTTTATTGGATTCATCATGTCCCAGAAGTAAAAGAGAAATTACTAGAAGAGTTAGATACTTTAGGAGAAGGGTTCGATTTCGATCGAGTTATCAAATTACCTTATTTAAATGCAGTCTGCCTAGAGACACTGCGGATTTATCCGGTGGCAATGTTTGCTCTAGCACGATTAGTTAAATCTACCCTAGAAATTGGAGAGTATCGATTTGAACCGGGCACGATTTTAGCTCCCTGCATTTATCTAACTCATCATCGTGAAGATTTATATCCCGCTCCAAAGCAGTTTAAGCCCGAACGTTTTTTGGAGCGTCAATTTTCTGCTTATGAATATTTACCCTTTGGTGGTGGCAACCGTCGCTGTTTAGGATATGCTTTTGCTTTATTTGAAATGAAAATAGTTTTAGCAACAGTTTTATCTGGTTACACCCTAGAATTAGCCGAGCGTAAACCTGTTAAAGCAGTCCGTCGCGGTCTTTTAACTGCACCATCTACTGGTGTGAGAATGGCTCTCAAAGCTAAACGTTCTCCAGTTCCGCAAGAAGTTCAACCCTTATCTATGTGACATAGCAGAAAGCATTTCATTGGATCGTTTGTCATTTGTTCAATGGTCAATGGTCAATGGTCAATGTTGAAAAGTAATCCAGACATCTTGAAAAAGGATAACTATTTATATAGAATCAGCCCGTGTAAATAAAAGGATTTGTTGCCTAATTTTTGGCGATCGTTATTAGTAATACATCGAACTTTTAAAAATAAGAATAACGTCAAAAATACAGCAATATTTCCTTTATAAATAAAAAGCGTTAGCGAGTATATTTCACGGTGATTAATAGAACTAAAATCCTTAGAAGAATTTGGATTGTCTTGCTAGCAACAATAGTTTTTAGCTGGTTAGGTACTTTACAAGTAGTAGCAATAGACAGCTTATCAGGTGCTGG
>JAAUYH010160167.1_pt1 | contig 17635 bp, 8 predicted proteins | sample 7278061 | NCBI WGS metagenome assembly JAAUYH01 (sample SAMN14350203, study PRJNA611818) | marine sediment metagenome | isolation source: surface marine sediment (0.6m) | place: French Polynesia: Moorea | collected 2018-08 | reverse complement strand
GACTGAGACGATGTTGAATTTTTGCAAGACGCACTTGTATCTCGGCTAAAAATTTTTTTGAAAGGAAAGATTATCGACTTTGTATATACTTCATTTATCTGCAACAAAGATACATTATTTTAATGAGAATTTCAACATACGTGTGTAAAATAAATGAAATTCGTAAGGAATTCACTCGAAGTTATAGATGTGCATTGTTCCTATCGGTATTTTGATACAGTTCATTGTAATAAGTCAATTTGGCTTATGTCTGAATACATATAGACCAAATCTCAATTCCGAAATAGGTGAAGCAGAGCAGAAGAATTGATGGTAGCGAGAATAGCGTGCATGGCGACCATGAAATTGACAGCTGTCTCTGACGCACCATCCGTATATTTCACATTAACAAGACCAGCTCGGCCAATCAACCCAAAAAGCGATCCCGTTGGTATCGCCTGTTTCCATGCAAATTCCCATTGCCTGTTTGTAGAATCGAGATATAGTAGTTCGTTGCTTCATTCACAAGGATAAATTATCTAAAAATCTCATTGCGGCGAGTAGTCAAAGCAGGATAATAGAAATCAACACTGACCTTGTGCCGCCGCCCGTTCGCGGTCTAGTCGAATTTATCAGGACGCCGGACGGCGTCATGTCCTACTGGAAATAATCGTACTCTCTTCTTTGTCTCCGCTGTTTTGCGAAGCCGAGCCTGATACTATCTTACTTGTTGCCGAGTCGATTTTGTCGGCATGCTTGTTCACTCCTCAGTCTGCCGCACATGACGCATTATGAACCACTTGGTCCTGTCTACAACAGAATAAAAGATGGAATAGAACGGTCTATGATTTATTTGGTGAAATAGAATCTGGTTTATGAAGGACAGAAAACAAGAACCACATTGGAAAATGGCGCAGCCATAATTACTTCCAGTGGACTCCGCGTACTCGAATCTCTTGTTCTGTAATTCCAACAATCTCTATTGAATTATTTACTGTACTTACGTCGTCACTAGTACCGCCGGCCCAATCGAGTAGCTGAAGCCATTCGAGCATAGATAGTGGAACTGTTGGATTGACGTACTTTGAATGGTTTACAAACATATACATGCGAAGAATCCGAATAGTACAGGAATCCACGGTTGTAACCCATTAAAAACCTGCCCTGCTCACTTATTTGAGCGCAACAATACCTTGTTGAGCATTTGTGCTGCATTGCACAAGCCATGATGGTCGATCTCAGTCTCATTTTGGTTTTGTCCTGATAAATTCCGAATCATTTGGAATGAACTGTCAGTGGAGCAACCTAACTGCGCGGAACAATACATCTACTACAGCTGCCGGGGTTGGACAGATTGTGGGAGGATGGGGTTTTCTGCAGATTAGGGCCAGTGCACTGTATATTTAAGACATTAAGAACGGTAATATGGAAATCGGTTAAATTTATTGACTGAAAGATCAAGCGCATCTAATCGAACCTTTATCAGTGCTGTAAACTATTACATCATGCCTGTTCTCCTTGACTAACTCTTCAACTTTTTCATGAATATATTTAGTCACTTTGACGTACTCCACCTTCTTCCGCACGCCATACTGCGCAGTCAGGTGACTCGTTTTCTGAGTTACAGCGCTTAAAGCGTCCGATAAAATTGACAAGGTATGAATGCGCAACAATTTTCTTCTTGTTCACGCTTGCGCTGCTCTTTACTCTGTAATTTGCGACGTTCATTCTTCCTTCGCCCGTAGTCAGGGTATTCACGCTTTTTCTCATACGGGCCGCATTCTTAGACAGATTTTACGGGTCCTTCTCCTTCATTGACTTCAGCACGATGCCATTTGCAAGCATATGGCTAACAACTTGCGTAGTATTAGGCGATGCATCGTCGCCCAATACACGAACAACGACCGCACATTCTTGAGCTAATTGCTTGTCGTAGACCTAGTTGTAGTCAGTATCAATCTTGCCATTGCGAAACTTGTTCGGCCACAATTAAGAGCTGAGCAAGGCAACAATGAAAAGTAACGGTCAAAATTTCAATTTGTTTTAATTAATTTTCAATTTTCTAAATCTTAATTAAATTTAAGTGCTAGCCACGGAATTAAGTCCATACAGGTGACGTTCATTTTGAAATAGTCACTGCAGATGACGTTCATTTGTAAACAGTCCGAGCAGGCGACGTGCATTTTTAAATAGTCCGCACAGATGACATGCATTGATAAATAGTACGCAAGCATTTTTGTTAATAACAGATTCCGTACGATTACAAGATAGAGCAAAGCTCCTATACATGAAAAGTATCAATAAATCACAAAGTCTACTTTAGTCATTGAAGCATTCAGCTACCACACATCTATAGTAAGACGTAATATCGTTCTGCTGCTCATGCAACTCCGTAAGGCGAGCAAATGCCGCTTGTAGTGAGGCATGAAGCTGTGAGTCATATTTTAAATCAGGAAATTCATGAATTAATTCCATTACTAGTGAGCACTTCTCTTGAATAGGATAATATTTGATTGCTTCATGCGTACTAGATGCGGCGAACTCCGAAGAATCCTCATTGTCTCTTTTTTCATAATATAAAGATTGCAAACATTCGTTTGCGATATCAGAGCGTGAGATGTCAGCGTCTTCTGGTGTAGGTTGATATAAAACTTTTACCAGCTCACTTGCGTCATTGACATTCTATATCTCATTGAATTAAATGAAAGCAGGCATGGATGAGCTGGCTTGCAAAGTATCTGTGTGCGTAAGCATCTGAACAGTGCAAATATCTTGATAAATACCTTGCATCTCTTCATTTCTAATCGGCCCTTCTTCTTCTCCAACATCAGCTTGCGGAGAGAGCGAGGCAAAAATCTGGTTAGCTTGTATTACCAGATTACTTGAGAAGCATTTGCTTTTAATCCAGCTTTTCAGTATGGCGCGTCAAGATATATTTGACCAGGATTCATTGAATAGAGTCATTGCGTCATCAGCATACGGCAGATGTCCATTACGAAGTCCCCATTTCCCAGAATTCGAGCTCTGGGGGAAATGTTGTTCACCCGAAATCAATCGCAAGGTATTATCCACCACATGACGCAAAAGAGTTGAGCAGTAGCGTATTTTGGAACGCGCAATCAACCCAAGTTCAAGCGTCTGATATTTTGAAGTCGAGCCCTTTGGCGATAATCCAAAGAGAAATCCCAGAAGATTAACATCACATTCATGTCCATCGCAGTTGTCCATTAGAATTAGAACATCGTCATTAGTTATTTCGCGAACCTCCTTGTACCACCACGTAATCCACTTTGATGATTCTGCATTGTCCATCCAGCCGTTCTTCTGACTGTGATATTTGCTTTGAGGTGAGCAAAGCGAGAATCTCGAAAGCACATGGATTGGGCAGCATGAACAATGAACAACACATGAAATTCATCTGACCCATCTCCATTCACACAGATAGCGAGACTGATACGGTCTTTTGCATGCAAAGATGACAAAAGCTAATACCTCAGAGTCAATCTGCGGTATTTTTGAGTAGAAAAATCGCCTTGCATTAAGCGGTACTCCTTGTTTCTCTTGACTCTTCCATTTTTTATCCTTGACTAAGCAATGGAAGATTCGAGGATCAATCTTGAACTCAGTGCAAATGCTTGGCTGCTCTCATTTCTTTCCGCTCGGCAAATTAATTTCAACGTGTCGCACAACTGGAGGTAAGTTCGGGAATTTCTAGGTGAAATGCATTTCGTAATCAATTTATGTCTAACAATTGTACTTTAGACAGTTGTAATAGGGTGCCGCAATGTTTCATGTATTTCTTGCGCGTCATGCCCCGATTGTGACATTAACACGATTTCCAGTTTTTCCACTAAGTCAACACTGCGGCTTTGAATGCCCATGCTACCCGTAGAACTTTCTCACCTTCCTCACTGGTAACTAACCAACAATCTCATTAGTAATCCGTCCTGTCCTTGCCTTGGATGCACAAATTTGGTATGTTTACAGTGTATAGGCATTTTAACTATTATCGAGTTGAACCTTACAGAAATTTCTTTCAGATGCTACTGCCGCGGTCAGCTTGCGGGGTTGGTCAAGTTACGGGAGAGGCATAAAACGGGGTTCTACTGTAGGTTACCAGAACCCAGTGATGAGTGTAGTAAAAACTGATCGAACATCACCAAAACTGTCTGATTCCAAAATATAGTCACTAAGTGCATTATTGCAGATGAGTCTTACTGAGCTGGATACATCAAGGCTGTTGCGGGTTTGGGGCGTGCCTGTATATTGTAATACAAATAATTTACAGTTGGACTAAGACACAGTTCCACCATCACTGTTCAATATCAGCAACCCCTGAGTGCACTTTACTTGTGAATATGCTGATAAAAGCAGTGTGTCGAGCAAAAAAGCCAAGCTCGCCGATGCATCGAAAACTAATGTGGTATAAGTAGCGTTTCCCAATTAGTCGTAGTTGACGCTCGAGGATACTGATGTGTGCGAAAACGAGAAGGGAGTGATGGGCGACATAGAGTGCGGCCGTTACTCTCGAAGTTCTTTTCTGGGCGTTGCATTGAATTAGACAATCCGCAGAACATGTAGGAGAGCTAAGAAAATATGGGATCACGCAGTACGGAGGAATAGGACTGACTGAGTGGGGAGAAGTTGGCTATTCTGCGTAGATAACTGAGGATGTTCATAATCTGTGATTGTGCAGTAAAAAATACAATGCATAAATTGTATATCTAACTAGTTAGCGAATGGTGTCCTATGGTTCAGTACACCGGCACCATAAAAACTTGACCGAAGATCAGATTCTACACTCGATTGGTTTGATAATTAAAAACCCTAAATCAGATTCACTGCTTGTTCTGAATCAAGCTCCCAGCTATTTTCGATTCTGAACGTTACAGCCGTTTCTAATTTGCCAATCACTTACGTTGTGAACACGAGAATCCATACGCCAATTAGAAACGTTTGCGCTACAGTATATTGCAAAAGCGAAAGCAATTTCGCTGGCTTGAGTGTTAAACTGAAGAAAGGCATCCACTGTGTACCGTACCAAATGAGTGGCTAGAATAGGTGATTTCCGTATCAAACCAAATTTTTGAGTCAATCAGATTCTGTTACTAACCATTGCCTGCAGTGCTCTGATGTAATGCAGCAGGGAGATGTGGTGCGCGTGTTCTTCCAGGGATCAAGACCAACGAATAATCTGGAAAAGAACCCCGAATCCCTTCACATTACTGTACGAGGTAGTCAAGAGAGCTTGAGATGGCACCCAGTGAGAGGATGTTATGAAACAAACGATTATGGTGACATAAGCATAAGTCAATAAATGGAGGAAAGTACAGAACCTCGGGAGCCGAACAAGAAAGACCCTCCGCATCGGGGTATCGGACTGAGCAAAGATTGGCCGTCGTGTATCAATGGGGAACAGGAAACGCTTGCGATATTTTATTTGGGAGGCAAGCCCTAGCACTCAACGGATCTTCAGAACGGATAATGGCAAGGGAGAATACCGTCGTGGCGGCGTTTGATAAAAATATCAGAATACAATGGTTCCACTCTGTTCCATAAGACCACACAATACCGCATGTGACGAAATCTGCGGATGGTTGTGGCTCCACTTGCATTTGCTATCATTTCTGCAAACTGACATCTAGGCTAGGTAACCAGACAGCGGCCTCCACAACAGGCACCGCCAGCCACTTGACCAAGTTCCGCCTCCATCTTCCATTACGCGTCTACCGAAATTGCCCAGTAATCGCTGAGAAATCTCACACAACAGTACCCATACCACGCGTTCATCCTTCACCATCAAATGCAATATTTAAACCAACACAAACGCAATCGGAGATTACGCATTATCGCGTTGAATTTCCTCTCCCACGCCAAGCAACACACCAGCTCTTGCGCAACTCCCACACCCAACAACGTACTTCTCATCCACCAACACCTTCCTCACTCGTCAATCAACAATGGGTTCCGTTCCGAACTACCGTGAGCCTCTAGCTACCCGCCTGAACCGTCTCGGGACGGAGACAGCTTATGCAGTTGCTCTTGAAGCAGGTCAAATCAAGGCATCGGGCAAGACGGTGTATCCGTTCCACATCGGAGATCTCAACTTTCGTACTCCACAAGTTGTTGTAGATGCATGCAAGAAAGCACTCGATGATGGATACACAGGATACTGCCCTGCGGCAGGAATCCCAGCCCTACGTGAAGCTATGGCAAAACACTACGAACAAGTGTTTGGATTGCCGTACACGGCGGCCAATGTATCAATCCAATCGGGTGGTAAGCCAGGAATTGGCAAGTTCCTGATGGCTGTCTGTAACGAAGGAGACGAGGTGCTTGTACCGTCACCGGGATATCCAATCTACGAATCAATGGCAAACTTCCTCAACACACGACCAGTTCCGTACTTGTATCGAGAAACAGAAGATGGATCGTTTGCACTTGACGTCGAAGAACTGAAGGCGGTGATAACCCCACGTACACGTGCTATTTTTGTGAACAATTTCCAAAACCCGATGGGAGTTGCGCACACGAGAGAAGAATTGGAGGCAATCGCAGAGTTGTGTGTTGAACACGATTTGTACTGCTTCAGTGACGATCCGTACTACCGAATCACATTTTCAGATTTCAACCAAGAGGACTTTGTGCACATTGCTACGCTACGAGGCATGGCATCACGGACAGTGTGTGGGTACACGTTTTCTAAGAGTTTCTCTATGACGGGCTGGCGATTAGGAGCAGTTGTAGGCCCGGTTTGGTTGGTGTCACAAATTACGAAACTGAACACGAATGACGAAGCGTGTACTACTCATTTCGTCCAAGTTGCCGGTGTGGAGGCGTTGACGAATCCCAAGGCGGCAAAATTCACAAAAAATATGGTGAGTGAACTTGAGAAGCGACGAGATGTATTGTCAGAAGAGTTGGATTCTGTGGTGGGATTCCACACGATCAAGCCGAAAGCCACATTTTACATGATGGCGAACGTCACGCGAGCAATGGAGATGATGAGGATCAAGGACATTGAAGAATTCAGACGTAAGGTGTTGCAGGACACGGGTGTATCGTTTTGCACTCGTGCGCATTTCGGGAAAGAAACGGACGGGGAAACAGAGAAGTATGTACGGTTTGCATTCTCAGGTGTCGATATCGAAGTGATCAAGAAGGTGGGCGGTGTACTGCGTCCCTACATGAGCCAATTCGAATAGGGTTAGAGTTGGGTGTGCAATATTGAGGGGTGACAAGTACAAAATGTAAAAGTTATTTCATGGGAAACTCAAAGTTACAATGCACAAGCGTGAGTAGTGCCAGTGGCGGTGACGAACGTGGCTGTACAGTGCAGGTAAACGGACCTTAGGTGAAGTACATAACGCGATGCATGGACAAACAAGTCTGCACCAATCTAATTGAAGGCACTGTACAGTTTTACCTTCCCATCCGTTGAAACGTCGCAAATTGTGTGTGTGTGGATTATTATACAATTAGCCCATACATATGTTATGTGCGCACTGCTATTTCGCATTTATTATTATTACGAGCAAATTTATACGTACGTATCCCGTTATGGAACATATATTTTATACAGAACTTCATCGGTGGCAGCAACAACTCTCTGCCGCACCGCTTATTAACTCGCGCCGCACCTCAGTTGGTGCTTGTTACCGGTGAACCACCGCAACTACGCACACGCACGCACACCACCTAATCGCCAACACCATGATGCAAGCTCAGTTGCCCGCTCTACGTCGTGTGCGTGAACATGAGTCACCTGCTGAGAACGACGTGTATCCTGCCGTCCCCTCGCTGCTGCGACGTCGTGTGAATCCACGTCAAGCCGCTGCACTTCGTGTTTTCACAGTTGTTTGTGCTGGGCGTCCTGCCGATGTTTGCGTCGTGCCTCATGCTCTTGGTGGTTGTACTATGACTGCTTTACATTGCCATTCCTTGGCAGAGAGGTTGTCACCTACTACAAGCGTGGATTTCGACATCTGACTTTGCCGGGATCGGATGTGTCGAACACTCTCACGCTCGTTCACACATGCACTCACTCACACGCGCCCAATGCCAGACTGTACTCGTCACGACCATAGACGAAAACATGAAGACACAGCTGCATTTGAATAATAGTGACGTGGTTCGATTCCCCGAAATGATGAATTGTAACTTTATGCCCCTGCTAGGTGCGATCGAGGGTATTACGCTAGTTTTCGATCCACGACGGCGGCTCTTACTTTTACTACGACTACTCTCTCATCTCTGCGCAGCTCAGTAAAATTCTCTTGTCCAATTCTTATTCCTTAATTTTTAGCGTACTAGGGATGCATGCTACCGGTCTGTAGTGCGCACTCGACATGGAGGTTATTTGAAATGAATTGAAAAGAAATCAAGCATTGCTCGCGCTTGCGTCCATCCTGAATGTACTGTACGTGCGTGAGTGCGTAAATTGAAGTTAGGTTGAATTCCGTGTCCTGTATTGTCGAATTGTTTGTTTCAGGGAGAATGCGTAATGTTTACGTGGTATTGCAGTGTTTTCCAAAATGACACATGGCCCACAAATCCATTGCAGAAACATACACAAGTTGAAGTAGCATGCGAATTTCGGCTGTTTTGGTCGCGTTTCGGCACAAATTGCATTGGCCGTAAAAACGGGTGCACATGCCTGTTCTACACTTACAGTCCGCATTTCTGTAAGCGCTGCTGTGTTTGTCCCCTCCTTCTCGGTCCACCTCAACGGAGTGCACCGAATTTTCGATAGCGCCCTATTGCCTACTTCCCAACTCTCCGTCTCGATTCTACGCAGCCGTGCCGTTTGGGCGCATCGAGTGCCCACCTCGTAGTTCCCTCCCTACTTGCTGCCACTTCTTATTTTCGCTTTCCGTGTCGTTGTCTGCTTTCGCCGCTCTCTTGTTCGCCTCTTCACCCGTGTCGCCCTCACGGGCATGCCACTGACACCCAGTCATGCGCGGCCTCTTCCAAACCTTCGTGAAGAAGAAAAGTCGCAAGGTTTTCGAATTTTCTGAATGCGTGTTTGCCGCTCTTTACAATGAGAACACTTTTCCTGATGACATGGGCTATGCCTTACAAAAAGCACACGCCAAATATGGTGAAACTCGAAATGTGCTTGTGCTTGATGTCTCTCCGCATGGTGCCGCAAATACCGAAGCTTGGATGCACGATGTGTTGCCAAAGGTTTTGAATACTCATCTCATGCATTTGGGTCCGTACCATTTGATGCCGACACTTTCTTCTCTTTTCGAGATTTCGGCCGATATTTACGAGTGGTTACGGTCCGGGTACGATGAAGGACAACAGCGTATTGTTTTGTTGATTGCCCGCAATGAAAAGTCTCGTTTCTATCGCCCTTTCACCGCGTTAGCACTCGCCGCTTCCGCCTATCTCACCTATGTTTCGCAGTTTGAAAACGCGGTTGAGGCGCTGGACGACTTCAAGAAACAAGTCAAACATAACCACATGGTTTCCGAATCCCAACTTATTAACGAAACTGTACTTCCTAACTTGTACCAATACTTGCGCTTCTTTACCATGCTCAAGATTTCTAGACATTTTCCGAATCCCAGACCTCTCATCATCATGAAAATCATCGCTCATGGCGTTGTCACTCTCAATGGCCAGCCGTGGAAGCCGGTCGTCAAAATTCATCATGCCGGATATGAGGAACATCCCGGCTCGTGCACGGAAATCCGCATGAATGACATCGATGCCGAGATATATGCAGGCACCGAATTCTCGCAGTTTCATGCGGAAGAACTGATTTTTGGCGATATTGTTATTAGTTTTGAAAATGCCATTCCTGGAACCGATCAAACTGTTCCTCTCTTCTCGATTGCGCGACATTCTCGTTTTATGGACGCTCCTTGTTATCGCGTTGTGTTGAAGGATTGCGAATTGGCTCCGGGTTTCGACAAGGAGTTGCGATTAGATGAGGGATTCGCTGTGGATATTTACCTTGAGGACGCTCCTTTGCCCGATGGTGTCGCGGCCGGTGACTTTAGCGATGCCGCTTTATTGGAATATGTCCGTATGTTGGGTCCGGAGAAAGGAAAACGCATTGGAACTATTGCCGATGATTCTGATCTTGTTCAAGATATTGCTGCTAGTGCGCCGTTAGCACCACCGCCTGTGTATTATGCGATGGCTGCCCAAAGTCATACGGTGAGAAATGCGGATTTCCTTGATGAGCTCAAGAAGCGTCAAGAAGAACGTGAACGTCAAGCACTTGCTGAAGGTGATAATACCACGAGAACCGCAAAGGTACTTGCCGATGTGTTGGGATTGGAAGTCGATACCGATACTGTGAACAATTTTATTGATGTGTTCAAGGATTACGTGGAGGAAGTGCATGAGGAAGAGCCGTCGGACGATTCCGATCAGACTTTGGCTAGAAGAAGAAGGAGAGCTCAAACTCTTATTGGCAAAACTTTCATTCGTACTTCTGGCTCTCGCACTGAAACTGATGACACCTGGGAAGAGGACTTTGGTGATATTGCGAAGCAAGTTGAAGAAGAAGTTGTGTTGTCGGAGGATGACCCCGCGTTGGTCATACAGCAATCTGAGTTTAACTCTGATGGCGAGTCAGTTGGCACCTCTGGTGAAGTTTCCACTTTCGATAGCTCGGTTTCTGTCACTGATGGAATTGAGGTTGAAGAGGAGAAGAAAGAAAAGGAACCTGTGGATGACGCGAAAATATTGTCTGATGCAGTTCGTGTATTGTTGAAGGGAGTGAAGACTAGTGGAAAGACCGACCGATTCCGTGCTGACGATGTGTTGAAGAACACTGCGAGTCAAACTGGCGATGGTGAGGATGAAGACGAAGAAGGCAATGCAGACCTTATCAATCAGATTACTGGTGCATTGCAAGCTCTCGTTTCCGAGAAGAAATTTGTCTCGACCGATGAACTTATTAACAGAGTCAAGGCAAACAATCGACAGGGCGGTCCTCCGACACCATCGGCGGCTGGTCGTTCTGGTGCCATTGTTCCGCCTCCACCACCGCCTGTCTCAGGTGCTACTGCTGCCTCGACCGGTGCGGCGCCGCCACCACCGCCACCACCGGGATTGCGCGCCCCTGCCCCTGGAGGCAAGGCCGGCCCTCCTCCTCCGCCACCACCTCCAGCAGGTGGTCTGCGTCCTCCAACTGGTGCCCCAGCTCCGGGAGGAGCACCACCACCGCCACCACCACCACCTCCAGGTGCTTTGCGACCTCCAACTGGTGCGCCTGCACCGTCTGGCGGGCCTCCGCCACCACCGCCACCTCCAGGCGCCTTGCGACCACCCACTGGTGCCCCTGCACCTCCATCTGGAGGCCCCCCGCCACCTCCGCCGCCCCCAGGCGCTTTGCGACCTCCTACTGCTCCTGGCGGAGCACCTAAACCACCAGCCGGTGGACCGCCGGCGCCTCCACCGCCAGGAGGATTGCGTCCACCGACAGGAGGACCACCCGGACCGCCGCCACCAGGTGGGCTCCGTCCGCCAACAGGGCCTCCAGGGCCCCCTCCTCCAGGACTTCGAGCTCCGAAACCGACGCCAGGAATTCCTGGTGGAGCTACGCCAGCACCGCCACCGATGAAGAAACCAGAGAAGAGTAAAACAAAGGCACTTCACTGGAATACCATTTCGAATATGAGGTACGGAAAATCGGTGTTTGCTGATGAGGAATTCCAGCAATTCCTGGTTCTTGATGATGATGTGAAGACTGATTTGGAAGAGAAGTTCTCGAACAAGCCAAAGAAACAAGTCGTTGTAGAAGAGGCCCCAGTTGAAACAAAGGGACCGGCGACTGCAGGGATTCTTGAATCGAATCGTATTCAGAACTTTGAAATTGTATTAAGGAAATTCGACGCGAGCCCGAAGGAAATCGCTGAAGCTGTTCGCTGTTTGGACCCATTGGCAAAGACCTTATCTCTTGACAACGTGAACGCATTACTATCGAATTTACTGAAACCGGAAGAACTCGAGCTTGCCAAAGCATATGAAGGTACACCGGAACAGCTTAATGAGTTGAACCAGGCAGAACAATTAGCGTATTATATCAGTCGTGTTCCTCGATGGCAGCGAAAGGTGCAGACAATGTATGCGATGCACAACTTGAGCAACGTTGTCGATGAAATCAATACTCAAATTGAGAATGTTGAGCTGGCGACTCAGGAGGTGCGCAACTCGAAGAAACTGAGACGTATTCTCGGGTCTGTGTTGTCTATTGGCAATTATATGAATGCTGGTACGGCAAAGGGATCGGCTAAAGGATTCAGATTGGAATCTTTATCGAAACTTTCTGAAATGAAGATGCGCGATGGTGGTCAAACACTTCTACATTACCTAGCGGCTGTACTAGAAAAGAAATCGCCTGAAGTGCTCTCCCTCTCAGAAGATATGCCTCATGTGAAACTTGCAATGCGTATGTCGAAGGAAGATATTGCAAAGGAAGTGCTTACATTCCAGGGTGGTGTGCAAGTAATGGGACGAGAGATTACTATTACGAAACAGGAAAATGCAGGAAGTCCGAAGAAGGGTGGACCACCTCCATCACCTGGTGCTACTCCGCCATCACCGGGTGGAAAGAAGGAATCGAAGTTGCCAGGTGATGATAGTAAGGATGATGACCGAGATCCAGTGGAAGTCGCTATCGAAATGCATCGTCAGGCAGAAGCTAAGTTGTCTGAAATATTGCCGAAGCACGAAAGCATGCAGCAAGGGTTCAAGGATCTTGTGGTACTGTATGGTGAGGATGTGCGACACGCGAAAATCGAAGAGTTCTTCAAGATTGTGTCAACGTTTATTGCACAATTTGAAAACTGTGTGAAGGAGAATAAAGAAAAGGAGGAGAGTGACGCGCGGAAGGCAAGGATAGAAAAGAGGAATGCAGAGAAAGCAGCTGAGAAAGAGCGCAAGAAACAAGAAGCGGCCGAAGCTAAAGCCGCAGCACAAGCACAAATGAAGCCCGCAGCAGTGCCGATCAAAACGGGAAATAAGATGGCAGGGATTGGGGAAACTGATGAGAATTCGAGCAAACTAGTTGATGAAACGAGTCCGGTGTCGGTCGGTGGACCGACGAGCTAGGGACGGCCCAGTCGTGTGCAACGACGTGCGTCGGGCGATTGCAATTTTCGAACGCCTACTGTGATATTTCTACATGGTCTCGCCCGCTTTTGTATATTTGAGCGGTCTTTTTCAGCCGCAACGTCGTTATCGGACAGTTCCCCTTACTTTGTTTTACCTCAACCTCGCAACACGCACTCCTCTTCTATATGGTGCCACTATCGATGATGAGTCGCGCACATACAAACACGCATACACACAGACATACTTTTTAAGTTTTGACCCCGACCCCTTTGAGATCTGGCCATCATATTAATGGCACGTCTTCGTACGTAGTTCTGCGCACGACCCGACCTACCTACAGTCCCCCCCACATACTTTCTAACAATAAAATGTACCCAGACTCAACTCGTATTTATTTCTGAATCTTGCTGTAGGCAGATGACCCGGAAGGCAGCCGTGTGCTGGTACCGTAGTCAGTTTCTTGTGTGCCTTGGAAGTGTGATGAGTGCCGACAGTGCCAGTTTGTTGGGCGTGTGATCGAATGGCCAGGAGCTTTTCGGGTCAATAATACATACTAACGAATTTCGTGCAGTGATAAGTTGGCAATGTAATTGTAATTTGGCGAAATATTTCGTTTTCACTAAATTTACGGCAATAACGAAGCAGGATGCAACTCTTCGATCCAGGTCAGTTTATCCTTGCGACCATTGTGTCAGGTTATTGTGCACAGTAGTTGTAAATTTAGGTGAGATCGTAGGTTCGCAAGTCAGTTTTGTTCACAATATTCATCTCGAAATTTGACGAACTTAGATGCTGCCACAATATTTTTGAGTCTGTCCGTTTGAGAGCTCAAAGGAACAAGCAAACAAACACGATCGTTCCGGTTACCCAAATAAATCAACTTAGGTAACTGGACTTGATTGCTATCTAGCTAGATCGGAAAAGGAAATAATCGCATAACCTGTTCATCGTGGGGCACTGTACCGGAACTCAATTAAGGAAATATATTCATCATATTCTTCACAACTACGACTTACTTCCCGGACCTCTTGGGCGTCGTCAAATCTCGCTTGATAAATAGCTGTTTTTCATCTTGCTTGGCCGTTCGTGCTAGATGAAAATTCATATGTGTCGCCGTGTGTTGGCAATGAACCATCTTCGAAGTATAACATTCGTAGCAATTCGTTTCAAGATTTCTCTCGATAAAATAATTCAAAGAATGACAAAAGAGAGAATTCTTCAGATTAGGAATTTAAGAAATAATTTCTGAAATTCACTGTGGCATATGTTCTGGAGGTGATGAAGGACACCTATAGGTCTTAAATCTCCGCAGCCCATTCGCAATCGATTTAAGCATTAATGTGTATCCCATTTATGCAAAATAAGTAAACGTGTTGCCCTCATATTGAACATCGCCGTTAAAGCTATCAACCAGGCATTGCAGCAATGTCTGAAGTTCATTAATCAAGAAAAGTTGGATCTATCGTTACAAACTCTTTCGATCGTCGATATCAAGGTGCTGTAGTCTTTCGTAAGGTTCTGTAAAGAATTAATTTGAACAAATAATTTGTATTAAAGTATTTCGCATAACACTGATGATTCAGTGGTGGTTTCCTAAATGATAAAACTTTCTTATGATCCTGTTGTATATATTTTCCGCGCCAATTGAAAACGATTTTTGGTTGTTATCGACAACTCTGACACCAACATGGAATTCATAGATGGACAAAACAGCCATCACTTGGCTCTATCAGCTATGGAATCGATCAGGATGTTTTAAAGATTTAAGCAGAAGAAATCAACTCAAGTCAGAGATTTAATGGGCGTCTTTCTATTCTCGCTGTCATCGGTATAGTACTCTGTCTGAGTGAAGTTCATTAATTCCTGATAGCTGCAAAGTACTTATCTCTTTACCGTCTGGGATAATATTCCAAATATTCTGCTGAACTAGAACCTTTTTTCTATTTCCCTCTTACTTATAAGCTCAAGTTTTTTGAACTATTCATTACGGTAGTCATCATAGTGGTCCTTACGCACATGAACGTCACAGTATGAACATGCACGGGGTACTTAACGGACACAAATCATCTTCTACCTTCTTTTCCTAATTAAGCTCTACTGAATCGTCAATAAATACACTGACGTTTTTCAACACGGAGAACACAGCAATGCATCGATATCGGTCTATCTTTTCGAACATATGGAAGTTTCCGGTTCGTAGAGCTTATTCGAAAACGTTTTTGCGGTCCAGATGAAGTTGCCAATGCACTTACGGTATTTCTTACTTTTCTACCAATCAGACGCCGAGATAGAGACTCACTCATACAAACCACGAATTCTTTCTGAGTCATCACATTAAGTCTTCCTACACTGGCAAGGTTTGACAATGAAATGACAGTTAAGAATGTGCATTAGTGTAACTGATTGTGAAACTGCACCAGATGCACAAGTTCCTCAGAACAAATTCTTGCAGTTTGAGCTCGTAATGCGAGTCCGTTTATTTAATATTCCAAATATACAGCTTAAGCGGTAAAGAGATTAGTTTCTGAATTCGTTAGTGTCAATTTCACTACGTTCGAAAACCCAAGCGACATCAGTAGAACAAAAGACAATTGGTTTGCTCCAGTGGTGTCACTCTAATACTCACAAATGTTACGGCAAGGAGAAAACGTAGGACGGCCTATCAATACCCCTAAAACAGGCTCAAAAATGAAGCAATTTACTCAGATTCGGTAACAGTGTCCTCATTTTTTTTCTATATCGACAGATGATGCACTGTTGGAATTAGCGCTCGGGCCAATTGCACTACTAAAATCAATGCCGCTGTGTCCTTCTGCCATTGCTGAAGAATGTTTTTCTTCTTTGCACACATGAGTAAGAAAATTCTCAAATCTTATTGGTCCAAATTCTTTCATCCAATCCACTGCCACTTCTAGTGAATCTGATTTGAATTGGAAATCAGCTTTCGCCACTGGTCGATTGATATCAAGTTCAGTTCTAGATAAGCTACTGAGAAAAATAAAACATCGATAAGAAATGAGCTCGTAGAAAAGTTACCAGCGATAGTTTGCAGATCGTACTTCGGTTTAGGACAAATAGACTTACCATGATCATACAGCAATGAGTGTGGAACAATTCTTATATTCACCCAATCGTGAAGCCAATCAGATCGCGGTCCACCTGTATGCATGATTTTTCAACTAATTCTTGCTTACGCCAATTCATTCGTAGTTGTCGAGTGTTAGCTGTAATGATAATAGGATAAGGTATCGATCCAGTCAAAAAATGCAAATAAGTTTATTTAGTTATGATAGTCTATATTTGTCTTTGTCTTTTGACTACGAAACATTAGCACAAATCCAGATAACAGACTAGTCAGTGCAGATCCGAAATGAGATATAATAGATCTTTCCCTTTTGCCTATCGGTAATCTGCATTCAACAATTTCATCCTGGTTCGTTTGTCAGATTTTATTTGGTGCAATGTTTCTGTTCGTCCAGGTTGTATCTTGTTGAAAAGTCTTATACCCCTATTTTCTATATTTTTCCACACGATACAGATTGTTTCTCGCATGTATATACTGTCTGATTGCTCCTGTTTGTATTCGTAACGATTAGCAGTTCAAGTAAATTTAAATCCGTTACATTTCATGAAATAGTGCAAAGTTGTGCGGTATAATTTCCATTGTAATTCATAGTTACTGTCATAATAGTTTGTTGTTTCTAGAAAAATTCCAATACGTTATTCATTGTAGACATTGTTCTCAAATTGGTAGTCATGCGACTAGGCCAACAGGCTTTTTCCCGACCAGACGCAGGTACATTTTTCGAAATCAAAACGACCAATGACAGTCAGTAGAGAGTTGGGGCGGGAGAACAGCAACTCTCAAGCAAACAAGACCGACGAGAACGCCCCCTCCCAGACATCAATTGTAACCCACACTTGGCCATCAAGGCTCACTACAGCCCATCACGAGGAACGCCACGAGGGCCACGACTTTATTTCAGACACTACTCACAACGAATGGAGCGAATCAAACAAACGTTCGACGAAGTTGGCGAGGACTGAATAACCATGACTAGCACCTGCCGACCACAACGGGATATTCAAAGTAAAATGAACGCTGTTACCGTCCTTTAGGCGACTGCATTTCACGCAGATAGAATGTCAAATCGAAATAGGGGCGTGCGGATCAAAGCGTTCAAGTGATAGAGGTTGCGCGCCATACTGGATAATACATAATTTGCAGTAGAATAGTGTAGAGTGGGCGTGCAATCGAGGTCCTCTTTCGTTCCATTCGTGACCGAGGTGTAACGAACACCGGGTACCTGCCCGGACCAGGAGCGGAGCAGAAAAAAACCAGGAAACACAGGTTGTTGTCGGTGCGCAAAGCCGCACCGACAGAGAAAAATCGGGTTTCACCCGAATCTAGCACCTGCAAACCCCCGCCAAACAGCGTAGTACCGAGGTAAGCACGTTCAGTGCCACCGTGAGCGATTTAAGGTTCGATAGATAAACGTAAATCGCATTATTTTCCTGCCACCAACTTCCACCTTCGAACGGACATCTTCCGTTTCGTTCGTGACACGTTACAAAAACT
>JAAUYH010193046.1_pt1 | contig 17639 bp, 10 predicted proteins | sample 7278061 | NCBI WGS metagenome assembly JAAUYH01 (sample SAMN14350203, study PRJNA611818) | marine sediment metagenome | isolation source: surface marine sediment (0.6m) | place: French Polynesia: Moorea | collected 2018-08 | reverse complement strand
GTTCAACAAAAATCCTTCCGCAACCAGCGCGTATCCAGAGTAACTGTTCAACAGCGTGATGACAACAGGCATGTCCGCGCCACCGATACTCGCAGTTAGATGGGCACCGAGTGCACCCGCCATAGCGGTGGAGCCAGCCAGACACGCCACGCCAACGCCGGGATTACCCGTAGCCAAAAATAAGATACCCGCCAATCCATTACCAGCCGCAAGAGCAAGGTTAATCTGATTCTTGGCCGGTAAGTTGAGTGCCTTCGAATCCATTAGCCCATGCAATTTCCCAAATGCCGTCGCAGATCCAGTTAGTGTAACAGCGCCAACAAAAGTTCCAAGATACATCGAGATCTTGTGTGCCAGATCCACATCCCCTCCCGCACCCATGAATGCAGATACCGAAGTGGCAACCGCCGCTAGACCGACAAGACTGTGGAATGCTGCCACCATTTGCGGCAGTTCGGTGATTTTCATTCGCGTCGCCAAATACTTGCCCGCTACACCTCCGGCACCAAGACCAGCAAGCATCTGTATTAAAAGTCCGGGTGGCGTTGGTGTGGCAGCCAATGCAGTCGCTACACCTCCCGATACACCCAAAAGGCCGAGGGCATTACCAAGACGAGCCGTCTTCTGCTGAGCGAGACATGCGATAGCACCGATACACGCGCTGGACGATGCAAGGTACGCCATCGTTGCCATTTCAGAGGCGCCCAGCCCAATACCGATGCCACTACCAACAATCAAACCGGCTGCAGGATATTTGAACACATCGTTATGCTCCTCAGGATCTCCTGGTCGCTTAAACATGTCGAGCATACGTTGTGTGATTGCAAAACCACCACCGATATTCACAGCCGAAGCGAAGAGGGCCGTCGATGCGAGAGCCGTTGCCGTAGAATCCGGAAGGAGTCCACCTCCCATGCACATGATGGCACCAACAGCAGTAAGTCCACTAATGGCGTTAGTCACACTCATGAGAGGAGAATGCAACGCTGGAGCGACACCCCAAACAGTTTGATAACCACAAATCGAAGCCAGGCCAAATTTGGCCATCATCGCAGAGAAGGCCGGGTTTGGCGAGACCGCACCGACAAGAAGCACAGAACCAATCGCCCCGCCAGTAACCTTCGCCTTTCCTAATGCTTCCTCACGCGGATCGACTACGATCTCCGGGATATCAACCTTCTTCGCTTTCGCCTTGGGCGCCGGTGGCGGAGGTAGCGGAGGTGCAGGCCACAACAGCTTGCCATCTTGTGCTACCAGTGCACCACGAACAGCTTGATCCTCATGATCAACGAAAAACTCGCCCTTGTTCTTAGTCGTATGGGGTCCGATACTCAACAAAAACTTGGTAATGTTATTCGAGTACATGGTAGAAGACTGGTTCGGAAGACGCGACAACAAGTCAGTATATCCGATGCACTTCACTCCGTTCGGCGACGTCCATAACTCTCCCGGCACTGTGGTTTCAACGTTTCCACCAGCTTCGGCCGCGAGATCCACAGTTACGCTTCCCGGTTTCATGCTTTCGACCATGTCCTTCGTGATGAGGATTGGCGCCTTACGACCCGGAATAAGTGCGGTAGAAATGATGACATCCAAGTCGGGTGCAAGATCACGGAAAAGTGCGAGTTGCGCCTTGTGATATTCGTCACTCATCGCCTTGGCATATCCACCGGCACCCTCTCCACTTTCCTCGATGTTGACCTTCAAAAACTGTGCACCCAAACTTTTCGCCTGCTCTTCGACTGCTGGGCGGGTATCGAACACCTTCACGAGCGCGCCAAGATTCTTGGCGTGCGTGATAGCACTCAAACCAGCCACGCCACCACCAATGACGAGCACGTTAGCGGGTGGCACCTTTCCAGCAGCGGTGATCTGACCACCGAAGAAGCGACCAAACTCGTTCGCAGCCTCGACAACTGCACGATAGCCAGCAATATTCGCCATAGAACTCAATGTATCGAACGCCTGCGCACGACTGAGGGTACGAGGAATTTGATCCATAGCGATAGCGGTGACCTTCTTCTCCAGTAACGCCTCAACAAGGCCCTTATTCACCGACGGTTGCACATAGCCCAACAATGTAGTTTTTTGGCTGAGATGTTTCACATCCGCTTCATCAATAGGTCGAACCGTGAGTACTACATCGGATTTCAGGGCAGCGTCGCGACTCGGCACAATCTCCGCGCCCGCAGCTACGTACTGCTTGTCGGAGAAGCTGGCCTCTTCGCCCGCCCCACTCTCAACCTTGATAGTACCGAAGCCGGCCTTTTTCAGGGTTCCTACACCAGCCGGGGTGAGCGCCACACGGCGTTCACCGGGTGCGGTTTCACGCGCCACGCCCACCGACATGGAGCCATAGGGCGTGCCAGACGCGGAGCTCAACGAGCGCACGTAGCGAACACTCCGGATCGCCTGCGCCCAGGGGCGCAGCGCCATCGCCCGCATTGCACGCCGCACCGCAGGAACGGGAGCTGCAGTGTGAGGTTGTGAGGGTGCGCCCTCTTAAACGGGTGCCAGGATCATCAGTTCGTGTACATTGCGGAGATTCGCTACGGATCTTTGGGATCGCCAATCGGCGCGCGCGCTGCGGCTTACAGCGGAGATATTGCTTCGGATAGTTGACGTCATTTACGATTCCATATTGAACAATCGCAAAAACAGTCGAAAAGGTTGTTTTCGACATTCAGTCATTTTCGAAAGAATGGAAAGTTGTTGTCAATTCCATCACGAATTTTTGAAACACTCAATTTCTATTCGTCGGATCAATACCTGACCACCCAACGCCGTCGGCGATACCCACCTGAAACCCGACCCATCTCCTACCGACGCCATGCCGAAGCGAGGCGGGGGAAAGCGCAGGAAGAAGCGCACGCATCAGGTCGTCGAAGCCGAGAATGACACCGACGGCGTGCCGCGCTCCCTCGTAATCGCACGTGGGCGTGTGCCGCAGGCCGTGCGCGACCTCATCTCCGACATCCGCTCCGCATTCATGCCGAACACCGCGCAGAAACTGCGCGAGCGCAAAAGCAACACACTGCGCGACTATGTATCTGTGGCTTCTTCGTTGCATGTCACACACATATGGATGTTCTCCGCCACCGCCACGTCGCCTTATCTACGCGTCGGTCGACTACCGCAGGGCCCCACGCTCACATTCCGCGTGCGCGAATACACGCTTGCTTCCGACGTGCGTGCGACACAGCGACGCCCGATGGTATTGGGCCCACCAGACATGGCGACAGCGCCGTTATTGGTGTTGAACAACTTCAAGGGCGATGCGACTGTTAATTTGATGGGCGAAACATTGCGGCATTGTTTTCCGAGTATTGATGTGAATACGCTGCGCCTTTCAAGCGTGCGCCGAGTGCTGCTCATTGAACGTGATACGGAAGACGGCACGCTACGATTGCGGCACTACGCGCTAAAGGTTCAACCATCCGGGCTATCGCGACCAGTCCGAAAAATGGTGTTGAAAGGCCGAGTTCCGAAACTCGGCGGTATGGACGACGTCGCGGAATTGATAGAAAACGACGCCGGCGCATTCAGCAGCGACTCTGAGGCGGAAGGGGCGGGTGAGGAAGTCACGCTTTCTCAAGACGTGAAACGGGCGAAGCGGGGGGCGGCTAGCAAAGTGCGACTCGTCGAGGTGGGCCCGCGTGTAACTTTAGAACTTGTCAAGGTGGAGTCGGGTCTGTGCGATGGGCCGGTGTTGTTCCATAAGTTCGTGAAAAAGTCGAAGGAAGAGGCTGAAGCCGACCAAAAGCGAATCGAAGATAGAGAACGACTGAAAAAGAAGCGGCGCGCGGACCAGGAAGCGAATGTGCGAAGAAAGGAAGAGGTGAAACGTGCGCGCAAGGAACGCAGAAAACAGCGCTTGGAAGCGCGTACAGCGGAAGCTGAACAAGCGGCGGGTGATGAAGGTGATGTTGAAAGTGGTGCCGAGGCTGACTCTGAATAAACTTAACGTGATTTGATTGTTCATCGAATGGAACTTGTCCGCTATAAAAGTGAACTGAACCGCCGTATCGCAGATACAGAACTCGGCAATAATCGCCGTCCGGCACTACTCAGAGCTTGTAAATATACACAACCAATTGAATCGCGGCAGAGCTGGCTCAAGTCGCCGACCAATTCACATCCAAGTCCGATGAATCCAAAATGTGGAGGGCCACAATATTGACATCACGTTTACCTCGATGCACCACACTAACACAGTATCCAAGCTTACAATGGAGGTGCCTGTCTACGGTTGCACCACCGGCAGAGGCTAAACCGGAGTCGTCGTTACCGTTCGGTCCGCCTAGTCTACCAAACGATGCACCCGACGTCGTCGCGTTGGCAGGCACGGCGCCGGGGCTGTCCGGTTTGGGAGCGAGTGCAGCGGATGCGATGGCGGCGTTACACACTGCGGTGCCAATGCTGGGGTGGGGCGGAACGATAGTGGGCACCGCGGTACTGATTCGTCTGACGAGCGCGCCGCTGCTGTGGATGGGGGTGATGCATCGGGCGCGCGCTGCCGCGGCGACGCCCGAGTTGATACGCGCACAGGCGTGGATACGGCGGGCGCCCGGTACCCTAGCAGAGCGGTACGCGTCATGGCGGCGGCTGCGCAGGGTAGCGCTGCAGTCGGCGGGTACACGTCAGTTCTGGCAATACCCGTGGCATCTCGCGGTGCACATCCCGCTGCTCATCGGCTCGTCGCTGGGCGTGCGCGTGCTGGCCGACACGCGCGCGGCAGAGTGGGCGGGCGCGGGCCCATTCTGGGCGACGGACCTCTCGCTCGCCGACCCCACGGGCGTGATCCCCAGCGCGGCGGTGGCGCTGTGGCTACTGAACGCGCACCAGGTGGGCGTCGCGGCGCGGCCGCCCCGGGAGGCGGCGAAGAGCGAGGGCAAGGCCGACGTGCTGGTGCGCGCGCTGCAGGCGCGCACGGGCGAGTGGCTGGCCACGGGCGCGCAGGCGCTGGCGCTGCTCTCGTTCCCCTACGTGCTGCACGTGCCCAGCGGCGTCGCGCTGCTGTGGGTCGCCAACGGCTCGCTCACCGCGCTGCAGCGCGTGTCGCTGCGCTCCGACGCCGTGCGCGCCCTGCTGCGCCTGCCCACCGCGCGCGACGTGCGCCAGGCCGCCAAGCAGGGCCCCCAGGTCATGCGCGCCACCGCCGCCGCGATGAAGAGCGTGCGCGAGCAGCTCGACTACGTACGTGACGACGTGTTGCCGCGCTTCGCGAAGCGCGCCGTCGACGACCGCCTCGCCGCCGACGTCACCCGCGCCCTGCGCAGGGACGTCGAGCGCCGCCGCATCAACATTCACTTGGTCGCGGTCGTCCGCCGCGACCCCGACACCGGCTCGAAGTACCTCGCCGTCGTGCCCAAGGGAAAGGAGGAGCCGAACGCGGTGAAGCAGTAGGTCGGTAGTCGTGTGGAACTGTTGTTTTATCGGTTTTGACTAGGTCACGTTTTATTATGGTGTTTTACAGTTTGATGTCCTTTTCTCGTGGCTTGTTCGTGCTCAATTTTCTTGTTGTGAAGATTGAATACCGTAGTGTACCACTCGAAACATCGAACTACGGACAGAAGAACATGAAAAGGCTAGTTACGTGGCAAATAGGAATGCGGCAGTCAAGGACACGGTAAACTAATATGGTACTGTAGAATGGGTTTCCTAGAACCCAAGCCGAAATACGGTAACATGGTGTACTGTAACAACTCGTAGAGTTGTACTGTACCGGCACCACGCTTCCGCACACATTACAGGCCGTAGAAAATGGGGGGAGGTTTCTAAACAATTAAATCGTAGTGAGGACAGCACGTCGGTTTGCGCAACTCGCAGAAACCAACGACACGTTTCTGCGCAGAAGGGAAAACATCAATGGGAGGACAAATGTTTCATGAGGCGAGTCCGTACGCCGGGAATGAGTGACGTTCATCACGGATGCGGGAATGTGTGCCGGGTAGGGCGTCGGATATCGTGTGGTCGGCGTCGGATGGCAGTGAAAACACATCGCAGCCATTCCACCCAGTGACCACAAAGATTTGGCTCATTGCGCAGCCAACCAGCGGCCGTGCTCGGCAGTCGCAGTGCAGATTCGCACCTATGACGGCTTGCTTCGTAGAGCGGTGTGTTGATAGAAGGAAGCCATAATTTTGCGCACTTAGATATGCACACATCACTTCGAGTCCCATAGATACCTACGAGCAATTGCCTCGACTTGTATTCACGCTACTCTCAGCTTGTGCACTCGTCTTTGACAAGCCATGGTATCAACATTTTCAGGATACGTAGTGGTCATATAAATTTCTACATCCCTACACTCTACATCATTTCTAAGTGCGCCATGATAAGACAGGGTGCCTGAACGACCGTTTCCTACGCGTCGATTGCACGGTGTAGTTGTGGGGAAAGGGTTGCGCATATCGATGGAAAGGGCGAAACTATAGTATACAAGTAGAGATATAGCATAAAGTTCTGGAAAGTTCAGTCAAAGGGGAAAAGGGAAGAAGGAAAAGGAAATGATGGCGTATAGTATCGTTTATAGTGGTGGTGCGTTGAAAGCGAAGCGGTGCGGTTTCACGGGCAATTGGGAAGAAGGCCAATGCGGTGGACGGATCAATTTATTTGGTAGATTTGTGTGGTGTAAGTAAATAGACGTAAAACTAAATATAAGTGGGGCTGTAATTCGCGCGACATGGGCAAAAGTAAGCGTAATTTAACATTCGGGTAACACCCAGTTCGTTCGGTCTGGGTAGCGCGTCGAGCGCACGGACACACAAACACACAACAATACTTGACTGCGTAGCTGCAGAGTGCGGTCTGCGGCGGCGACGGAGGGAGAACGCGTACGAGCCACCAGCATTCGGCGATATCTGGGTAGGAGTGGAACTAGCGTCGTGGAGGGCGGACGCCGCTATGAGTTGGGCGGCGCGGGTCCGGCAGGTCCGGAGAGCGCTGCCCGTGGTGCGCGACGCCAACGCGGGGGTGTGCTGAGCGAGTCGGCGGTGTATCGGGACATCAACGAGAGCCGGCCTCCGGACTACTGGGACTACGACAACTTGCATGTAAAATGGGGGTACGTGAAAAGCGGACACCGAAGCGATGAACTGCGTGTTTACTAACCTACATGTACCGAAGGGAGCAAGACCGATACGAGGTGGTGAAAAAGGTGGGCCGTGGGAAGTACTCGGACGTGTTCGAGGGTGTGAACGTGGCGAAAGGCGAGAAATGTATCATCAAGATCTTGAAGCCTGTGAAAAAGAAGAAGATCAAGCGTGAGATCAAGATCCTCCAGGGGCTCTGTGGTGGTACCAATATCATTCAACTGTTGGATATTTGTCGTGACCAACACTCGAAAACGCCCTCGCTTATCTTCGAGTATGTGAACAATACCGATTTCAAAACCTTATTCCCCACCTTCACCAGTCATGACATCCGCTTCTACATCTTCGAAGTGTTGAAAGCACTCGACTACGCACACTCCAACGGCGTGATGCATCGTGATGTGAAACCACACAACATCGTGGTGGACCAAGCGAAACGGAAGCTACGGCTAATCGATTGGGGGTTGGCGGAATTTTATCATCCGAACAAGGAGTACAACGTTCGTGTGGCATCTCGATACTTCAAGGGACCCGAGCTACTCGTGGATTTGCAAGACTATGATTATTCTCTGGATATTTGGTCACTCGGCTGTATGTTCGCCGGCATGCTGTTTCGACAAGAGCCGTTCTTTCACGGCACGTCGAACAATGATCAGCTGGTGAAGATTGCGTGTGTGTTGGGAACGAAGGATTTGTTTGAATACGTCAACAAGTATGGGTTGGTATTGAAGGATACGCTGAAGAGGATGATTGGCCAACATAGTCGGAAATCGTGGGATCGATTCAAGAATTCGACCAACGCTCACTTGGTCACCGAGGATGCCCTGGAATTATTGGATCAAATGCTTGTGTACGACCATCAGAAACGTGTCACCGCCAAGAAGGCCATGGAGCATCGCTATTTTGACCCGGTGCGAGGATCCAGTGAGAACGGCAATTCGGGTGTCGTCGAGGTCAACAAGGACGATGCGAAGAACACGCAAAGTGATACGATGAGTGTGGGCAATTAGCTTGGCCCGCTCGTACGATCGCGTTGCTCACTCCACACACATTTCTCACGCGTCCATGCGCGCGAGTGTACGGTTGTTCCCGCCTTAGAATCGGTTTCAGACCCAGCCCCGCCCCGAGTAATCTCCATCACTTACTACGACTACCACCACCACTTTGCACTGGGTCTTTTAGAACCGTAGGCGTGGCTGTGCATGCCGTCTTCGTTGTCGTCCGCATAAACATGCAATTCTACTTGGCTACTCTACTATTATCATCGTTCTTGTTCTCGTTGCTGCTGCTCTCTTTCTCTTGTACATTATCTCCCGTATTTAGCTGCTTTTGTTTGTGTACCGCTTAACGGTCTATCTCTAGATGAACGAATCAATGAATGAACTTTCTCTTTTTGCCAATGAATCGATGAGAAGCGAGCAGGCGGGCGTCAGGGATTGTGTGCGCGTGGGTGGGGTGAAGCCTGATACCAAGTATAGGGTGTAGGTTCGAACGTAGCACCGGAAATAGCCAGGTCCACGAGTACCGCACGCGATACTCGTGCACAACTGCAGTTTGGAGCTGTCGACATAGTGCACCCGCCGTTTGTTACCACCATGTCAAAGTGTAGGGCACATACGCGGTCGAAAATGTTGTGGCAAGGCACGCAAGACCTTGGGTCGAAGATACGGAACAGACCTTCAATAGAAACTCGGCGAAGCAAAGCTACACTCTGTGTTGCAGGCACAGACGAGGATGTAATTTCAGTTTTGGACTGTACAGTACCATGGAAACGTCCACATGAACTGGGTTTACTGTAGTGTACCCCGTATTTCGGTGAACCTTCTGCGATTACAGCGAAAGCGTGGCTCAGTTCGGAACGATGACAGTCATCTTTGGGGTGTCCGTTGCAAAAGCGCCACCAAACCCACTTCGGAAGACATCGGGTTCTCGCCTGCATTTCATGATTCCGAGGAATGCAACGGTAGGACAACGGCTTCTACGAGAAAATCGTACGGAAGATTTACTACTTTCAGTGTTATGTTGTTTACACTGAACTGTATCACTGTTGGACGAGTCGCTCTACCTTTGTCCATTCCAATTCTCCAACACAGTCCGTAGTACGCGCGGCAACTGCAGATCGCCGCATATCGCTTCGAACCAGTCAATGGTCATTCGGTTCCTCGCTCATGTCGACATCGACATTCATCCATCGCTTTGGCGCTTTTCTTTCCTGTCAAATCAAGACAAGGCAAGTTGAGGTTGTTTTCACACACGGACAGTCGCGGGCTTCAAAGCAGGCCGCGGGTTCTTGCTTGCATTACCTCTATATGCGCTTCGCATAGGATGAGGGTGTTGCTGTGAATTTCCTGATTGCTGCAAACCCATATCACCCGGAATGTTCGACTGTACGTTAACACTCGCCATGACAGGCGGACTTCCGGTTGTCACCGCCGTCTCCTGCGCATCAGCAGCGACCAACCCCGCATTCCGCACCTCCTCCACCGACAACCCCAACATGACACACATCACACTGGTCGTATCGATGACAAAGTTCCGCAGGGGGTCCTTTTGCACCATTAGCTCCTTGGCACGCACGAAGTTGGCTTCCGCGCGTTCACGGGCCGCCGTACGCGCCATGTTCTCATAGAAGCGCGCCGCCTTCTCCGGGCCCTTGCCATCGGGGTCGTCGCGAAACTGTGCCGCGTACTCGGCGCTCTTCTGCTCGACTTTCTTCCACGCCTTCTGGTCCACCGCTTCCACTGCTCGGCGAATGGACACCACCGCACGCACGAGGTGCTGCACGTCAAACGCAGCGTACTGGACCATCTGCGGCGTGAGAGGCCGAGTCGCCCAATAGTCCTTCTTCGCGCTCATCTCCTTCTTCACCGCGAGCTTCAGCTCCAACGCTGCCTCCTCCTTCACGTTCGCGTGCTTGCGCAGCACCGTGCGCAAGCTGACGGGCAGTCCCACGGGCTGGCCGCGCAGCGCGCGCAACTCACCAAACGCGACCTGCGTATCGATGACGGGCGCCATGCGCACATTGTGCTGATGAAACAGGGCGTCGCAATCGTGGCGACAGTCGTGCACGACCTTGATGGTGGCCGGTCGCTCAAGTAGTCGGCGCAGTCCACCCTCCTCGAACATCTGCTTGGCGAGGTCCCCATGCAGGTCGAAGAGGTAGGTGGTGCTGGGCGAGCAGGCCTGCACCAGTTCAATGGTGCCGGTGCGGGACAGGAGCACGCCTTCGAGATCGACTCCGATTGTGGCCTGCCTGGCCAGGTCGCGTGTCGCTCGTTGCGCCGCTTTTACCGTCGAGACAACAGTGACTTTCGGGGGCTTGCGGCGCGCGCGCGCGCGCGCGGCGCCCGGGCTCTCGGCCGGGCGCACCACGGCTGCCGCGGCGGTGGCGTCGAACTCCGGGGGGAGCGAGGCGAAGCGCGAGCCGGAAGCCGCGGGCGGACCCATCGAATGAGGTACAGTCGCAATCTGTCGGTAGCGAGTCGAAGAGTCGTATGCAATCGAGCCGAATGCACGACTTGAGCGGAACGAGAGAATTCGGCGCGGGTGCGTGAAACCGTAAAATACACATATTTATCGGCTGCTCAACATAAATCGTTTGTTTCCGGTTCCTGCGCCGCTATACGTGTACCGTACGTACTGTACCACAGATCCAACCAACCGTGATTCGCTGCCGATGTCGATCATCCATGGGTTGTCGCCGTTCTGGGCCGCCGTGGCGAGCGCGCCCACGTCCGCCGCCGCCGTGACGTGTGCCGTGAAGCGTGTCCGACCGCACGACATGGCACGCGTGCCACGCGACATCGAAGGGCTGCCGGCGAGGGCGCGCCTCAACGTCGATGCGGCGCTACGAGTGCTGGAAATCGGCCCATACGCGGAGACGCCGCCCACACCGACTGCGACGGTGAACGCCAAACCGGCCGAAGACCGAAGCGTTCGACGCCGAATCACGCACATCATCACCCCCGCGCAGTCGCAGAGCAATGATGCGGAAATGGCCAGGCCGCCGTCGCCGCCCAAGCAGAAGCCGACGGATGACCCCGCGCTCCGCAACCATGTCGCCAACTTGCGGCGATGGGCTGCCGAGTCCGCACACACCGCGCCGCCCACTGCCGCAATCCGTGCCGTTTGCGCGGTGCCGGACATCGCCCCGCTCCTGCTGCCCGCGTCGACGTCGGCGGCCGCGGCGGCGGCGCTGGTCTCCGCCACGGCGGAGCACGGTGGCGCGCTGTTCGCCGCGTCGATGTGCGCGCCGCTGTCCGCGCTGCTGCGCGCGCTGAGCGCGCCCGCGCCGCGCGACCTGCTGGGCGCGCTCGAGCGGCTGGCGGCGCTGCACCCCGGCAGCGCGCTGGCGCTGTTCCACGCGCCGGGCGCCTTCCCCGCCGCCGAGGCGCTGGCGCGCGTCGCCGCGCACCTGCCCCCGCGCGACGCCGCCGCCGCGCTGGCCCAGCTCTGCGATGCGGGCGCATGGGGCGAGCCCGACGTGAAGCTCGTCGACGCCGTCCTCGCCCGCTGCAAGAGCGACCCGGGCGTCGGCGACACCCTCGTCGCCGGCCTCGAGCGTCACGTGGGCGAGCTCGAGAAGAGCATCCGCTTCGGCAAGCTCCTCCTCACCGCCGTCCGCGACGTGGACGGCGTCAAGGACAGGCACGCCGCCGTCATTCGCAACGTCGCGTCGCGCAGCACCGTCTTCCTCGCGAAGCGTGCCGCCAAGCTCCTGCCCGAACCGAGCTGACGTGCCACCATCGCAGAACACGTTTCATCGCCGTATCCAAGTCTGCCGAAAAGATATTCGGAAATGGTGTACAGATGGTTCATTTGTACAATCTGCGCACTTATGAACTCATCCGCTTCTTGAAGCGTTTAACCCTGGTACGCTTGCTTGATATTACTTCGTCAAGAGCCGGTTGTTACCTGATACCCAAACCTCTTCTCGTCGTATCAAGTTGTAAAGTTTGTTGTTGTACAGTGGTGTTTTCTAAATCCACCCAAATCCAGGCACAGACGACCATCTTCAGCACCCACAACAACATGAACCCAGCAACTCAGTTAACTCAAACGGTTTACCCGAAAAGAAATCCTACTACACGACGGCGCCCAGATCCGCGTCCGAGAACCCGAACATTGTTTTGAGCAGGTCAATCTGCTCCTTCGCGGCGTCGCTCATGTTGCCATCTGTGATGACGAACGCTTGGAAGAGTAGGAACAGCTCCTGCTTCTCACTGGTGCTGACCGCGGGCGCGCGTACCTTGGTGGGCAGCAGCTTGCCGTACCGCAGCATTGTTCGCAGCTCGTTCACAGCGTTCTCGCTTCGTTCCTGCCGCAAACTGGCGGCGGCCTGCACCAGGTGGTTGAGGCTGCGCCGCTGTATGCAGTCGAGCAGCACCTCCTTGGCCTTGTCCTCGGGCACCTGCAGCGCCTCCTTCACCTCGTCCACGATGTCCTGCTTCTCGGCGGTGAGCGTGCCGCGGTCAATGGCGTTGTCGACCTCGACCGTGAACAGGCGCGCACGCTGCTCCAGCGAGATCTTCAGGTCGCGCACGATGTCGACCTCGAGCAGCCGCGCGGTCTCGCGCGCCTTCTTGATCGACTCGGGCAGGATCTTGTTCTGGTTGAACACCTTCTCGAACAGCACGCTCACGCGGTTCTCCTTCACTTCTTTCAAAATCGCCTGGCCCTGGTCCGGCTTCATCGACAGCATCTTCTCGATGTTCGCCAGGAACTCGACGTCCTTCTCCTCCAGCGGTCCCTTTGTCAACGCGTTGCTAGCGTAGTTCTTATAAATCAATGATCCAATATTCGCATGAATTGCCGCCACTTCAGCCTCCGTCATCCCCAGAATGCTGCCCAACTGATCCAACGCCGAGAACAAACGCTGCTTCTCGGTTCTCGACGATGCACTGAAGCATTGCACGAGGTATTGCTTGTACAATTCGTTGTAGATCTTCGGCGGAATCTCATCCTTCAGTGTAATCGGATACTTCGTGATTGTTCGCTTCTCCCCATCGACTTCGATTTCTTCTTCTTGCACCAGTTTGTTTCTCACATAGAACTCCACCAAATTACTCAACTCAATTGGCAACCCACCAGTATCCATTCCAAGCGTTGCACCCGCACGTTTGATGTTCGGGTCATCACCCATATCCCGCTCGGCGTCCTGCCCGCGGAACTTGCTTCGCTTCTCCAACTGCGCCATCGCACGTTCGACGTACACTTTCATGCGCTGCTTCACAACCTTGTTGAACACCGACGTCGCATCCTCCTCGTGCAAGTTCAGTCGACTACGAAGTCGTTCCAAACCTGCGCGATAATCGTCCAACAAAATGCCAGTGGGGCCCATCGCTTCGGTGACAGACTGTTCGTAAATTGGACCCATAATAGCTTTGTGCGCATCCTTCGTATCATCATCGTCGAGGTTCATGAACTGGCGTATCACGAACAAGTCTTGCGCCTCCGACTCCTGAATGATGCGATTGCCCTCAGTGACCACACGCAACTTCTCCTTGTACAAGTCCACACAGATGGTCTTCGCGAGATCCAAGGGAAGGCCCAAATCTGAGCGCACCGACTCGATATTAGCCTTGTTCTCGTCACTGAAATCCTTGCTCGCCAATGCGTCGAACTGCAGCTTTCTGTACACGGGGCCCGCGGCAGACTTGTACGCGCGTTGTGTCTCATCTTCACCGAGTCCGAGAATCACACGAAGACGGGAGAGTTCTAGCTCCTCCTGCTCGTCAACCTTTCTATCAGACAGACAATCCGAGAGGTAAATTCTGTACATTTGTTGGGGTTCAGTTCTTGACAATCCAATGCTCGCACGCTGCATGTACTCCTTCAAGATGGCCGCATCTTCTTTGCCATTGATTTCCGCCGCATTCACCAGGCCTATCACACGTTCCGCGAAGCTCAACAGCTCCTTCGTCACTGATACGCAACCGTTCATGTTCTGTACACGCAGGTACTTACTCGCACGACGCACGATATCTTCTCCTCGTGTCGATATCTCGTCTGCGAGTGTGGCACGCGCCGCTTCTGCCGGCAGGTTCAGTTCCTGTTGACGCAAAGCCAAATTCCCATACACACTAGCGTACGACTCCGCGTTATCACCCTCAATCGAATCCAACGCATCGCAAACCACCTCACGATACACAGGCGCGGCCAGAGTTTTCAGCGTCGACGTAGCACGGTCTTTATCGATACCAAACAGGCTGCGAAGTCTGGCCAACTTCTCGTTATCATCCGCATCAAGCTTGCCCTTCTTCTGCACGAGAGACTCGACGGTCTCAGCGTAAAAGTCGGCACGTTCTCGCGCGGCGTCCTGGTCCTTGACGCCGAGGGCGGCCTGCGCGGCCATGATGTCTTCCTTTGTCACGGTCTGGTCGGCAGTGGCACGATCGATGACATCGAGATAAAACGGAATTGCGATATCCGCACACCTTCTAGCGTATTCATGTTCATCCAGATTAAAGAATCTCATGATACGCGAACGCTCATATGCGTACGCCTCGTCCGTGTCTTTATCCGCGTACAGACGGTCGGATAAAAATACGAGTTTGCTCAGCTTGGCCTGGCTGGCCTCACGGTCGGGATCGCCTTTCTCCGCGTCCAGATACAGCACGTTGTCACGATAGAAGGCGCGACAAGCCTCGAAGTGGGCGTCGCCGATTGCGGCGCCATCCAGGGACAGTGCGTACTTGAGGCGGGTGAGGTCGGCGACCTCCCCAAAGCTCACACCCGGCTTGTTGACCACGGCATTGAGATAAATCTGGTACATCTCGGTCTTCATCTCGTGGAACTCTTGCACGTCCACGCCGAACGACCTCGGTATCGCGCTCACGGCGGCGTGGGTCTCCTCGCCCATGGTGGCGACGGCCTTGGCCAGTGCGCGGCGCGATGCCTTGCGCGGGCCGTCCTTGAGCGCCACGGCGCCGGCGGCGGCCACGGTGACGCCGGTGGCGCCGGCGACGAAGGGCGCGAACTTCTGCGGCGCCGCGGTGAAGCTGGCCGTGCCCGCGCCCAGCACCACGAACGCCGACGCCAGGCGCCGCACGACCGGGTGCAGCGCGCCGAACGCCACATCCGGCGTGTTGCGCACCTGTTCCTCCACGCGCTGCAGCGCCTGGTCGGCCACCGACGCGCGCGGCACCCGCGCTCGATCCCGCCGCCGCGCACAGCGTAAGCCCCCACCCCCCACAAACGCGCTTCTCCCCTGCGTCACCTGCGCAGCGCTGGGGCAGAACGCCCAGTTTGGCGTCGAGCTCATCGCGGTTCCGGGTCGTGCTCCGCCGGTGGTCGCTACCGTGCGCGTTGAGCTGCACTTTCGCGCAGGTCATACTCAATTTCAATCTCGGTCGTGTAGGCAACGAGCTCAGGTTCTTACAGCGCGCGCCGCTGTAAGCAGCGCCGCGTGCTTGTCCGACTCATCGCTTCTATCCTCAACTGTATTTCGTGCTCGGCTGTGCGTCTGTGGAGTTGCGAAATATCGATAGCGCCCATGCTCGTAGTCGATCGACATGTTGCAATACTGTAATGTCTTGTGCACAGTATGAAGGATCAATGAAATTGATAGCCAAAAATTTGAGAGGGAAATCATTGGCTTCGGTGTGAGGAAGTGGATCGGAATCGGTTTGAAATTGCGACATCTTAGATTTAGTGATTGATCTCGAGTCGGGTGGTGAAGGCTGAAATTATTAGTAAGAAACACTGGATCCGTATCGTTCGCGATACAAGCCGTTCGAGCTTTTCGAGCTGTTTGCACGAACTTGTCGTCGACGATACAGAAACGAGTAATTGTTTGCGTGATGTACGATAGCTTTTGTACTAATTCAGTTACTGGGCAACAAGTGGGACATCACGATAGCAACGGCAACAGAATTTAGTGTTTGAATTGACTTTACAATCCGGAATACTGGTGAGTGGAAAGGCGTGCCTTTTGCGGAAAGAAGATGCCAAATCAGCTTCGTTCTGTTTCTGATACACCTCGGAGCGACCGCCATCAGGCAAAGAGTTTAAAGCGCGGCGAGTGCACTTTAATCTCGCCCAGGATAGACATGTGAGATACGTCGGTTCAGAGCTTGACAGTTCCGCTGTGGCCAATGGACGGTTGGCGATCAGCCGGGCCGGGTTATACACGATACGTGGCAATCTCCTGTATTCACGTGGAGATTGACTTAAATAGCGATGCAATCCCGCCCGTGGACTCGCATCATCGAACTCATCCTCTTCCCAATGGCCACCATCACCGCATGTGGAACTGTGGGCTACCCGCGCATCGGCGCCGGGCGCGCCATGAAGAAGGCCCTCGAGGCCTTCTGGAGCGGCGCCGTCGACGAGGAAGCGCTTCGCACCGCCTCGGCGAAAGTGGCCGCCGAATCGCTCAAGAGCCAGATGGCCGCCGGCATCGACCTTATCGGCATCGGTGACCACACCATGTACGATCACGTGTTGGATTGGACGTATCGCTTCGGATGCGCTCCCCCTCGCTTTGCTGGCTTGTCCGGATTGAAGCTGTTCTTCGCCATGGCGCGTGGTGTCGACGGTGCGCCGCCGCTTGACATGTCCAAGTGGATGGGCACGAACTACCACTACGAAGTCCCCGAGTTGACGAATGATATCGCACCCACGGCCAACTTTGCAGATTTCTATGAACAAATCGCCACCGCACAGAACACCGCAGGAAAGGAGAGGATCGCCCCGATTGTGGTGGGTCCCGTGACGTATGTTCGTGTGGCGAAGATTGCTGAAGGATCTGATTACAAGACCATCATCAACAAGTTGCTGCCTTTGTATGTGGAGCTTCTCAAGGGATTGAAGGACATGGGCGTGCCTGAAGTGCAGATGCATGAACCGGCCCTGGTCATTACTGGCGCTGAGAAGTACAAGGATAACGCCATCGCTGCGTACCAGGCCCTCGCCACCGCCGGCGTGCCGATAAACTTGGTTACTTTCTTCGACTCCCTTGATGAGGAAGTCATGGAGTGGGTTGTCGAGTTGGAAGGCCTCAAGGCACTATCCCTCGACTTCACCCGTGGCGAGAACTTGGAAGTGATGAAGAAGGTCAAGTTCCCCACCAAGCTACGACTCGGTGCGGGTGTGGTGGACGCGCGTTCCGTGTGGTCCGACAACATCACCGCGCCGGAGTTGTTGGAGGAAATCAAGACCGTTGTGGATCCGGCCGTAGACATCATGGTTCAACCCAGTGGATCACTCATGTTCGTGCCGCTCGACCTCAACGACGAGAAGGACATCCCGGCTGATGTCATGAACTGTCTCGCTTTCGCCAAGCAGAAGCTCGCCACTGTGAAGGCGTTGAAGGATGGCGTCCCCCTTGACGCGTCCAAGGCCAGGAAGAAGATCGAGGACGCTGTGCTCGCAACCATCGACGAAGCGCTGTTCAATCGCAAGGAGTCGTTCGAGGAGCGCCGCCCACAACAGTGCACCGTCGAGGGCGGATTCGGCACCACCACCATCGGCTCGTTCCCACAGACCAAGGAGATTCGCCGCCTCCGAGCGCAGCTGAAAAAGGGCACGATTAGTGAGGCCGAG
>JAAUYH010051576.1_pt1 | contig 17642 bp, 9 predicted proteins | sample 7278061 | NCBI WGS metagenome assembly JAAUYH01 (sample SAMN14350203, study PRJNA611818) | marine sediment metagenome | isolation source: surface marine sediment (0.6m) | place: French Polynesia: Moorea | collected 2018-08 | reverse complement strand
TGCCAAATCTTTATTGCGAATGCGTTTTTTCGCCATTAATTCGTTAAGTTTCCAGTGAATCACACTAATGTCCATAGAATTACCTCCACGCATTTTAATCTGTGTCAGAAGGAGATTAATCAACTTCTGATTTATTTCCCCCTTATTCTACACCAAAAGTAGAAAAATCTACTTGACAAGAATCTACGTCAGACGTAGAATAAAATTATAGATGAGGAAACAACCCGCCTCAGTCTTGACCAAAAATCCAGAGGTTGCACCTATCAACTATCCTCGAACTTTAAACACACAACATAGTCCCGCAGAGAATCATGTCTAGGCATAGCACAAGGTCGAATTGACTAGGTAAAGAAGCTAGACAGAGTAATCGACGGACATCTTAAATATTTCAACACCTCGATTGGATATGTCGAGGAAACCTCGACATCCCTCTCGGTCAATTCCCAACCAAGTAAGCTCTTCTTTTTCAAAAGGAAGGCTACCGCCCAATAAAAAAGGAGAACAACCTCTTAACTTTGTTCTCCCTAACAACATAATTTCATCTAACATTATGACTTACACAGCACCGAAATTAAATCAATCACAGCAATTTACTTGTTCAAGTTGCCCTAACTTCGAGAACTTTAACGGAGAAAGAGGTCGTGGTCTTTGCAAGTATCACAATCAAGTTGTCTTTGAACATCACGAATCAACCGATGAATGTATATCTGCATTGGAAACAGAATCAAACAAATACCTTCAAACTTACGAACAACCAGAAGATATCCCCTACTCTGAGTTTGAACCTGGTCAGACAGTTAAGGTTATCGATGAAGGAGAAGACAATCATGATGAGTGGTCATCATTCGTTGTTGTTACCAAAATAATCAACCCGAACCGCTTTAGTTCTATCACATCTTATCTAAATCAACCTGATTGGTTTTATCTCCTTTCTTCACTCGATCAAGACGGTGGTGAGATGTTCTGGGTTGCAGTAAATGAGATCTGTCATGTAGATCAATCCCACCTGATTGAAACAGCCGATATTTTCTAACTCCCATAGCATCGCAACCATAAAATGTAGATTTAAGATTGACCCACGACTAAAGTACGTGGGCATGGGATTTAAGATTAAAAGATTAAAGATTAAAAAGCAAGGGCTTGTATTTCTTATAATCTAAAATCTCTAATCTAAAATCAAAAATCTTTATTGTCATCTTACAAGCTTTAAAAATATGTTTGTAATCAATATTAGTATTTACAATGTAAAAAATCAAAGCCAAAATTGAAGAAATCAATTAATTGTTACCAAAACAACAGTTCTTATGACTGTAATTTCAAACCTCCTTAATCGAATCTTGATAGCTATCTTAGCTGTTAGGTAATTAAAAATAATGTCATGTTCACTGCTCAACCTAATCGCATTGTTATTACGGAATTAATTGCAGGAAAAAGCCAAGCGGAAATAGTTGCTTCTGCTATAGTACGTAATTTTATTGAAAAGATGCCTAAGATAGACTATCAGGCTTTACTAATCAATCCTAAAGTTTATCTTGGCTGTGGTGATAATGCTGAATCAGCAAGTCATTACTTTACTTATGGTTTATTTGCTCCTGCATTTTTGCAAGAATACGGTACAGCTAATATTCAAACTTTGATCGATCTTAAATTTACTTCAGAAAAGAGTAATCTTTATCTCAAAATTGCCAAGGCTAATATTAATAATGGGGAGCAAAGTAAAGAATATGTAGTCCTGTTTTCTGGCAATTTCGAGCAAGGCTTGACGAAAGGTAAATTTATTGATGTTGCTTCAACTACAGCCAAAGAAGTAGCAGTTTGAACTATTTTTGCTATCGAAAAAAATCAACTTTTACCGATTTATTTGTCAAGAAATCGCACCAGAGAATACTAATGACAACTACAAGCCTATCTTCAATCGATCGACAATCGGACTTTATTAATCAAAATTCAAATAATGACAATAAGTCTCCAATTACCTATCAATGGGTAAAGGAAAAGTTGTTGGTTGGATGATAAATCATCGAGTTGCATCAGATACAATTCGCTACTCAATTTTATTTGTTGCCAAAGAAATTCAGCGTTCTGGGAAGGGAATGGTTCTTTTAGCTGAGTCTATTCGCCTCCAATTAGATAGCTCTGTTCCCTATGGCAAATTTGCCGTACAAATTCAAAATCAGCCTATGTTACATATTGTTCGTCGTCACCTATCACCGTACCTAATTGGGCAAACAGAATCTCGTTCTGCCAAGAAAAATTTAATTTCTACAACATCTCAAGAGTAATTTTTTGAGATTTATTCACCAGATTAATCAATCAAACAACTCTGCAAATATCATGACTTTAGAATTCACCGAGCGTACAGGTTCAGACAATCCTTTAAATCGAGGCGATTTAAAGGGTAACAATAGTACCGTAGCTTTTGTCGATATCGATAACGACAAAGATTTAGATGCTTTTATCGGCAATGGAACTGGTTCGGTATCTTACCACGAAAATACGGGTAGTGCTAGTAATCCTAAATTTCCATCTCCTGATGGAAATACCTACAGTTCTTTAAGTGTTGGTGCCAATGCCGATCCTACATCTGTCGATATTGATAACGATGGCGACTTTGATGCCTTTGTGGGACGAAACAATGGTACTGTTAAATATTTCAAAAATACAGGTAATGCTAGTAGTGCCACCTTTACAAAACAAGATGATAATTTTTTCGATTATGACCCAGTCCCAAAGTTCATCTCTAGTAGTCGTAGTACTCCAGCTTTTGTCGATATTGATGATGATGGTGATTTTGATGTTTTTGTTGGTGCGGAAGATGGCAAGGTAAGCTACTACGAAAATACGGGTAGTGCTAATAGTTCCAATTTCTCTTCAAGAGAACCTAGTGATTTTGTTGTTGATAGCAATAGCAATCCCACTTTTGTCGATGTAGATAATGACGGTGATTTTGATGCTTTTGTTGGTGCGAGAGATGGCAAGGTAAGCTACTACGAAAATACGGGTAGTGCTAGTAGTGCCACTTTTACCGAACGTACTGGTTCGGATAATCCTTTTGATGGAATTGATTTTGGCAAGAATAGCGCACCAGTTTTTGCTGATATCGATGATGATGGAGATTATGATGCCTTTATTGGTTCTAGTGATGGCACAATAAGTTATTTTGAAAACACTGCTGCTGTTGTTAGTATTACGGCTGTTACTAATAGCACTTCCGAAGTTGATAAAGAAACACCTACTAATCACGGTCAGTTTAAAATTAATGTTAGTAAAACCACTCACGGTGGTTTAAATATTGATTTTTCCGTGAATAATAATGTTCAAAGAGGTAATTCGGGAACATCTCGAATTGGTGATGACTATCTTTTATATTATTTAGATGGCAGTACCCAAAAATATATTGATGGTGATTCTTTTTTTATTGCAGATGGTGCTGATGAATTTACAGTCTATGTCGAACCTTTAGATGACACTATTTATGAATCCGACGAAACCATAACTATTACAGTACCAGATGCTTATGAATACAATGTAGATGCCAGTAATAATTCCGTTTCCGTAACTATCGTCGATAACGAACCTACTGTTAGTATTTCTGACTACACCACTACTATTTATGAAACTTCTGTAGATTTTGATTTTGGCGATGCTCTATCTTTTGATGGTGTTGATGATTATGTAACTCTTGGCAACCCTCTAGAACTGCAAATTACTGGTAATCAAACCATAGAAATGTGGCTCAAACCTGCCAATTTCGATAACAGACAAAATCCCTATGCCAAAGCCTATGGAGGCGAAGGGACAATTACGATGGAAGCTAATGGTTCGCTCAGTTATTACTATGGTACTTCTGGAAAAAATAGTCAAAGTTATCAAAGGGTCAGAACAGAAGCAAATGTATTAGAAATTGATAAATGGTCGCATATAGCCCTAGTCAGAGACTTTGATTCAAATAAAATAAGCTGGTATATTGATGGTGAAGAAGCAACACTAATTGATAGCTTTACACCTAATTATGAAGCAGCCGTAGCAGGAACAAATTCTGCTTATATTGGTAATGGATATACCAATAACTTTGAGGGAGAAATCGACGAATTTCGGATATGGAGTACTGCTCGTACTGCGGATGAAATTCAAGGTAATCTTTACACTTCTTTAGATGGGACAGAAGACAATTTAGTTGCTTACTACAATTTTGATGAAGATTACCTTGATAGCGATACCATTACTGACTTAACCGCAAATTCTAACGATGGTACGTTAACCAATGGGGATGACACTAACTTTGTCGATTCAGAAATTCCCACTTTTGTGGGTTATATCGATTTAGAACTAGATAACGAAGTTACCAACGAACCAGGAATTATCGTTAATTACCAAATTGATAGCAATTCTACCGCTACTCAAGACGAAGATTTCTACAATTCCCAAACCGATGTAAGCACTACCGACGGCGAACCACAAACCAATTCTATCTTTATTCCTAAAGGGGAAGATTCGGGCAGAATTTATTTAACTGCTTTACCCGATGCAGTGGTTGAAGGGGATGAAGAGATTAACCTGACTTTGCTACCAGATTTTAACCAGGCTATTTCTTTAGATGGTAGAGATGATTATATCGAACTAACAGATGAAACTGTAGCTGGTGCTTTTGATCACGGTAGCACTGCTTTTACAATTACGGGTTGGCTCAAGCCCAATAGTCTTTCTAGTGACGATACCAATCATAGTGTCGAAAATGTCTTTTTAGCCCGTGCTTCAGATTTGTTCAACGATAACTTTGAACTAGGGGTTACTACTGGAGGGAATTTAGACTTATATCTAGATACTAACGGCGGTGATACCACTATTCAATTGGGTAATGGTGAATTAACTACAGGAGAATGGCATTCTGTCGCTGTTGTGTTTGATGCTGGTAATGTTACTGCTTATATTGATGGTAATAAATATACTGGCTCTGTCAGTGGAACTCAATTAGATGGGGCTAGTGGTTCGCCTTTTACCATTGGGGGTTCGCTTCATGTTGATACTTTTTATGATGGAGAAATTGAAGAATTAGGACTTTGGGATGCTACTCTCTCCAAATCAGAAATTGAAGCAGCACTAAGCAAGACTCTTATTGGAAATGAAACTAACTTAGTTGCTCACTACAACTTCAATCAAGATAGTGTTGATGGTACAGCAATTTATGACAGCACGAATAATATTAACAATGGTACGTTAGTTACTAATAATAAAGTTTTATCTTTAGATGGTAGTGGTGATTATGTATCTATTGGTAATGTTTTACCCAATGCCTATACCAAAGAAGCATGGATTAAACTTGGTTCTGGAAGTGGTGGTAAAAATATTATTAGTAGTGGAGATGGTACATCTACTCATGCTTTCTATGTTTCTGGTTCAGGTCAACTTCGTTCTGGTCATAATGGTGACTGGTCAACAGTCCAAGATGATGAAACTTTAGATCGAGATACTTGGTATCACGTAGCTGTTACTTACGATGGTAGCAGTGACATGAAACTTTATAAAAATGGGGTTTTGATTGATACTGCTACGGGTATCGATTCTTTGGGAGATAACATTGCCACCAACATAGGTAAACATAATGGAGGTAATTATTTTCCTGGGGAAATTGATGATGTTCGTATCTGGAATGTAGTACGCACAGCAGACGAGATTAAAAGTAATTTTGACACCAGACTAGACAGTCCCGAAACTGAAAATGGCTTAGTTGCTTACTATACTTTTGATGATAATGTTGCTGACGATCAAAGTGGCAATGGCAATACAGGTAGTCTTAATGATAATGCCAGTACTGTTACTGTTACTGATAATGATGTACCTATTACAAACCTGACTGATAGCATAACTTACGATCCTTTGGCTGCAGGTGGTGCAAGTTATAATGTGGATAGCACTATATCCGCAACCATTGAGATTAAAGATAGTCAAACGTATACATCAGCAGTTGTCATCGTTGATGAATATGGGGATGAAGTTACCAGCGATAATCCCGTCATAGTAGATGAAGATGGAAATGGTAATTTCTTCGTTAAACTAACTAGCGAACCCACAGACACAGTAGACTATGAAATAAGTCTTAGTACTGGAAGTGACTCGATAACAATTGTTTCAAGTTTCGACAGCACTAACTGGGATACACCACAGAATATTTCTTCTTTGCCAACGGATATTAATTTCACTGATACTTTTGAAGATAGTGAAACCATCGAATTTTCTAGTAACGATTCTAATTATGATTCTGATATAACTGTTTACTTTGCTGCTACCAGTGATACTCACAAATTAAGAGTGGCAGAAGGGGGAACGATTCTAGAAGAAACGATTCTTTCTAGTGTTGAAATTACCGATACCAGCGATGCTTTTCCCGATGATAACCAAGCTGGAGAAGTTAATATTGGCTTTAGTCCCGCAGTCTCCGAAAGTTTCACTTTACCTTTTTCTGTTTCTGGTGCCACTAATCCCACTATTACTTCTGACAACTTAGATAGTTTATTGTCTTTGCATGATGCTCTTTCTTTGGAAGACGGTCAATATGTAGTAGTGGGTAACTCTTCTAGCTTTAATTTCCTTCCCCCCATTACTATGGAAGCTTGGATTAAAGTTGATTCTTTTTCTCAGGCTTGGCAAACCGTTATCGGTAAAGATAATTCTTGGTGGCAATTATCCCGTAATGATGAAACCAATACCATGTATTTTGGTGTTGGTGATAGTGGGGGAGTTAGCGGTAACACTAATATTGCCGATGGTGAATGGCATCATGTAGCAGGGGTTTACAACCAAGCAAAATTATTACTTTATGTTGATGGCGAACTTGATGGTCAATTGACTACTGGATTGTTTGCAGCTAGTCCTGTTTTGGGCGATTTGCTAATCGGTAATAGTGGTACGGCAAATCGCAATTTTACAGGAGAAATTGATGAAGTTCGGGTCTGGAGTACTGCACGCAGTCAAGAAGAAATTCAAGCGGGTTTAACCCAGTCTCTAACTGGTTCAGAGACGGATTTAGAAATTTATTATAGTTTTAATGACGATTCCGTTAGCGATACGACGATTACAGACCTGACTAATAACGGTTATGATGGTACGTTAATCAATGGAGATAGTAGTAATTTCGTTACCACCGATTATCACCAAGGTAATCTTAATATTGCTGCAGGGCAAGAATCGGCAACTATTTCGATTGCGGGAGTTAGTGATAATAGCGATAGCGGAGATGAAACCGTTACCGTATCTCTTCAATCTGGGGATGATTATAATTTAGACCTCAATGATAATGAAACCACAATTGCGATCGACTATGAAGACCCCGATGTAGAATTTACCCAGTTTACCACTGTGGGAAATCTCGAACTTAGTGATGAAGTAGCCAAACTGTTAGATATCGAATTAGCTCAATATGTAACAAATGATAATGGAGAGCAACTGGCTACCTTTAATGTGGCTCTGGCTCAGCAACCTACAGCAGATGTCACCGTTACTTTTAATGATATCGATAATACTGTTATTACCTTTACTCCTGATAACTGGAATGAAAGCCAGCAAGTAACTGTTACCGAAGAAATCGATCCTAGTAGTAGTATAGTTGCAGATATATCTACAGAACTTCAAGTTATTATTACCAGTACCGATAGCACTTATAGCGATCGAATCTTAGATTTACCCATCTCTACTAGCATTCTCGATATTGCTTTCGATCCCACTAATCCCGATTCTACCCTGGTTACTTCTGAAGAGGGGGACAGTGTCGAATTTGGGGTTCGTTTAACCACTGCCCCCGATGGCGATGTTATTTTAGATTTAAGTATTAGTGATAATACGGAAGGACAATTTACCATAGATTCTCCCACTCAACTTACCTTCAATGCTCAAAATTGGGATACCTATCAAACTGTTACCGTCGAAGGTGTTAACGATCTAGATTATGATGGCAACACTGACTATACCGTCAATTTCGATATTAATGCTAATAGCACCACTACCAATTACGCTAATATGGCGATCGATTTTGTAACAGTCACTAACCAAGATGACGAAACTGAAGTAGAAATAGGCGAAGTTGAAACAGAAGATGACGTAATTGATAATACTAGTACGGTAGTTGCTAGCCTCAGCGTTGATAATAGTGTCATAACTGAAGGTAGTACAGCGACATTTACCGTTAACCTAAGTCAAGCAGTTACAGAAGATACAGTCGTTAAATATGAGGTAATTGATGGCTCTACCACTTCTGGTGATGACTATACAGCCTTGACTGGGGAAGTAACCATTACTAATGGTAATAGTTCTGCTACGATCGATTTAACTTCCATCGACGATGAAATTGACGAAGATAGCGAAAGCTTAGAGATTCAATTACTTTCTCCGTCTAGTAATGTTGATGTAATTGTTACCACTGCTTATGATGGTAGTTCTCTTGGTTTACAGTTAAATAATGGTACAGAAGATATTCAAATTAGCCCAGGTGACGAGCTAGTTTTTGGGGATGTAGTAGCAACTGTAAATACAACAGAAGTAGTTACGATTTCTGACAGTGAAACAACATCGGTTGCTGTTATCTTAGATAACGAACTAGCAAGCATTGACATAAATGAAACCGCTACGGTAATAATACCCGACGATAGTTACATCCTCGACGATGTAGCAGACGACTTTTCAGCTACAGTTACTATTAACGATAACGACACAGCAAAAGTACTCATTACTTCTGATACAGCAGGAAGTACAGAAATTACATCCCTAACTACAGACGAATCAACTGGCACAGCAGAAACTTTCTACGTTCAACTAGATAGTCAACCTACAGATAATGTAGTTGTTTATTTAGGTACTAACGATACAGAAGAGGGTTTACTTTCCGATGCTGATGAAACCTTTGATGATGTAGTTAAGCTGGCTTTTTCTCCTACTAATTGGGATACTGCCCAATCAGTTAATATCAATCCTGTCAATGATAATATTGATGAAAGCCCAGTCTATCAGCAATTCGATCTCAGTTTCGTTTTTGATAGTGATGTTGTCATCAATCCTGGAGATCCCTTTACTTTTTCTGTTGAAGAAAAATCCTATTCAGAAGTACATCTGTTTGCTAGGTCTATTCTTGGTAGTAGTAATATTGAGGTAACGCTTAATTACAGTGATGGTAGTACCAGTAATGGAGAATTTACTATTCCAGATGGGTTTACTATTCCAGATTGGTATAGTGAAATTACTGAAACAGAAGATCGCTATTACTGGATCGATGGTGTCGATCGCTATAATGCTAATAGTAGTGCATTCCAGAATGCTAACGATCCTGACATCTTTGGGATCAAAGTTGATGCCGATACTAGTAAAACTCTTTCTAGCGTCACTGTATCTAGAAAAACAACAGGTAGTACTAGTAGTATGCTAACGGTTCTTGGTGGCACGGGGGTATATAATGCTGATGCCAATGATTACCAAGTTATATCTACTGTTATTAGCGATGATGTTAAATATAACGAAGATAATGTTGTTTTAGCAGTTAATGGTGACTACGATGCTAGTAGCGATGCAACCATTAGTATTTCTATTGGTAATTTAGGAATTACTACTACAGAGTTACTGGCAGGTACTCAGTTAAGCTTTACTAACGGGATGGTGCTAGAAGTAGTCAGTGATGTAACTTTAAGCAATTCCGCATCTACAGATGTTAGCGTTACTCAAGTTACCGAAATCAATCAAATTCTAGTAGATAGTACAGCTACTATTGACGACGATAATGATAATTCCACTGAATATACTAACTTAATTGTCACTGAAGCTTACGAAGTTAGTACTGGCACGTTAGAATTACAAATCGATGAAGATAGTAATGTCACATCAGTCAATTTAGTTGCAGGAGAACAGTTAACCTTTAGTAATGGTGCGGTATTTACCTTAGATGCTGATGTAACGCTCAGCAATACTGAATCGACAATTGTTAGTGGCACAATAGATAGCAACCTTTTAAAAGTAGCCATCACAGAAGCCTCTACAGCAATTTCTGGAGATATTACAGCAGAAGTTACTACCGATGTTACCGAAGAAACTTCTGGTGAAACCCAAATTATTGTTACTACTTCTTATAATAGCGATACGGGAACTATTAGCTTACAAATAAATGATACTAGTGCTAGCGCGATCGATTTATTAGCAGGTACACAAATTAACCTAAGCAATGGTGCTACGGTAATCCTTAATGAGGATGTAACTCTAACTGATACTGCACCTACAGAAGTTAAGGTTACTGGCGTAGATAATGAAATTGTCACTAATTTCACAGAAAGTATCTCTACAGATATTACCGTCACTAATACCGATGACGATACGGCGGGAGTTACTATTACTACTAGCGATACCAGTACCACCGAAGGCTTAGGTAATAATTTCTTTAGCGTTAAACTCGATAGCCAACCTTTAGGAGAAGTTGAAGTTACCTTTAATCCTGCTGACGATGATATTCAGTTAGATGATGAATTTGATGGCGAATCTATTACCCTTACTTTCGATGCTGACAACTGGAGTATTCCTCAAAATGTCAATGTTACGGCAGTGGATGATTATGACGTAGAGTACGATCATAGTAGTACTATTTCAGTTGATGTTTCCAGCAATGATGATTCGACTTATAACCAAGTCACCCCGCCCAACGATATCAAAATCAAAATTGCCGATAACGACTTACCCGTTGCCAGTATTGAAGCTGTGGCTGGCGCAGCAGAAGCGGGCGCACCTGGTTATTTTATAATTACCCTCGATAACCCCGCACCAAATGGTGTTGACGATACGGGTATTGTGGTTAACTATACTGTTAGCGGTACGGCTGATACTGACGAAACGGGGGATACCGATGATTTAAAATCTTTAACAGGTTCGGTACGTATTGCACCTGGTGAAACTCGCAGTCCCTTAATTGCCTTCCCCATCGATGATTTTATTGTTGAATATGAAGATGGAACTGAAGATACGGTAATCGTTGCCTTAAGTACCAGTGATGATTATCAACTCAATGATGCTAATACCGCAACTCTACAAATTGAAGATAACGACGAAGCGGGAATCCGTATTGTAGAAGTTGGTACGACTAGCGTTACAGAAAATCAAACCTCAGAGTTTTATGTCTCCTTACTCAGTCAACCGACGGCAGATGTCACCATATCTCTATCTAATTTAGCCACAAAACAAGCATTAGAGGTAACGGGGATAAGTGGCAATGACGTTACTCTCAAATTACCTACCAATGCTACCATTAGCTCTTTAAATTTAGTAGATGGAGCAACTTTAACTCTTAATGGCTCGGATTATACAGTCAACGGAGATATCTTAATTAATGAAGATGAAGAAGTTACTGTTACTCTAGATCGAACTAATAATATATCTACAGGGGATAATTTAACCTATTCTTACAATGAGCTAGATTTTAATAATGGTAGTGACACACTAACCTTTAATTCCGATAATTGGTATCAATTACAAACCGTTACCGTTGAAGGGATTGACGATCTTGTGGTTGAAAAGGGAGACTTTCACCCTAGCACCATTCAATACAGTGTAAGTAGCACGGATAGTAATGGTAATACTGCCGATACAACTTATGATGGTTTTACTGTTGACGACCAAACCATTAATATTGTCGATCGCGCTTTCGATAAAGACAATACTACGGAAAGTTTAACGGAAGGCTTCTTAGGATTGCAAGATGCGATCGACAATATCACCTTACCTATCGTTGGTAAATTAAGTGATGTTAGTCCCTCATTTCTAGAAGATTTTCTCGATAATTTAATCAATGAAGTTAAAACCACCATAAAAGTCACTGCCGAAACTTTGAGTGAGTCTTTCACCACTGCTTTCGAGCAGACGATTAGTGACTCTGGTTTTGAAACCGATCTCTTTAACCTAGATATAGAGATTACCAATCTTGCTACAGATAATGTTGAATTTTTCCTGGGTATTGAGGGTGAAATGACTGAATCTGTTGCTCTCGGCAGCGATTTGGGTTTACCAGCTTTGGGTATTGGGATCAAAACTGAAGGGGGAATCGAGCTTGGTTTTGATTATGGTATCGATTTAGCGTTTGGTATTAACCAAGATGACGGATTCTATCTCAACACGGAAGATACCAGTTTTGAAGTGGGTGCGGAATTGGCGTTGAGTGATGACTTTAGTGCTGGGGGTAATTTAGCCTTTTTACAACTAGATATTACTAATGGTATCGATGCCAGTAATGGTGATAATGATGGTACGGCTGTTAATGCTGAATTTATGGCTACCCTTACCAATCCTAATGATGAAGAAGATACTCAACTGACTTTATCCGAACTAAATGCAGCCCGCGATGGTGATGTCTTAGACCTAATTAATTATAGTTTTAGTGGTGATGCTACTTTAGACTTAGACGTACTTACCTCTTTTGAAGGAGATACTTCTTTTCCTTCCTTCGGTTTTAATATTACCAGCGAAATGCCCATCTTTAACTACGGTAATGCTGATGATGAGGAAGAAGTCAGTGGGGGAAAAGTTACGCTAGATGGTGTAAGTGGAACTTTAAGTACTGACACGGCTAATAATATTACTATCACAGTCGAACATAGTGACGACGATGCAACCAGTGATATTCGTTTAACCAAAGGAACAAAATTAACCTTTAGCAGCCAAGATGAAACTACATTAGGAGCTGTCATCTTACAAGAAAATAAAACTTTCAGCGATGGCGAAACAGATACCATTAAAGTCAAACTTGCCGATGTTGATGAGAGTATTGATAGTAACGATACAGGCGCGACAGCAGACTTAGAAAGTGGTGACTTTAATATCTCCTTCAACGATATCACCCTCGATTTAGGCGAGTTTGTCACTGAGACCTTAAATCCTGTAATTGGCTTTATTGAAGAACTAATCGAACCGTTTGAACCAATTATTGATGTTCTGCAAACAGAAGTTGAGTTATTAGAAACTTTAGGTTTAGTCGATACCTTCGATGAAAATGGAGATGGTGCAGCAACTGTTATTGAAATAGCATCTACCCTGGCTACTCTCTATAGTGGTGGTGAAAATACTCTCAAATATGCTCAATTCTTTGATGCCGTAACGGGTATTATCGAACTAGTAGAAACCATTGAAGAATTAGGCGATCTGGAAGATGAAACTATCCAAATTCAGTTTGGTGATTATGTTTTAGAAAACTTTAGCGGTGCTAGTGATACGGAAGACGCTTCTACCATCGACACCGAATCTAATGGAGATAGCAGTAGTTTAGCTGATGATGCTGCCGAAACGGCGAAAAGCAGCAATAAAGTTGGTAATTTCTTTGCTAAATTAGATGAGTTAGGCATCGGCATTCCTTTACTCGAAGACCCCTTTACGGCTATTAATCTATTACTCGGACAAGATGTAGACTTAGTTACCTACGACATTCCCGAACTAGATATTGAATTTGGCATCGAACAAGAATTCCCCATCTTTGCGTCCATTACTGGTTTACTCGAAGGTGCCTTTTCTATCTATTCCGATTTAGTAGTTGGTTATGACACCTACGGTATCAGTCAATGGAAAGATGCTGATTTCGATTTAGAAGAATCTTATAAAATCTTGGATGGTTTCTATCTCAGCGATGTCGATCCCGATACGGGAGAAGATGTAGATGAATTAACCCTAGATGCTACTATTGCTGCTGGCGTATCTGCAAGTGCGGTAGTTGCTAAAGCTACAGTTAAAGGGGGAATTACTGGTACGGCTGCTTTAGATGTTACCGATGGAGGAGAACTTACTGGTACCAGTGATGGTAAGCTTCGGGGTTCAGAAGTACTTGATGCCAATAGTCTCTTAGATTTATTTAGTCTTTCTGGTTCTTTAGAAGCCTTCCTGGAAGCAACAGTTAAAGTTGGTATCGATGTGGGTCTTTTCGAGATTATGAAAACCGTTTGGAGTGAAAAATTCTCCGTTACTTTGTTTGAATTTGAACTCGGTAGCAGTGGCGGAAGCGTATCTCAATACTATGTTGAAGGAGCAACAGTCTTTTTTGATTCCAATCTCAATGGGGAACTAGAAGAAGGCGAACCCTATACTACTACTGATGCTCAAGGGAAATACAGTCTTGACGTTCCCTTATTATTCTTTGACACTAACGATAATGGCAAAATCGACCCCGAAGAAGGCAGAATTGTTAGTATTGGTGGAACTGATACCTCTAGTGGGTTAGAAGTAGACACAGCCTTAATTGCGCCTTATGGTGCTGAAATGGTTACACCCATAACCACCCTCAAACAACACCTAATTGAAGCAGGAGCAACAGCAGAAGAAGCAGAAGCACAACTCAAAACCGCACTAGACTTACCCGATGTTAACTTAGATACCTTTGAACCATTTAAAGCGATCGATGAAGGAGACGAAAGAGGAGTACAAATATACCAAGTTCACAACAAAGTACAAAACCTTTTTATTCAGGGTACAGAATTTGCTACAGAATTAAACCTAGACTTCGATTCCGATCAGCCTCTCGAACATCAAGTCATGAAATCAATTGCTCAAGGTTTGGTCAAGCCAGGTAAAAAGGTCGATCTGAGTAATCAAGAAGACGTAAATACGATCTTCAATCCCCTGAAACAAAGAATTTCTGCACCAGGCAATCGTATTTTTGATAGCTTTACCAAAACCGTAGCCTGGGGCAATCAAGCTGTAGATGAAGCCTTTAATGATGCTTCTGTAGAATTTGTAGTTGAAGATGTTGCTACAGTTAAACAGTTTGTACAAGGACAGTTTGGACATTTACAACGTCGATTAGCTAGTGGCAAACTTTCGCCTACAAAACTAGAAACCTTATTAGAAGAAACTTCCCCCTACGAATCTGTAACAGGATTGCCCGATCTACCTCCACCTCCTCCATTACCTCCTGCTACCAAAGAAAGAAAAGGAAGTGAAGAGCAAGATATCATTCTCGGCGGGGATAGAGAAACTACTATTCGCGGTGCTGGTGGTGATGATGTAATTAATGGAGGTAATAAAGCAGATCGACTATACGGTGAAAAAGGTGATGACCAACTTCATGGCGGAGAAAATGCAGATAGACTTGATGGTGGAAAAGGTAAGGATCACATCGATGGTAGTGCAGGTAGAGACAAACTATTTGGTGGGGAAGGTGCTGATACTTTACTAGGTGGCGCAGACAATGACAATCTCTTTGGAGAAGCGGGAGACGACCTTCTTGATGGAGGAGAAGGAGATGACTACCTCAAAGGAGGACTAGGTAACGATACTCTCTATGGTGGTGTTGGCAGCGATCGACTCAGAGGCAGTGAAGATAATGATCTGTTTGTGCTTACCTTTGGAGATACAGGGAATACTATTTTTGACTATGTCGATGGTAGCGATAAATTGGGCTTAGAAATCTCCAGTTTCACTAATAATACTGCACAAGCCATCTTTGAGAATGAACTAACTATTACTCCCAATGGTAGCAATGTCGAAATTTATGCCAACTCTGGTAATGATTTACTAGCTTCCCTCTCTAATGTGGATGCTTTAGATATCTCCGCAGAGGATTTTACGGATTTCTCCATGTCTTAATTAACTATTGATCTTACTCGCCCACTATGAGCGAGTAACCGCTTTCTTTGAGGCGCTCGATCGCCATTCAATTAACCATTACTTATTGACAACCATGAACAATTATCAACTTTTGGCTTTAACTAGTGCAACTATTGCAGGAACTTTATTGAACGCTACTTCGGCTCATGCTCTCAGCATATCTTTGAATAATTCTAGTTCTGGTAGTGGGATTTTTTCCTACGATATAACTATCAATGCAGGTGAATCTTTAGCAGCAGGAGATGATTATATCTACCTCAAGAATTTAGCTGGAGTAACTGGTACTAATGCCCAATCTCCTTATGCTACTGATGGTTCCGATAGTACCAGTGCTGATTTCTTAGTTTCGACCACTATTCCCTCAGATACTAGCCCGCAAACTTTTCTCAATGCCATTACCATAATCTCTAATAACCCCACTGGTAATATTACTTTTGAGGGGACAACCGATGCTAACTCATCTGAGTTTTTGAATAACAATATCGAAGGTCCTGTGGCTACAAATGCCGTTCCCTTCGATTTTTCTCCTAGTCTGGGTATTTTGACCATCATTGGTTTTGTGGGACTGAATTTTTATCGTCAGAGAATTAAATCGATATTTTAGTTATTAGCTATTAGTTCTTAGTTTTTAGTTTTTGATTGAGCGATCTGACCAAGAACTGAAACTAGATTGAATCTCTCCGCCCTTCAGGGCCTACTGTGTACACACAAGTCGATTCTGAGAGAGTTTCCAGCCCCAGAAAATAGATTCAAATCGTTTGAGCCCATGCATAGGAATCACCACCATTATCTGCACCTTGACTTTGTGACCAAATACAGATTTAAATGCAGCTTCTAGGTGAGGAATTCGACTATAGGTCAACTTAGCCAATTGTGGTGAACTCAACTCTATCAATGCCGATTTTTGGTTGAAACTGACTAATTTTCCTTTTTGGGCAAATATAGCTTGTGTTGTAGGTGGTTGAATTTCTGAAACTACTGCCGACCACAAGATTTCTAAAGTACGTACATCGCAGAGATTAAAATCTTTCTCCTTACCCTCTTCTTCTCCCCTACTTTCTAATTCTCGTAGCAAGTCATAGACAGAGGTGATTTCGCCTAACTCTAAGAGCTTGGCAAATAACTTTACCTCGACAGCGATCGATTCAGGGACTTGTATCCTTTTCTTCTTTGTGGTCATGGTTATGAATTAGGCAATAATGGTAAACGGCGAATTCTGATTCGTGAGGGTTCAACTGTTACCGCTGCTCCTTGTTGTAAATCTTCTCGACATTCATCTATTACCTTCAGCAGTAATTCCGTTACAGCTTTTGCACGTAGTCTTTCTATCCTAATCCGAATTACAGAAGGCGAAGAGGCATTATTCAAAGCTAATAGCGCATGAAAGTCCGCGTCTAATGTCACCACAATCCGATTATCCTCTCTAGCTTGTTGCAGAATTTGCCAATCTTCCGCTGCCCATAACCCTATTTCTCCCACATGAACTGTTTCAATTTGCCGAGCGCATAATAAATCCGCTGCTGAACGGGGTAATCCTTGATCAAGCAACAGTTTCATAGTTGGTCGGCAGTTCAATAATGCGATCGTCTAGATAGGAAGAAGCAAAAATCAGAGCTTGTTGAATATCTTCTTCTTCCAGTTCGGGGAACTCTTGATATAATTCTGTTCGATTAGGATAGGTGGCTATCAAATCAATTACTCGACGGACTGTCAAGCGTAGGTTACGAATACAAGGCTGTCCGTTCATTTTGTCAGGATGACTAGTAATACGATCTAGTTTCATTTTTTGTCTCCTCCACAATTTCTATTTTAGGATGCCCTATCTACATATTCACTACCCGCAAATGTTTTTCTTTCGCTTCTTTTTCCTCTTTCTCAGATCGCCCTACTGGACGCATACTCTTCTTCTCAGCCAACTCCTCTACCAATCCTAATGCTTCTTTCCTCAACTGGTGCTTCTTCCAGCGATAATCTTCCCATGATTCCTTCTCCATCTCAGCTAATCGATCGCACACCTCCCCACTCAACCGAGTATC
>JAAUYH010000960.1_pt1 | contig 17642 bp, 16 predicted proteins | sample 7278061 | NCBI WGS metagenome assembly JAAUYH01 (sample SAMN14350203, study PRJNA611818) | marine sediment metagenome | isolation source: surface marine sediment (0.6m) | place: French Polynesia: Moorea | collected 2018-08 | reverse complement strand
TCCTACGGGAGCTGGGACTTAGCGGAAAAATCAAAGCGATAGACAGATCTATCTCTCTGCCTACCGCCTACTGTCTACCTTCTACTTAATCAATTTCTTGCCACCCCTGCGTCTCGAGCCGCTTGCTGGACGGCGGCGGCGACGGTGGGAGCGACTCGCGGATCAAACACAGAGGGAATAATGTGCTCGGGGTTGAGTTCATCCGCTCGCACCAGAGTGGCGATCGCATGGGCGGCCTCCAGATACATCGTCGCCGTAATCGCCTCCGCCCGACAATCCAGCGCCCCCTTTAGCAAGCCTGGAAACGCCAGCACATTATTGATTTGGTTGGGGTAGTCGCTGCGGCCCGTAGCCATAACCGCAACATCATCAACAATCAATTCCGGTTGAATTTCGGGGATCGGGTTAGCCATCGCGAATACAATCGGATCCTTCGCCATAGACCGGACCATTTCTGGCGTGACGACGCCGGGGACACTTACCCCCAAAAAGACATCGGAGCCCTTCATCGCGTCAGCCAGACTCCCGGTCTGCTGGACAGCGAACTCCTGCTTATGACCATTCAGATCGGCGCGATCGCTGGAAATAATGCCCCGAGAGTCACACATCAAAATATTGGCGACATCGGCCTTTTTCAACAGTCGCGCGATAGCCACCCCAGCCGCTCCAGCGCCATTGATCACAATTTGCGCTTCTTCCAACGGCTTATCCACCAGCTTCAGGGCATTGACCAAGGCCGCCAGGGTGACAATCGCCGTGCCGTGCTGATCATCATGGAACACCGGGATGTCCAACTCGCGCTGCAGCCGGGCCTCGATTTCGAAGCAGCGGGGAGCGCTGATATCCTCTAAGTTAACCCCGCCGAAGACCGGAGCAATGTGCTTCACCGTTTGCACGATCTCCTCAGTATCCTGGGTGTCCAGACAAATGGGAAAAGCGTCCAGACCTGCAAAGGTCTTAAATAGCATGGCCTTCCCTTCCATCACCGGCAAGGCCCCCGCAGGGCCTAAATTACCTAGCCCCAAAACGGCGCTGCCATCCGTCACAATAGCGACCGTACTGCGCTTGATGGTCAGTTCATAGACCCGCTCAGGATCCTCAGCGATGGCGTTACAGATGCGCCCAACCCCAGGCGTATAAGCCATCGCTAAGTCATCTTGATTCCGCAGCGGAATTTTGCCTTCGACGTGAATTTTGCCCCCTTGATGTAATTGGAAGGTGCGGTCATACACTTCCAGCACTTGAATCTCCGGTAGGTCGCGGACAGCTTGTATGATCTCTTCCACATGGAGGCAGCCAGAGGCGTCTACGGTAACATCGCGAGTGACCGATTTTCGGGTGCGCTCCACCAGGTCAATGTGGCTAAAATTACCTCCCTTCTCGGCGATCGCTTGAGTAATTTTGGCTAACATACCCGACTGGTTCGGCACTTGAAGGCGAATCGTTAAACTAAAACTGGGGTTGGGTGTCAGATTGACCATAGGATGATTTTGGGGAAAATTAGAGTGGACTAGGCAATGATGAGCCTTACCCGGCGGTAAAGCGACTGATTTGACCGCACCCCCTCAGAGGCTATCTGAGAATTCGTCAATATCAGGCTGTAGCCTGCTTCTAGCAGAACTCGCAGCATAGCGGCATGGAACCGATTAAGACGTCAATGTTAAAACTCAATATTGAGGGCAAACCTAATGACGCTAACAGACACAGGCCAATTGGCGCAGACGCTATGTCGGGATCCGCTAACACGCTGCTGTGAGTCATCTAAAATGACAGTGGTGACTCTACAGACGTTTTCTTGATTTTCTCAGCTTAAGAAAATGTTAAAACCATTCGGTATTTTGCTACACAAAGGATTTCCATTTTTTTAAAAAGCTCTCGTAAATAGCTCTTGTAAATAGCTCTTGTAAATAGCTCTGCGTTTGATTTCTGGTCGCGATCGCGCTCTTACCTATGCCTAGTCTATATACGGAAATTGAAATTGAGGCTCCCAAAGAAGATGTTTGGGAGGTTCTATTCCAGAAAGAAAATTGGCGGCAATGGAATACATTTCTGTTTGACTGCGATCCCGCTAAGCCTTTTCAGCGGGGACACGAAGTGTCTTTAAGTCTGAGGCGATTGGAGGGCGAAGAAGAAACAGAATTTCAACCCACCATTACCGTGATCCACCCTGGCGTTTGCCTCCGGTGGGTGTCCAAAATACCCGGTCTGAAAAACGAATACACCTTTGAGCTACAAGAAATTGGCCCCGGACGCACCAAGTATATTCATCGGGACAATTTCTCCGGGATTCTGTCTGGCGTATTTTTGCCCTTTATCCGTCAGGATGAAAAGCACGGTTTGAGGCGGATGGCGAGACAGCTCAAACGGTATATCGAACGGGGCATGATGTACGATCGCCGATAGCTAGGGGCGACTGGATAGGTAAAGGCGCGTTAGAAGGCAGTGGATGGGTAGAGGGTGGATGGGTGGATGGGTGGTATTCAGGGCCCATCTTTGTAGTGGTTGACTGGGCTTGGCCAAGGGAGGCTTTGCCTTCAGTTTAGCTGCGTCTACGGAGGCAGAGCTTCCCAAAGAGTTCCACAGGCAGAGCCTGGGAGCCAGGATTCATGAATTTTAGATTCCGCCAGCAGCATCCAAGACTGTTCGGAGAATTCTGAAAACGGGCTGTAGAGACGTTGCAATGCAACGTCTCTACGTATCATTGGGACCAGCAAAAATTGTCAACCGATCAGTATTGCAGCAGCAACGGCGCGTAACCCACTAAATCAAAGGGGGCAGACGCTTCATTAACCGTCAAAGTTTGCGCCATTTTGCTGGGTTGCGTCAGGTCTGGCAAAGCCCATTAGTAAGCAGCGCCGTAGATGGGATTGTATTCAGAGCATATTCTCATAGCGGCTAATTGATTTTTCGGTTTCTCCAGAACAAACCCTTAAAACACGTCTTGGCCCTCTGGAAAATTCGGCAATTTGTTCGACTGTGTCCACGCTGACATAAAGCTTGGCGGCAGCTTGGGTAGGTTGACGCGCTTGACGCCATAGGCGCGGCCAAAATGGGAGTCGGGTGCTGTCTAAGTGCGTCATAGCGGAATTCCAATGAATCGATGAATAGTGTTTGCACTAACCCTTCTGGCAAATGTAATTTGCCCATACCGATGAAACGGAATCAGCCTCTACGATCTTGAAACCAGCTCGCTGCAACAAGCCTTCAAGAATCCAAGTAAAAGTGGAATATTCTTCCCGCACATGGGCTTCGAAGTCCTGTTTGGCCCAGCCCGCATCGTCAGTCACCGTCGCCTGATCAATCCAGGTTTGAATTTGGGATTTGTACTCTATTGGATTGAAGGAATAGGCGACGTCCTGCAGGTATAGCGTTCCGCCCGGCTTCAGCAGGTCCGCCATTTGCAAAAGCGCCGCCATCTTCCAAAAATCAGGCAGATGATGCAGCACCAGCTTGGTCACAATCACATTGACCGGCTCAGCTTTATGGGCGTAGGTCAAAAAACCAGCATGGTGAAACTGGATCTGGGGCTCAACTCCGGCTGCCTCCGCTTGCTTTTGGGCATTGGTCAGCATGGTTTGGGATACATCCACCGCCTCAACCCGCGCCCCCGCCAATGCAGCCTGAACTGAGAATCTCCCTGCGCCGCACCCTAAGTCAATCACGGTGTGGCCTGCGCGGATTCCGAGTCGGGCGACCAGAGCCTTTTCAGTCTCTGGGGTTGAAGAGGTTTGATTGCGGTAATACACCGCTACCTGAGCGGGGTCTTCAAAGTCGGTTCCAATTTGCTGGTATTCGTTGTAGAACCAGGCTGGTTGAGTGGCTGTATGGTCGGTCATTTATCCGTCATCCTCCCCGCTTGCTGATGGTTTAAACCTAGCGATCGCGTCCCTATTTTTCAAAAGAAGCCCTGCATCTTTTCCATAGACAACTTCTATGGAAAAGGCTGAATTTCTTCGTCGATTCAGCCATAATCGGAGCAAGGCGAGGTTATCAATTGAAAGCAGAAATTTATAGCCGGGAAAGAATACAGGAGACAGAATTCAGAATTCAATCCCTGACTGATTTCTGACTCCTGTCTCCTGACTTCTTAATTCCTTTTCCCCACCCGCTAAATCGACCACCCACGGCATCTTTGCGCGATGAATAAACATCCTTACTCTGGGATCAAACCCGCTCAACTCGCAGCATTGGTTGCGGTTGCTGAATGCGGAGCCTTTGGCGAAGCGGCCTGGAAATTAGGGGTAACGCAGCCTACGGTGAGCCATGCGATCGCAACCTTGGAAGAAGAACTCGGCGTTATTTTGTTTTCCCGGGGACGTCATGGCGCCCATTTAACACCAGTGGGGGCGCAAATCATTGATCACAGCCGTGAAATTCTGCGGCTGCTGGATGTGGTAACTCAGCAGGCTAATCGACACAAAGGCTTACAGGGCGGACAGGTGAGAATCACCACTTTCCGCAGCGCCGCCGCCAACCTACTGCCCAAAGTGATGGCGCAGTTCCACAAACAATATCCGGCGATCGCGGTCACCATTACTGAGCACTATGACTACACCAATGTAGAACACGATATCCGGGGGGGCAAAGCCGATATTGGTCTGACCTTCTTGCCTGCTTCCACAGATTTAGAAACCTTGGAAATCCTCAGCGAGCAATACGTTGTACTATTGCCCGCCCAGTTAGACTGGGGAGCGCCGCAATTGACCTGGGAACAATTGGCGTCCCTACCCATGATTATGTTCACCGATGACAATAGTTGTTTCACCACCATCAGAGACTATTTCCGTCAGTGGGGATATTCCCTGAACCTCCGCTACCAGGTGCGGGAGATCTCCACGGTTCTAAATATGGCGGCGCAGGGGTTAGGAGCCACGATTCTACCTCAGCTCGCCACCGTCTCAATTCCTTCAGGCATCCGGATTCGCCAATTACCGACCCCCCTAGAACGGAGAGTGGGCGCCGCTATTTTAGCAGATTCCCTCCAAACACCCGCCGTCTTCGCATTTCTAGAGGCGCTTAAGCAAACGCCAACCCTTATTGATCTGCTGAATCCACCGGAGAAAACTCTAAATGATACCGATATAACGCCACAGGTTTATTCAACGCCCTGAAATAGTCTGGGTCTTGGGGGGATAGATAAATGGCGGTTGCCTGGTCAGCGTCAAAGCTCAAAGATGAGCTATCCAATCGACGGTAGCGGGTGGTGGTTTCCACCTCATTCAAATAAAGGGTTGGCCGACGACCTCGAAATAGCTGCTGGAAGACTTCGGTGGTGACAAATTCCTCCTCGTCGGGGGTTTCGGTCGCCCGTCCCGTGACAGTTGAGACTAATTGGCGATCGCCCTGCAAAAAGGTGATCTGGCGATTCGGGTTATTGGGATCCACTTTGACGGTTTTCACCCCGGCTTCTCCCAAGTAAGCTTTGGCAAAGTTCAGTCCATTAAACGCCCGATCAGAAACGATTTGAGAAGACTGGCGAACTGCGGTGGGGACCAAACGATTGCTGGCCACCAGAGGCCGAGCGGGGACAAACCGCACCACACAATCCACTGGCTGGTTAAGGAATTGCCGATTGTTCTCAAACCCCGGCGTCATGATATCCGGGGCGAGAGGAGCCGCCATATCCACCAGCGTCGTCGCCAGGGACCAATCACCTTCCATCCAAGCTGGATAAGCCAGATCCCCGACTGCAGTTTGCACCGTCGGTTTGTCTGTCCAATTTGGGAAATTCTCCAATCGATCCGTCAGTCCGCCTGCGCGAGCCTGACCGCTACACAAGAGCCACACGAGAAAAAGCAGGGCGACCCAGAATAAGCGCTTTTTAATCAGGGCCTTTGCAGACTGGTTCATAAGAGGAAAGGTAACGTCTTCGTAGAAGAGGGTGGATGGGTGGATGGGCAGATGGGAGAATCCCCAAGATTTTGATCTATCCTACACTTGCTCTGGCGTGACCTGCTTTCCGTTCTCCCAAGTAGAAGAATTCCCCAGCAAGAGAAAAATCGTCTTTTGCGGAGGTATACATGGACCAAGGTATTTGGAGTGGGATAATGCCCATGGCCCACGAATCGGATAGTGTTTGAACAGACCTGTCGAGAATTCGTAGGGGCGAAGCATTTGGCTGTGAGTCTTCAGACACTCCTGTCAATTTCGCGCCAAATGCTTCGCCCCTACAGCGGTACACAACTTATTCTTGACCTAGAGGCTTGATGATTATTCTCTCTACAAGAGAAGTAACTCTGGGGCTGGAGGCTGAGGCTTAGCTACATAAGAGACTCTCCTTTCACAGCAGCCGCGCCGCTCCCGAAGGCTATGCCTCCAATCGCGGCGCGGCCCACAGATAAAGCTTGGTAAATACAGCTTATGAAGATTTTGCCGATAGATGCTGCTTTGCCAACAGCAGCCTACACTTTTGCCTTAGGTTAGCTGATAGGACAACTAAAACAAATCCAGATCCGTCACTGCTCCCTGACTGCTAGAGGAAACTAGCTTAGCGTACTTAGCCAAAATCCCCTTCTTGTAACGAGGCGCTGGCGCCTGCCACTGCTCACGGCGTTTCGCCAGTTCCTGATCGGACACATTCATCTGCAACAATCGGGCGTCAGCGTCAATGGTTATAGAGTCGCCTTCTTTAACCAGACCAATGTTGCCGCCCACCGCAGCCTCAGGGGCCACATGGCCGACTACCATACCGTAGGTGCCGCCGGAAAATCGACCGTCGGTAATCAGGCCGACTGAATCACCCAATCCAGCGCCAATGATGGCGGAAGTGGGAGCCAACATTTCCCGCATGCCTGGACCGCCTTTCGGCCCTTCATAGCGCACTACAATCACATCGCCTGCTTTAATTTCGCCAGCGAGAATCGCTTTCAGACAATCTTCCTCAGATTCAAAGACGCGAGCCGATCCAGTGATTTGGCGGTTTTTAATCCCAGTGAGCTTGGCCACAGATCCTTCAGTCGCCAGGTTGCCTTTGAGAATCCCTAAGTGCCCTTGGGGATAAATGGGGTTATTGAAGGGGCGGATGACCACTTGATCCGCTCGCGGTTCGGCGGGTATGTCCGCTAACACTTCTTCAATCGTTTGCCCTGTAATCGTCAGGGCGTCCCCATGCAATAGCCCATTCGCCAATAAGATTTTCATCACCTGGGGAATGCCGCCCGCTTTGTGCAGATCGGTGGCGACGTATTTTCCAGAAGGCTTAAGGTCGCAGAGGACAGGGACTCTGGCTCGAATCGGCTCAAAGTCTTCCAAAGTAAAGGGGACTCCCATGGCGTGGGCGATCGCCAGGAAATGCAGCACCGAATTGGTGGATCCCCCCACCGCCATAATCACCGAAATTGCGTTTTCAAACGCCTTACGGGTGAGAATTTGGCTGGGTAGTATTTGCTGCTTGATGGCTTTGACCAAAGCGAAGGCGGATTTCTCCGCACTCTCCGCCTTCTCCTCATCTTCCGCCGCCATGGTGGAGGAATACATCAGGCTCATGCCCATGGCTTCAAAGGCGGAGGACATGGTGTTAGCGGTGTACATACCGCCGCAGGAGCCCGCCCCCGGACAGGCCCGACGTTCAACTTCCAGGAGTTCAGCTTGATCAATTTTGCCGGCGCTGTATTGGCCGACCGCCTCAAAAGCGCTCACCACCGTTAGATCTTGACCTTTGTAATGACCTGGCTTGATAGTGCCGCCGTAAACAAAAATGGCGGGTATGTTCATCCGGGCGATCGCAATCATCGCCCCGGGCATATTCTTGTCGCAACCGCCAATCGCCAGGACACCGTCCATACTTTGGCCCGTACAGGCAGTTTCAATGGAGTCGGCGATCACCTCTCGAGACACCAGAGAATATTTCATCCCCTCAGTCCCCATTGAAATACCATCACTAATGGTAATTGTGCCAAAGGTTTGGGGCATGGAACCAGCCGTACGTAAAGCTGATTCCGCCCGCTCAGCCAATCCATTCAGCCCCACATTGCAGGGGGTAATGGTGCTATATCCATTGGCCAGACCCACAACTGGCTTGGTAAAATCCTCATCCCCGAAACCGACCGCCCTCAACATGGCTCGGTTCGGAGTTCTCTGAACGCCTTGGGTTACAACCTGACTTCTGAGGTTATCGGGCATATCTCTAAATTCCTGTCCTCTCTATCACCTAGCTAATCACGAAATTAACGAGACTTTCGATTAACTTGAATTAAGCGCCTGTGTAGCGAGTAGCAAGCCGATCACTGCACATCAACAATTCAAATGATCCTAACTATACGCGCCCTTAGGATTGAGGCGGGAGACAAACAAACTCCTCACATCTTCTTCGCTTTCGCTTTAGCGCTTATCTTCGCTTTAGCGCCTATTTTAATCAAATTGCTTGTAGAAGTTGACGATTGCATGTAACAATCGTCTTTCCTAGACATTAAGTAAAAATCAAGACACTAAGTAAATACTTTTAAAATTGTAGGTTCAAGCTAATCTATCAAGTTCAAGCTAATCCATATTGAACTCTGTAGTTCCGCTCATGTCCACACCCCCTCTCCCCCGAGGGAATTAGCGCATCACGCACAAAGACCAGATCAAACCAAGGGTTATCCCCCCATCACCCTTGATAAAACCTGTCGCAGGTCTGGGCATCGATTGCGTCAGGCTGTTTTTCCGTATCAACTCACCCTTGAATTACATACCCCAAAACAGCGAGAACGTCAGCCTGCAGGAGTCATAAGACAAATGTTATGAACGCAGAAAAACTGCTAAACAAGTATGCAGTGGGAGAGAGGAATTTTAGTAACGTTCAAATAGGAGAAATCAATCTTGCCAATCAAGACTTGAGCAGAGCCGATTTCCGACACGCTGATCTGCGCAAGGCCAACTTAAAAGGCGCAAAACTGATTGGCGCTAATTTTCGAGAAGCCGTGTTGATCGGCGCCAATTTAGCTGAGACGAATTTAACCTTAGCCAACTTAATCGGAGCTAATTTGACGGACGCCAATTTGCAGAGCAGTCGATTAACGGAAGCTGGAATGCGGAGCGTAAATTTAGCGCGCGCCAATCTCAGTCAGGCAAATTTGCGGGAGACGATCCTGAATGAAGCCAACTTTGACACAGCCAATTTGCGAGAAGCGAATCTGCATGAGGCCAGCCTCAGCCGAGCCAGGATGGTAGGGGTCGATCTGACGGGGGCGATTTTAGAGAATGCCAACTTGAGCAGCACCCTTCTCAACGGAGCCATTCTCAAGGACGCGACTCTGGTTGGAGTTCTCCTCAACAGCTCGATGATGGAAGGGGCGGATCTTCGGGATGTAGATTTAAGTCGAGCCAAACTGAGCGGCTGTAACCTTGTCAATGCTAATCTCAGCGGCGCTAATCTGAGGAGCGCAAATTTGAGTTGGAGTTCTCTACGAGGCGCCAATCTAACGGGGGCGACCCTTTATCGGGCCAAACTCCATTGGTCTAATCTAAGCGGGGCCAATCTAACAGAGGCGGTCTTGATCAACGCCAAGCTAGACTACGCCAATCTCCGGAACACTAATTTGGCTGGCGCTATTTTGCCGGATGGCCTGACCTATGACTGACCAGATGCCCATTTTGCCGAAAGAGATTCATCGGGTTGACCACAATTAAGGAAGGATAACTCATCCGAAGATAAGCCAACATCTGATTTTGCATCACATTCAGCCGCCGCCGCACCACAATCACCTCAAGATGAAGTAAAGAAGTCATGAGTTTCAGGGGTGTGCTGTGTTGATTGGACCAACTCTCAACCAATCGCAGCCAACTAGTAATGCTGCCGGGAAGGTCGGTGCTAAAGCGTAAAGGTAAGTCTGGGGTTGAAAAAGATTGGGCGTAGGTCGCCGTCAAAAATGGGGCGTAGGTTGCGGCTTCAGAGGTCTGTTGCTTCACGAAGCTCAAGATTACCCCCTGTAAGAACTGGCGCAGATTGGCCGTCACCTCACCTCTAAGTTCAGGCATGAAGGGGATTTCATCCAACGCGGGATTTAGATTAGCGGGATCCCCGACGCTAAGATGCGTCCCCCCAATGACGGCAATCAAGTACTTTGGCAACATCAGTTGAGTGAATGGCCGCAACTGCTGATCAATGGTCGGCGTAACCGCATCATGGGTGCTGGCCAACATCAACGTCGGGATGTTGATTTGACTGAGTCCAGCATCGCCAAACAATTCCCCAATGATCGGATTCATCGCCGCCACCTGAACAATCCGGGGATCCCGTAGGTCTACTATTTGGTCTGGCAAGTCAACGGCGGCGCATTGCAGCCAATCAGCAGGGGAGAGGCCGACAGGCAAAATATCGTTACAAAAATCTTCTAGGTTGCGAATATCTAATTTAGCGCCAGCTAACGCTAATCCGGTATATCCTCCCAAGGAATGGCCGATTAAGACCGCCCGGTTCGTCTTGAATTTGCCTCTGAGAGGATAAGAGTGACTATTCAATTTAGCCAGACTATCCAAGACAAAACTGACATCTTTGGGGCGATCAAGAAATTCAGTCGCTGGCAGAATTCGGCTGGGTTGACGGCTAGCGCGCGGATCTAGGGAGAGCTCAGACAAAGACGCCAAATTACTGCCGGGGTGTTCTATCGACGCCACTGTCAAACCATAGGACGCAAGATGGCGGCTGAGATAGGTGAGGAATCGGCGATCAGCTCCAAATCCATGGGAAAACAAGACCAGTGGGCCGTTAGTGCGCTTGCTCCAATAAATATCGACAGGGATGTCCCGATCCCGCTTCCGATCGCGGAAAATCATTTCCTGTTTCCGGACGATTTCAGGACCGGGTTCAGAGGGCGAGAAAGCTGCTTCAAATTCGCCCTCCGCCTCAACTGATAATTCATGCTCTAGGACGCTGCCAAGCGCTTGACTCTCCAAGCGGGACAGATTGAGTTGGGAGGCGAGGGCGATCGCAGCGGTGAGATCAATTTCCAGCGTATCCTCGGGAATTGACCGGAGGATGCTCAATAGGCTTAGTCCCTCCGTTTGAGAGGCGGCTAGCCGAATTGCAGTTTGGATTTGCTCCACCGTCATCTCTGGAGCGATGCGCGTAAGGGTGTCGAGCAGTTGTTCGCCGTTAGGGGATTGTAATATATCGTTAATAACGCGATCGCTGACCTCAGGATCAATCGCCAGATGATTATGCAGAGCTTGTCGCACCTGCGGCGTTAGCAACGGCTCATACATTTTCAATCGAGGCGGCGCCACCCCCGTTTCAGCGTATTGCTCCAAGTCTTCGATTTCAATGGTTTGGGTCAACGGTCCCACCCGAATCATCAACCGATCTGCAGCCAACCCTGGAGCCGCCATCCATCCGCTGGAGATAAACACCCCCCCCAACAGCAATCTCTGGAATCGCCGCCAAGCGGGCATGAACTGTTTACTGTTTAAACGTTTAGCTTCAAGCGAAGAATTAGCTGGCACAGTTTTTCAGAATCTCGTCAGTTTATAAACAACTATCGGGAGCAAAATGATAGGCAGCCCTGCCTGAATCTATCTGCCTTGGGGAACAAATTACTTCACTCTCTTGAGTGGATTCACTGTTGGATTCACTGTTGAATTCACTGTCTAGTTAATTCACTCTACTCGACCTGAATCAGAGATGTCACAGTTCCCAAAGTGAAGTTTCTTATCAAAGAACTCAATTTCCATGAAGTTAATGCACAAAGTCTTGATCGGGGTGATGGGACCTGGAAACTCTGCGAACCCCAAGGTTCAGCAAGTTGCCTATGAACTCGGACGGCGCATCGCTCAGCAGGGGTGGGGCGTACTGACGGGGGGAAGAAATGTAGGCGTCATGGAAGCCGCTAGCCAAGGCGCTAAATTAGTTGGCGGTTTGACAATCGGTATTTTGCCCACATCGGACGCGGAAGGACTATCTAAGGCGGTTGATATTCCTATTCTGACGGATATGGGGCAGGCTCGGAATAACATCAATGTGCTTTCCAGTCAGGTCATTATCGCCTGCGGTATAGGAGCGGGAACAGCGTCAGAAATCGCCTTAGCCATCAAATCGCAGACGCCCGTAATTTTGATGGAGGTAGACGCTTCGACGCGCAATTTTTTTCAAACCCTCTCAGAGGGTCAAGTGTTATGGGCCCCTGACCCCGCGATCGCAATTGAGATCACCCAAGAGATACTCGCCAAAGGAAAATCCTCAATATCAGTCTGAACCTCGATATCTGCCGAAATTTAGACTCGCTATACTAGACAAACTGTCTCAAAACCTTCAGGAAATGGGTAATGGGCAGTCGTTCACTAACCTTGAGCGCCTAGCTTTCCTCAGGATCCCCAGATAATGAGCAATCCCGACGCTAAAGACGACTTTCTGTTTCCCCGAAGTTCTTATCGGGGAGAATTTACGCCAGAAAATCTCACCTTCAATGCAAACCTCCAGGAGTTTGCCCAGCAAGTCTCCTTAATCTGTAGTTTGGAAACAGGCGGCAAAATCCCCCCCCAAGACGCCTACGAGCAAATCAAGGGACTTTGGAAGCAACTGAAACTGTCCAAGAAAAACTTACTGGATACTACGCCTCCCCCTTCGGGAGAGGGGAGATCTCAGGGGAGCTGATCCTCGGTTAGTTAGACATGGAAAGATAGGGGAGATGGGGAAAGTGAGAGGCAGGGGGAGGCGGAGAGGCGGGGAAGATGGGGAAGAAGGAGGAGATAGGGAAGATGGGGAGGAAAAAGAAGGTGTAGAGACGAGACATGTCCCGTCTCGGGGATAGTGGGGATGGGATGAGAGGATAAGGATCTGTAGGATGGGCAATGCCCACGCGCCTATTTGAGGCGGGAATGAGGGGGCAGAGGAAGCAAAGTGGGTTTGGACGGGTCAGTGATGCTTAAGGGCGTATTGGGATAAAGACTGGAAGCTGTAGCAACCCGCTGATTTTTTAACGGATAACCGTAAGTTTACATAAAGCAGCAATCATTCCCATGATTCAGGGAACTTCTGCTGGAGGAAAGCAGACATTAGGGATTGTTCAAAAAATTTCGGGAGATATGGCCTGAAACCTTGATTTCCCCTTGAAGAATCCGGGAATGCTCAGAAGATTCTGTTAAATATGGCTGAAACCCTCGGTTTTCCCTGGAGAATCATGATTTACATAGACAACCTGATCACTCCCAACACCATCTAGAAGCTTTTAATTCAAATATCCCCCCCTCCTCCAGCAACCTTAATCCGCCTACAAACCACCCCATCCCCCCTATCTCCCCCATCCTCTCCCTCCTCCCCCTCTCCCCTGCCTCCCCTGCTCCCCCTGTCCTTCCAAACTCTTGCCTGAATGTCTTACACAATTACTCTAAACGCCGACGCCATTAACGCTTTGAATCTAGAGTCTGCTAACTCGATTCTGACGCCTTTATTAGCGGACAAAAAACTGGATTCTGACACGATCAAAATTCACTTCGAAATTGATTATCCAAGGGATCCGACAGATCCCCGAGAATTGTCTGAAATTCCAGAGATCAGACTATGGTTTATTCGTCTGGACGCTTACTATCCCTGGCTACCGTTATTTCTTGACTGGGAGGCAGGGGAGTTAGGCCGCTACGCCGCCATGCTGGTTCCCCATCAGTTCAGTCCGCAAGAAGGCATCCGATACAACCCGGAAGGATTGGAAATTTTCGTCATGCACAAGGTGTTTGCAATTTCAGCTTGGATGCTGCAGCAGGGAATCGACGCCCGATCCAAACTGAAGTTTATGACCCAGGTGCTGGGCTATGAGTTAGATGATGGATTATTTGACCTATTGATGGGCGGATAAACCGCGATTTTCGACCCGTGAAGAATTCTCAGCGAAAGACTCATAGGCAAGGGTCAAGGCCTTTGCGGGTCGATAATGCCATCGCTAACGAGTCGGAGAGTTGCGTAGTAAATCTTGGCGCTTAGGTAGGCGGTAGGGAATAGGCAGTAGGTAGGGGGAATCCCTCGTCTACCGCCTATTCCCTACCGCCTACCCTCTAAAACCGCAAACTAAATGCACATTCGCTTAATTTTCCGCATTAAATTGGTAGCCTTAAGAGAATAATTCAAGCAATGAAGGCAAGGAATTTTGGTGATGGCCGGGACTTTAGGCGTGATGGCTGGGGCGGCGGGTTTACTGCTGGGGCTTGGCGGCGCAGCGATTGAATATCAGTATCGACGACGTCCAGGCAATGCATTGGATTTGATCGCAGGCAATTGGCGTCTAGCACTGAGTGAGCCCCAACATTACAAAATTGTGGGACAGGCTGAACTGGTCAACCGCACCCGCTCATTAGAGATCATGGTGCTGGACGTCAAGCCGGAGACGACCCTTCTATCAGGCGGCAGTTTAGCAGAGGTGAGCGTCAAAGCCCGGGTGACGCCGAGACATGCCGACGCCGAGACTCGTCCTGATGACTACTGGTTTGGCTACATCGTCAAAGTGGGTAAAACAACGCAGCTAGAAGTTGAGGTCGACATTCAGGGCTCCGATCTGACTCAACTGAAATCTCTTTGGGTTCAGCTTCACTACATTACCTATGGACCACAAGGCAGGATTCCTAAAACCCGCCATGTCGTTATGCCCTTAAAATTCCCTAACCCAAAGGAAGTGAGGTCTTGGCGATCCTTGCCGATGGCTGAAATCTTACCGATCCCCACCCACCTATTGACCCAATTGGATGATCCAGTTTCGATTATTAAACGCTACGTCTTGCCCCATGCCCAACCGGGGGATATTGTCACGATTGGTGAAACTCCAGTGGCGATCATGCAAGGCCGTTTGCGCCATCCAACCGATATCAACCCAGGGGGGCTAGCCAGACGACTCTGTTACTATTTCATGCCCACCTCGAGTTTGGCGACGGCCTGTGGAATGCAAGCTTTGGTAGACATTGTCGGACCCTGGCGGGTTTTGTTTGCGTTTATAGGGGGCTCGATTGCTAAAATATTAGGCAAGCCAGGTGTTTTCTATCAACTTGCTGGCGAACAAGCTCGATTAATTGATGATGTGACGGGCACTTTACCTCCCTTCGACCAATTTATCGTCCTCGGCCCCAAAAGCCCCCAGAAACTGGTCCAGCAAATTTATCAAGAAACCAAGCTCAATGCCGCCATTGTAGATGTCAACGACTTGAAAGCAGTTAAAATATTGGCAGCGACGTCTGAGGTAAATTCTAAATTCTTAGAAAGGGCGCTTATCGATAATCCCGCAGGTAATGCGGATGAGCAAACCCCAGTTGTTTTGATTCGCCCTCGCCAAAAATCTTAACCCCCAAAAATCTTAACCTCCTATGTATTTAGCCCCCATATGCTCAAGCAATACGCTCAGGAAGGTGGTTTTGGGTCAATAGAGTTCTAATTTTATGTTTTTTGGATGTCTGAGGCGATTTTATAATCGCTGCTAACTAATGTTTGTCTGGCCCTTAGATTTTTCACGCCTTTATGACCCACGCCTCTTCTTCTAACACGTCGATGAGCATTCGCCCCATCCAGTATCGAGATATCGATCAATTGGGGCTGGGGGATGAGGTGTTGCTGGAAGCGAGCGATCCAGTCGATTCTGTTGAGACTGCGAAACGCCTTGAGCAATTCCGCCGTTGGTATGGTCCCATCAAGTTTCTGAGTTTATTTCCCAATCCTCTGCAGCACCTCTTTTCGTTTTTTGTGGCGGAGCAGGACAACCAGATCTGTGGGTTAATCCAGGTGTCGCCGTTCAATCGCACTCGGACGACTTGGCAGGTTAATCGGGTGGCGGTCACTCGAAATACAGCCGCCAAAACAGCGCCCCGACTCTTGAATGACGTGGGCTCTCACCTTCTCCGCTATTGTTTCGAGAAAATCTGGGAGGCGCGGACCTGGCTAATAGAGGTGGATGTTAGCGACAATTCTGCGATCGCGCTCTATCGTCAGAATGGATTTCAACCGCTCGCTCAGATGACTTACTGGTCTATCGACCCTTCCCAATTAGAAGCGATCGCCAGGCGTGAAGCCGACTTACCTAACTTGCTGCCTGTCAGCAATGTGGACGCAAAGTTGTTATATCAGCTCGATACAGCCGCAATGCCGCCTCTAGTGCGTCAGGTTTTCGACCATCAACTGCAAGACTTCCAAACCAATGTGCTGCAATCTCTGACTAACGGTCTAACACAGTGGCTGAATCATACTGAAACAGTCAGCGCCTATGTCTTTGAACCGCAGCGTAAAGCCGCCATTGGTTATTTCAAACTCCAAATTTCTCGCAAGGGCGACCAGCCCCATATTGCCCACCTTACGGTTCACCCCGCCTATACCTGGCTCTATCCTGAACTCCTATCTCAGATGGCGCGGGTGGTGCAGTCCTTCCCGGCCCAAATGCTCTGCCTCACCTCCCTAGACTATCAACCTGAACGGGAAGCTTATTTAAATCGGATTGGAGCGGCCCAGGTGAAGCATAGTTTGATGATGTCCCGGTCAGTTTGGCATAAGCTGCGGGAATCCAAACCGATGACATTAGACGGGCTACAGCTTTCAGACGTACTCCCAGGACTACAAACCGCCGGTAAACCCATTCCCGGTAGAATCTCCTGGTTGGTTGATATGCTGCCTTCGACTCCCAAGTCAACCTCCTCTCCTTCTAAATCCAAACCTTCCACCAATCGATCCTCTATTAAGCCCTCTCGAAATCGCTTCAATTCAACCCATTGAATGCGACATCCTCCTAACCCTGATGGTCATTTTGCCTGGGCGAAACAGCCCCAAAATCAATTAGCTAATCCTTGATTAATTGCCGACTTAGCTTCAAGTACGGCATGCTAGGAATCTGGTTGCGGAAATCAGAGTTATGACAATTGTTTCAGCATTAGGATTGGATGTTGGCAAAAAGCGAATCGGCATTGCTGGTTGCGACAAAACCGGGTTAATTGCTTCTGGGATTACTACGCTGGAGCGTAAATCCTTTAACCAAGTGGTTTCAGACCTTAAACAATTAATCGAGCAACGATTAGTTCAAGTCTTGGTCGTTGGTCTACCTTACTCCATGGATGGTAAGCTTGGATTTCAAGCTCGACAGGTGCAAAAATTCTCCCGTCGTCTTTCCGCTGCCCTTCAGCTTCCTGTGGAATATGTGGATGAACGTCTGACCTCCTTTCAGGCAGAGCAACTGCTCATAGCAGAAAATCGCTCACCCTCCCGCCACAAGGAACTGATTGATCGCAAAGCAGCCGCCATTATTCTGCAGCAGTGGTTAGATACTCGACGGGCTAATTTAAGCAATGCCGAAACTTCAATGCCTTCGCAATAGATCAGGAGAACTCGGTATGGAGAACATGGAACAGGAAGGATATGAACCGAGTGTCGTGTTAACAGATGAAACTGGGCGATCGCTTCCCTGCCACGTAGAGCGATCCTTAGAAGTCAATAATCATGAGTATCTATTACTCATGCCTGTGGACGCGCCAATCGAGATCTTTTCCTGGCAATCGGAGGAAGGCGAGGAGGAAGAACTCCTGATGGATGTCGAAGATTCGGACATTGACCCCCTGTTTCCAACCGCCAAGGCGGTGTTAGCAGAACAAAACTTAACCCTCTATCGAACCGCACTCACCCTCACCGCGTCAGGGGATCTACCTGAAGCCGCAGATGACGACTGCTTCACATTGGAATTAGCCGATGTAGAAGCCGGATCTGATTTAGAGGC
>JAAUYH010059529.1_pt1 | contig 17649 bp, 11 predicted proteins | sample 7278061 | NCBI WGS metagenome assembly JAAUYH01 (sample SAMN14350203, study PRJNA611818) | marine sediment metagenome | isolation source: surface marine sediment (0.6m) | place: French Polynesia: Moorea | collected 2018-08 | reverse complement strand
TATGGTACGGAAGGATCTATTCATACACGTATTTTATTACAGTCCTGATGATTCGTGCTCTAATGCGTGATGTGCCTTCCTTGTTTTTAGGCATCGTTATCATAACCGTGACAGTGCCTTGTGGCGAGGTCTGCCAACTAACGAAGGTGGCTTAAAACGAAGACACCCTGTAACGCTAGAAAAGTTGTGCTGTAGCGCTTTGTTGCTTGACTGTTTTAGCGGCCAATTCTATAATAGCCAAACGGGTATCTCTAAGTATCTCGTCTGTTTTGGAATTTATAAAAGATAAGGATAATCAAATACATAATTCTACAAGACTTTAATCGCTCGGTCGGCCACAGCAACCACATCTTCGTCTCGTAAGAAGAGTGTTCTAATGTTTTTCAGTAAATGGCTCATTTGTACATCGCGCAGCCTTTTCAAGCCAGCTGGACTTTTCGCCAACGAAAGCGTGGCCTCGCACATCTGCAGCGCGCAATTAGTACGCAATGATGAATGAATCAATGTTACATTTGTGATAGCGAATCCACGCACTGCGTCGGTAACGAACCTGACCGCATCCGAGTCAACCATCGATGATCGTGTGGTGGCATCGAATTCGCAGATTGCTGATATTGCAGCGAGCGCTTCTGTCATTGTTCGCAGCGCGTCGACTCCACGTGATTGTTGTTCTGCGAGCGAGAAGCGAAGTGCTTGAACAACAGCACCACATGCATCATTTGACATCAATGTCGAGCGCACAAGACTTATTTCGTCTTCATGCAGCACATCTGCATCTGACGCGATACAACTGAGCACTGCAAGACAAAGCACTGAAATATTCACTCGACGCCAACTTTGTCGCAAGATTCCACATAAAAACGTTACTCCTCGTTCTTGAACGAGTTGTAAACGAAAGCGAGGGAAAAACACTATACTGCCGAGTGTGCCGAGAATACTTTCAAGAACAACAATATTTTCGAGGTACACCTGTGTTGACTGTAGTACTTTTCGTAGCGGCGGCGTAGTAAATAATTTCTTGTCTTCCATCAAAAACGCTTCTGTGTTAGCCTCATTTAGCCATATAAAGTTACGAGCTGCACATGTCGCCGTATACGCCAGTGACGGTAGCCTCTGCACACGAAGATTCCACGAAATAGCATGCACAATCCAAACTCCGATATCTTTTTGAACCTGGATATCCGGGATACGATTGTTGATTTCTAATAATCGACTCATTGCAAAACAACATGACGAATACACCGCCGCATCTTCGTTAAATGCATGCATCGAAGAAAGCGTGATTGGCAACGCTATCAATGCCTTGGCTTTGTTCACTGCGCTGGACGAATTTCCAGTCATCGTACCGATTGCAACGCACAGATCTCGCGTTATTGTTGGACTGAACGGAAGGGGCGCAACACGATTGTTGTTGTTGCGCTGGATGTATTCGAGGACATGATTGTTGTACCGCGAAAGGAAGCCAAGCAATAAATCGAAATGGTACGCAGTTGTTAGAATCGGAGGAGATTGTGTTGTGCAATGCAACAGCGCTTTTGCTAAGATAAGTCTATGCCCGGAAGTCCAATACAAATCAAGAGCTTGTTTCGGGTTGGGGCTTTGTACTGCTTCTAATATAGAGCGCTCTGTGACTTGAGAAACCATAGTCGGAAATGAAGTTTGTGTGGGTGCCATCATTGCCGGCCAAGCTGGTCGTTGTGCGTTTTGAACGGGTGCAACGAAGCTACTCGCCACATTTAACACAGGTGGTTGTGGTTGTGGTTGCAGTTGAGGTGGTGAGATATTTAAGGTAGGCGGCTGTGGCATTACAAATGGTTGAGAAGTAGAAGCGGGAGCGGCTTGGTTAACGTGTTCCATAATTGGTGATAGTTTGAGAGTAGGTTCCGCAGGTTTTTTGGGTTCGTTCTCTCCGTTCATGTTCAGTCTGCCGACTGCACCTAAGAACGATGCATCAAATCCACCAAAATCTTTAACCGGCGGTTTCGCATCGGGTTGATCTACAGCAGCAAAATTGTCGATAGACATCTTGGGTGCCCCTACATTTAGTCCTCCAATCGGAAGCCCAGGCAGTCCAGGCAGTGCTAAATCGCCCAACTTCGGAGCGGCTGGAGCTTCACCTAGCGGCTGTGAAATAACTCGTCTTACTGGATGACCTAGTTCCAGAACGCTGTCCTCACCGAGAACACTTAGAGCAAGTTCGTATTCATCCGGCTTCTTCGAAGATGATTCTTCCTCGGCTTCTTCATTAAGTGGAGCAGCAGCCGTCGAATTTTCACCTATGCGGGTATCTGTTGAGGCACCAAGATCTTCGGGGGTACGGCCAGGAGCAATTATATGCTTAATTTCTAACATAGCTTCAGCTTCATTTAAGTGTTTGGTCACCACGCGACGCATGTACGGATTTCCTTGGTCATCGACTCCCAGATCAGCTAGATCTTTATCGAGTTGATCACCTTCAGCGTTATCGAGCGCTTGGTCTTCTGTTTGATGAGGGGTACATTCCGGAGACGATGGTTTCGCTATTGTTACATCAGATACGTCAACACCATTTTGTTCTTGGCACATGGTCTCTAATTGACCATCCTGTTCCTTTGAGGTTCCATTGGCTTCCGCCGCTTCGCTCAATTTTCTCTCTTTAAACGCTGCTTCCCAAGTATGAAATTGTTTTGCAACTTGTGAGGAAGTGGGGCGCATCGCCGGGTCCGAAGCCCAACATTTTTCAACAAGCTCCACGTACTCTGGTCTAATAATATTCTTTCGCGGACCCCAAGATGGACGTCTATGTTCTTGACAAACATATTTATGAAGAGTCCATACCGAGCGCACGTTTTCCGCAACCCATGGTTGCCGACCACACAACAACTCGTACATGACAACTGCGAACGCAAATATATCGGCAGCGCAAGCAACAGCACCATCCTTAATGTCAATACCATCGAAACATTCTGCGCTCATATACGCAAACGTCCCAACAGGTCCAGGACCAAACGCAGTGGAGTTAGCGGTTTCGAGTAAATCACTGGTTCGGCGGGATAGTCCAAAATCGGCTAGCTTGGCTTTGACTTCTGGTCGGAAGCTAGCGCTTTTGCCGTTGTCTCGAACTTCGACGCGAGACGTAAGCAGTACATTATGGGGTTTCAGATCGCCATGGGTGAGATTTTCGTTGTGAAGATGTTTTATGCCACTCGCAATGTTACCACCAACACGCAGAAACGACTGTTCGTCTAGAATAGCGCCACCCTCCGCGGCAGAACCGTAGTTACGCATAACCACTAGCGCATCGTGAAGCGAACCACCAGTGAGAAGTTCAGTTACAATTAATGTTTCAGAAGATATAGGGTCCTATTTGTACATGACACCGCAAGGTTGCGTTAGAATCACCGTCGGTGAGGACTAGAAGCAGAGGTCAGGGTGTACATACCTTCGCATGTCCTAAAAACTGGACTATGCATGGATGCGGTTTGATTTTTTTCAAACGTCGAAGTTCGCGATGATGTTGGCTTTCAGCGGCTTTCTCTCCGGGTGTTAGTTCAACTGCACCGCCTCGATTAGACTTTTTAATAACTTTGATGGCCACTTCTTGGTAGTCCAATGTTCCACGGTAAACAGAACCAAACGCTCCCTCGCCGAGAAGTGAGCGTTTGTCTTTTGGAGTCCACTCAAGACGGCGGTCCTCGCCACCGTCCAAGTTAATTGACAGGGCTGCGTCCTCCATGAGCTTCGCCGGTACAGTATAACGACTCCACCTTGCCTGTCGCTCAGTGTACTGTGCTGTACGGTACAATATTTTAACGCACGGTTGATTTACCGAGTCATTATAAATTATACATAAATTTAATTAGATGCTTAGAAATTGTCCAGCAGAGACATGACTGCTACTTGCTTCATCACAGTGTTGCCAATACGGTACGGGCACTCATCTTGCTCGTTTGCACCCGGATTACAGAAGCGCGAGTTACGAGCAAGTTCGAAAGCACCAAGGAAACTTTATTTACCCCGCATTAACTACAATACCGTGTCATGTATTGGAGAAACACCAGATTCTTCTGCCAACGATGACTACAAAAAACCTACTTTTTCAAAATCTCGCTCCATGCGGGAGAATTCAGTCCCAGAAATCGATGAATCGATCATCAAGGCTAAAGAATTAGAGGAGGCTCGAGAGCGTGCACAAATGTATGCGCAAATGACAGAATATCTTGGACCACCGACTAACCGATTCAATAATGCGGAAGAGACCACGGAAGCTGAGGAGACTGATACATTAGAAGTTAATGAAACTTCTTCACGTTCGACTTCCGATACAACTTCGAATGAACCTCCAGACCTGCCTCATAATAGTTCTGCCGACAATCCCACCGAATCTGAACCAATGAAAACGTATGCTCAAACATTCGAAGAAGAATACGAGCTAATAGAAACTTTGTTGAGAGGTGGTGCAAAAAGCAACCTACCTCGAAGAGGTCGTCGACGTAAATTTCCACGAAACGTTCTTATGGACCAGGCGTTCATAACCGATCCGTGGAACACGAATTATAACTTAATGCGGAAAAAGAGTGCACAGAAAAGGAAAGCTCTGCCTTCGAAGAGAGGTCCACCATCGATGAGAAACCCAAAGTATATTGAAATGTCTTTAGACGGTATCGAGCAGTCGTATCAAGTACTTGAGAAAATTCTTGATGACGAGGAAAGAGACTGGGAGCGTGAACAAGAACGAATTGAGAAAATTCAAGCAGAAAAGCGAGAAGCACATCAGCAGCGGCGAGCATTTAAGAAAGCGCAAAGACGAGGGGATGTTGCGCTTGCAAAAAATTCACCTGAAACTAAGCCGGGCGAATCAATGACTGAGTCTAGGATTGTACAAACACCAGAAGCTGAAAAAGGAGAACCTACGACAGAAACTTTAAGTAGCGATTCCGAAAACTTAGAAAAGCGTAAAACACCATCAGAAGGACAGAAGGTAGGTGCCGAGCAGAAAGTTCAACAAGATGAAGGGTCTGGGTTTGTTCCGCCGAAAGTGGCCAAGAATGCGTCAATAACTCATTCGATTCCTCCATATTGGACTCTCAATCCACCCATCCAACGGAAGTACGAGGGATGTGCACTACTCGACGCCCAAGTAATTTCTTCCCCAATTCCTTTCCAAGCACAGTCGAATATGACTGAGGAAGACGAGAAAGAGGATGAAGATGAGCAACCTCTTCAGTCTATTAAGCCTTCAAGCAAGAAACAGGCGCCAATTAAGGACAAACGTCCTCCGAAAGTGAGAGCGCCATCTGTCCTTAAGCTGAACAACCCGAAGGTATGGAAGGGATATTAAGGATAAAAAGGACTCGCAACACTAAAAAATAGACCAAGTCAAACTTTTACCGTTTTAGATAAAGACAGATGACCATAGTTCACGAGCCAGTATGGGTGAGGCATGGTTCTAGTTCTTGTTGAACTGTCGCTGATAGGGGCGACGCGACGCCGGTTCCGCTTGCTGTACGATAAGGCCTGGTATTTTGGCGAGATCGTTCGCCTTGAGCATTTCACGCGTGTCCGCGTCGATTTCAATCACTTCAGTATCAACAGCAGAGACCTCGGGCACGAAGTCCATGCGGCGTTCGCGCTCTTCTTCCTGAAGCTTAAGGGAGATTCCGCGTACCGGTCCTTTCTGAATGCGCTTCATGAGATGAGTCACGAAGCCAGCGATTTTGTTTCGCAGACGCTTGGATGGCACGATGGCGACTTCATCGCATAGACGCTTGTTCGAATGGAAGTCCAGAGTCAAACGCGCATAAAACTTCTCGGTGATAATACGGGCAGACTTCTTCACGGTTTTCGTACGAACGCGACCCTACGAGATTCGGAAGCGAGAGTCAGAATCGATTCATCCGTTAAGCGAATATGCTGAACTTACCATGTTTGCAGCTTTACGCTTCTAGAACTGTGGGTCGACAGTGTGAGAGCCTGAGCGATTGCAATAAGTGTTGGTTGTTTTCGACGAGGTGCGACGACGATCGCCGACGACATGACAAGTATGATACTATTGCTTACAGATATGTCCTGATCCAATTAATGATCTAATTTTATTTTCAGTTCCTTTTTGTGCATGTTGTGTCGTCGAGTACACGAGACTATGGTTAGGGCTATTTGCGAGGGTATTGGAATGGTATTGCTAGTACAGTTACTCGTTTCCTCTATGAGACTCATCGCCAACATGGATTTTGATGTGCCTTAGTTCTACTAGACCACTTTGTTGAAGACTAGTCAGTTGGCGCCACCCTGAATGCGTGTGTGTCAAAGTTGATATTGTGACGAAGAGTGCTGAGAAGTCAAAGACATGCTGCGGCGTCGGCAAGCAGCTCGAAATCGGCAGCGCCGGATTCTTGCTAAGCCTTTGCGTCACTTAGAGACGTACGGAACTGAAGATGACCGTCAGCGTGCACCACCATCACATTGGAAAAGTCTTCATTTCCTTTTGGTTGCCATCTTGCTTTGGTACTTTGACTTGCCTCAGTTAGCAACTTTTAGTTTCATTTTATGTGTTTCCCAGAGACTTGGTTTAACGCCAAAAATCGTCTCATTCATTAAGCAGCGTACCAATTTCAATCAGCTGATTGCGACCGGAAACCTGCAGATGCGCATCTACTACTATGTAGACTACTGGCTTTCGACTTTCCCGTACGCGAAGGGTGTTGTGCTTTTGTCTCTTACCCTTGCTCTCATCTTTACTTCTGGTACTTTAATTAGTTTTATGGCTGATGAACCTTGGATCGAAAGTCTTTGGGCCGCTGCGCTCGGGTCAGGTCTAGATTGGGGATTTATCAATTCGAAACGGGGATCCCTAAGGTTCATTGCAGTGTGTACAAACGTTGGTGGTCTTGTCGTGACAGCTTTACTGTTGTCGCTTATTTCTGATGCTGTTCAGACTAAGTACGACAGTCTTCGGAAAGGATCAAGTCCAGTTACTGAGTCGGGACATACATTAATTATTGGGTGGAGTTTGAAGGCGTTGACTGTTATGGAACAATTGGCTAAAGCGAGCGAAAGTAAGGGAAAAGATACGATTGTGGTGCTCACCGACGAGAAAGAGAAGGCTGAAATGGAGGTCGAAATTGCATCGTATGACTTTAACTTCGGAAAACTTGGAACTCGGGTTGTTTGCCGTTCGGGTTCACCGCTAGCGTTCAGCGAGCTTCAGCGTGTTTCGTTCTCTACAGCTCGTTCTATTATTATTCTTGCAGGTGACAGGTATGACGCCGAGCGCAATGATGCTAAATCTTTGCAAATACTCATGAATATCGTTGCATCTCTGGAGCGTGAGAAGTTACTTGTGAATGATGGTCACGATTCTGACAAAGGAGATGTTGGGTATATTCAGAGAGATCGAAAAGTTGTTATTGAAGTGATGGATTCAGACAATGCTCCGATTATGTCATCTGTTTGTCCCGGCCTTGTCGAACCCGTTATGGCAAATGATGTTGTTGGCCGGCTCATGTTACAAGCTGCACGTAATCCGTTGGTTGCTGATGTTTGGCAAGATCTACTAGGCTTTGATGGATGTGAACCATATGCGACACAATGGGGAATTCTGCGAGGTCTCAAATTCAAGGAAGTCCTTTTGTGCTTCACTGACGCTATACCTCTAGGTATCAAAACATCAGAAGGTGAAGTTCGCTTGAATCCGGATGATTCGTATGCTATTAGAGATGGTGATGAAATCATTGTCCTTGCTGAAGATGACGATTCGTACTATGCTTCCATTTCACACACACTGATTCGTAACCCGCCGAATAAGGAAAGCATTAGAGGCACTCCGTTTTCGAAGTTTAGGAATGCTCGTACACATACTGTCGGAGGTCTTGGGCTTGAAGCGATTCGTCGTCTTGCGAATAGCCCACCTAGAGAGGCTGCTCAACTATTTTCCCGATTTGAAAGTGGATTCGATAGTAACGGACCTGAGTTTGTTGAGAAAATTTTGTTCTGTGGCTGGCGGTTTGATATGGGTGCGCTTCTACATTGTTTCAGTGCAGTTGCACCTCGCGGTTCAGAGTTTTGGATTCTATCAGAAATGAATGTCGATATTAGAAAGAAGGAACTAACATTGCAAGGATTCTCAGAAAACGTGAACAATCCAAAAGTCAAAGTCGTCCATCGTACAGGTCACTGTCGCCGAAAGGACCTCGACCGTTTACCCCTCGAACTATTTACAGGTATCATTGTCGGAGCACAGGCCGCAAATGAAAGTACATACACTTCGGACCCGGATGGGAACAGGAGTCAAAATAGTGGTGATTCTATATCCGACGCCGATGCACGGGTTGTTTCTGCTGTGATGATGATACAAGATCTTATTGATCGGCGTGAAAAGCAAATGACGAAACTTTATAACGCTTCCTTTGAATGTTCGTACAATGCTCTATCGCGGAATGATAGCGATTTGTCGAGCAAGAATAATCTTGCGAAGGGAAAGAATATCGGTTTATCGAAGTGTTTCCGTGGCAACAGTTGTCAAATCATGAAACGACGCAGCATGTCATTAGGTTATTGTGAGGATGGTCGTCAAATTCTATCTCGTCGATGTGTGATTGTTGGTGAAATCGTAGATTCGCGTTCACAAGCCACTCTGAGTGTTGTGAAAGCCATTGATGCGGTTGTGGCATCCAATGAACTAGTTTCGAAAGCAATTGCTATGGTTTCCGAAGACGCATCTGTGAACAAAGTTTTGAGCAATTTGTTTGACCCATACGGAAGTGAAATAACTCTAGAAAGAGTGAATGCTTACGTTGATGTTGCAAATAATGAATTGGTTAGCTTCTTTGAACTAATGATTCGAGGTCGTGAATACGGAACCATAGTACTGGGTTATTTGGAAAGAGATACTGATGTGGATGGTGAGGGAAACGCAGAAAATGTCTCAGATACCACAGTTAGGTATACAGAAGTTGTGCTGAACCCATCCGACAAAGATCTTCGACGACATTGGCACTCAGATGATTTGTTGATTGTTCTCATGTCAATGGAACCGAGAGATGAACGGCATGGAGCTGTACACGACGAAGAGGCACTCGAATTAGACTTGTCTATGTCAGACGCGGTTGACATTGATTTAGATAAATGGCTGAATATCCCCGAGAAAAGGAACAACCCAAGTAACAGTGTCGATGTGGAACCGCAACGAAATCAAAACTCAGACTCTCGACAGGATTCTTACATCAATCCACGTTCTGCTCGTGGACGTCTACTACGCAATGAAGATTCACACAGCCCGCGACAGCGTAAGCAACCAAGTTTGACACCTCCGAAAGCACCATCAGACCGAACACGAGTGTCTTCTGTGTATGGACTCTTTTAGAGGTATGGTAGCATTAATCTTGTTCTTGAGTGTGCTCGACGGTTTTTTGGTTAGGATAGTCCAGCCATTCCGTCTAAGTTTGTGACTGTACTGTACTGTATCTGAGAGATACCGCGGAATACTTGAATGTATTTTAATCGATTCGTTTTGTTTCGTTTCGAAGTGTGTTTGTTAATAAATTGTCCAATCTTGTACTTAAGCTTGCCTACCAATAGTAAAGTAAAGTATATCCCAGCACAGCATCAAATTCGAATAAGTCATCTGACAATTACACCAGCGAACAGGAAAGGAATGAAAGTAACAGGCAATCAATGTACCCTCGCGAGCCCAAAAATGTGCCATGCCAGGAGTTGCTATTTAACACAACTACGATTAGTCAAATTCTCTCAAGAGGCTTTTCGTGCGCGATAATAGGAAATTAGTTCCACTGCCCGGTCCTCGCATTCCTTTGCTGACCTTCCTGTTACCTCTTTCGCAACCATTGACCACTTTGAAGAAGCCGGCTCGCTCGCATATTTCTTCATAGCTTTTTCTAGTTCACTTTGTTGGGTGGCCGAGAATCCCATTTTGTTCGGGACTTTTGACTTAATTGCAGCGGAACCGGAGCTATTTGATGCGCGACTTTCACTTGCCGTAGCTTTCGTTTTGGAATCTTGTTTCGCACTCGCCTTCGCACCCGATGTTCGCTTATGTTTCCCCTTCTGTAGATTCGAAGGTCTCATAGAATTCACTTGTGCAAGGACTTCTTGCTCCGAACGAGTACCAATATACTGAGACAGTCGCTCCCATCTGTTCAAAGTACCACCTGGAAACTTACCGAGGCCTTTCGACAGCAGCGACATTTCCTCAGGTGTCCAAGGACTAGCAATCTTGGAAGGTGACTTCGATCTAGCACCATTCATGTGAACTCCTGACGTGCCATTCGGTACTGTACCATTAGCTGGTTTAGATTTCGACTCAGACGCGGAACTTGCAGTTGGTACTGAGTTCTCTGTAGTACCATTTTCCCTAGGTTGAGAAGTACTCGTCTCTGGAGCAACGCCATTCTTCAAGGCTTCCTCAACGATTTCGGTTATGTTAGCGATTGCAACGCCAGGTACGTCTTCGGCATCATCGCTGTTGTTTCTACCTTCGGAAATTCGAAGCAGTTTGTCAGCGAACGCTTCGATTGTTGATACGTCGCCTTCACTGCACATTTTTTCGATAGCTGTGATGGCAGTAAGATCACTAAGGTCGAGGTCCCGCGCAACGCCACGCAGCTTTTGTCTCGCTTTACGCATGAGCTTGCGCGCAGCGTCTTTTTCGCGTTTCGCATTAGCTTTCTTCTCTTTTTCATTTTTCAGCCGTCGCTCTTCCTCTAATCGTAACTTTTCTTCCTCTTCACGCTTTTTCAACTCTTCCTCCTCACGCGCTTTTCTGCGAGCCTCTTTAAGTGCTTCTTTTTTCTTTTTCGCAGACTCCTTTTCAGTCCGAATACGGGGGTCCTTTTTGTATGCAAGATCCGTGAGCTTGCGAATACGAGCACTTTCTTCCAACTTTCTGGCCTTGACCTTCTTCGAATTCTGGCGTTCCATCCAACGTTTTTCTTCGCGACACTCAGCCTGGTCGGTGTCATACTCGAGATCGAATGAGAAGTCACGCCATGTCTTGAACGAGTACCAGAAATTGTAAAACTGGTGAACTTCATCCATAGAAGTTGTTTCACTCCCAAGAGATGGGACACGGTCGGAGACGGCCCAGCGAGAGTTGAGGGCAAAGCATTCACCCATAACTTCATAGAAGTTCTTGTCATTCACTTCTTTTTCTTCGGGAATGGTGTCATCAACATCATCAATCGAATCGTACGCGGCGCGCTTCTTCTTGTCAGACAAAATGTCATACGCCTTCATAACTTTCTTGAAATGACTTTCAGTTTCTGCAATGGCCTCCTCTCCCATGTGTGAGACTTTGTGTCGAAGTTTATCGGGATGATAGAGAAGGCTCATACGACGGAACGCCTTCTTGATTTCGTCCGCAGTGGCATGCCACCTTTTATCACCCAATTCAAGCAAGGCATACAAATCATCCCCATCAGTCGCTAGCTTGCGTTGCAGTTCAGATCCAGAAGCAGAACTTCCTCGCACAGTCGGCTTCTCTTTCTCACATTCAGCGGCAGCAGCGTTAGCTGCGCTCGACTTTGCTGCGTCAGTGCAGTATGCTTCGCGAAGTCGTTGCTGGTATGCATGACCAGCATGCTCAATAGGTTTACGTTGCGGCGAAGCGGGTGCAGAAATGACCAAACCACCTAGGTCAGGTAATTCGCCTGATGCTGGCGGGAGCGCAAGGTAATTGGTTTTAGGTCGGGTTCGAGAACTCATGGCGCGTGCCATGACCGTTTACTCAGCACCCGATGGGATTCAGGACAGAGGGGTGGTTTGTTGAAAGGCCTTGAGGGTCGACGGTAGAGGCCAAACACAGGCAGAGAAAAGTTTTTTTGTTGCATGGAAAACAGCCTGCGGCTTCTATTGGTTTTGTTTACCTCACCGACCGACGGATGCCGCGGTTACAAGATGGCTAATTGCCAAAACCGTAGTGCATCAAGAATGGAAAGGATGACTAACCGAAAACGGGTATTTCTAAATTACATCAACGAGACAGGCATCTCGAAATAATTCATCGTGTGGAGGAAACGATCCAGTATATCAAAATTATAAACAAAATTCAGTTCACGATTGTTTCATTTAAATGTGCTGCATGCAGTGCGAGCATCAGTGAGCGTTTGTAGAACGTTAATTAAAAATAACCCAATATTAGTAAAAAATTAAGGAAAAAATTACGTATTCAATTAACCGCTACAGATCAAATTGTCCGAAAATGTCATACCAATATTTACAGCAACAGCCAGCAATACATTGGTTCGAGACTTGGTGCAATTTAGCAACAGTTATCGTGGCGGCCGAACAACAACGCTCAGACTCATCGCTGCTTGTGCGCCACATTTGTGCATCTGACGTCGCGCCGACAAGGACGCGTGTGTTTCTTACTCACCCCACAACTCCCCGAGTGCCATTTCAAGCCATTGCGTTACATTTTTCGATTGAGTTTTTCGTCTCCGAGTTTCTATTTCGACCTCGACCTCTGTCTACCCGTGGGCCCAATCACCAGTTCACTGAAAAAATCACCTAAACGAATTCACTTTCGGGACACTCCCCCCGAACGACCCCGCGCGCGCCTTAGCGCGCCCGAACAGGGCGGTGCGCGGAAGATGCTGGTCAGCGCCACGAACCTAAAGCACACCGACATCTTTCTGGCGCAACAACCTCGACGAATCGGAATCCCCTTCTTCGTGAACAAAACAATATGAAGACAATTACTCATCTCACCATATCTACATCGAAACTAATCGGCTTCCTACTTGCAATATGCGGGAATACCTTAATTGCTTGTTCTTACACAATGCAAAAGAGCGCACATAATCAGGTTGCTGCAGCACGTTCTGAGAATCCTTCAGATATTGAAAATGCGCGCAATGAGTCGGAGTCGAAAAAAGTTGAGGGTGATCTCGAAGTTATCGATGATGAAGATGAGGATGATCGAGGAAGTGTCTCGGAGACTACTCAAAACTTTTTCAAACACCCCACTTGGTTACTTGGGACTCTGCTTATGGGACTGGGCGAAATTGGCAACTTTGCAGCTTTTGCTTTTGCACCCGCGTCTCTAGTTGCACCGCTTGGCGCATGGAGTGTCGTGCTCAGCGCAGTGCTGGCTCATGTTTTCTTGCGCGAACACATATCTACACGTCGGCTCATTGGCATTATCTTGTGTGTCAGCGGCGCTATTCTCATTGGTACCACTGGACCTGATATTAGCTCAACTGAAGCTAATCTAAATGCTGCCGCAGTGTCAGGGTTGTTGCAACGACCTGCCTTCGTGATCTTCATCGCGGCAGTTTGTACTCTGACTGTACTCCTAATGGTCATTTCGCATCGTACCACGCTCGGCCATCGATATGTTTTTATCTACGTTGGGGTGAGTTCTCTATTGGGTGCAGTCACTGTTGTTTGTGCAAAAGCACTAAGTACTTTTCTCAAGTTGACATTATGGGGAGACTCTCAGTTTGGGAATTGGCTACCTGTGGTCTTGTTTTTGGTATTAGCTGCGGCCATCGCGTTACAGTTGAAGTACTTGAACATGGCCATGGCTAGATTCGGTAACGCCGTTGTCGTTCCTATCTACTATGTGCTGTTCACGGCATGTGCGATGATGTCAGGAGTGATTATGTTCCGTGAGTTTGACTCTCTAAGAGCGGGCAATATTCCGTTCTTTTTGGGCGTTCTTGCAACCATGTCTGGCGTGTTCTTTATACATCGAGGCGGTTCGCCCGACCCGAACAAGGCGGCATCGGCGCATGCAACAGAAAGTGGAACAGTTCGGACGAAGAGAAAGGGGTACGAGCGTGTACCTGTGCCACCATCGAAGGCAAAACAAGATCAGCTGTTGGCGGTAACAGAAACATTTTAATAGTGCAGTTTTGGGTTGCATCTCCAATTCCCGTCGTGTTCTTTACCTTCATCCCCCTGTGTCCCTCCAAATACATTCATTCTTTTTCGCAACTTATCGTAGTCCTACTGTATCTGATGGTGTACACTAAATGAAACAAACCGATTCATTTTTGTTGGTTGAGTACGTTCGAAATCTTCCTTTTCATCGTTTCGAAGGCAGACAGCGCCTGATCAGGTGTTACAGCTTTAATCTTCTGGGGTTCGAGATCAATCGCCGCAACCTTATACCCAAACTCCAGTTCTTTTTGATACCTCTTCAATTGTGGATACATTCGAATTGCGCTTTCGGTGAACCGACGCCTGCCCTGTCCGTAAATTGTCTGTGCGATGCCTTTATCGAGCGCATTCGCATAAAGAGCTCGGCCGATGGCGTTTTTAAGCGCACCCACCAACATCTTGCTTCGATCATCACCCTTCACAGAGCCGAGAGGATACCAAATCTTGGCACGGTTCGTTCGCACGAAAATGCCGAATACAGGTGTACCATCTTCAGGAAGTTTCTGTTCTTCGGGCTTGGGCTTACGAAGAGGCGCATGAAAACGGCTTTTCTTCATTGTTATTCCTGGCATAACGGCAGCTGGGGTTGGCTGTGCGAAAGTGAGTGGTGTACCTGCAATTACAGAGCGTGAACAGATCGAATTGGCTTGCGTTACGCATAATGATGGTCCAACAACTGAAGGAACAGCGGTGAATGCGAATTGGTCGGCCATAGTAAATTCGATTCGAGACGTTGAAGGTGTGCAACGGACGGTTCTTGTGGCGGGGTGAGCAGTCGAGGCACGGTACAGTACTAAAAGGAACCAGGTGCAGAAGTGCAGATTGCACTGTAAGCACGGGAGATATTGACGGCTGTGAATTCTACAACCTAGCCTTTCAATCCAATGAATGTGGATACCACGCTTGGTGAACAAGCATCCACATTGATCCTGGAGCACGGCGGTACAGCACTACTAGAAGATCTCACTGCAGGTTATCGCGAGTTGGTTAGCGAAGAACTTGCCCCTTCCGTTGTACGACGACTCGCATTAACGTCCTACAGACCGAGACCATTATCAAGCTTCCAATTGAACCGAATACAAACACAGGTGTTGTCTATCGACAGCGCGTTAAAGGGTGGGTTTCCAACAGGTGGCACACTAGTGGAAGTGCATGGAGCATCATCGACTGGAAAGACACAGCTATGTCTACATTTAGCCGCAACAAATACATGCGGTGCCGTTTATGCGGTTACATCAGGGCGTTTCGCGACTGCTCGGTTTGCACAAATAGCTAGAGATGATGCATTACGTCGTACAATCGTTGAACATGTACGCGATGTTCAAGCACTCGAACACTGGTCTCAGTTCCGACTCCCTCACATACTGCGCACCACTGGCGCACGCATAGTTATTATCGATTCTATTGCTGCACTTTACCGGCCAGCATTCGAACGAGGGACTGAAATAGAGCGCGCAAAGTCACTCGCTACCGTTATTGCGGCGTTGAAAGCGGCTACCGCTGAAGTTGATGGTGTAATCATTGCTGTGAATCAAGTATCCGCGCGTCCTGGGCGCTCGTCCACTGTACCGGCACTTGGTGCCGCCTGGGCACGATGTTGTAACGCGCGTATCGAATTGTCTCGGATCCCACACCGGACAGCACGTCGTTTTCGTCTACTTCATTCCAGTTTTGCTCCCGAAACCACTGCTTATTTCAGCATCACCGAGTCTGGTCTTGCTGCAGCCGAAGAAGACTGACAAATGCTGTCTCGCTTTAAACAAAATTAGTCAATGACACCTCCCTGTCGACGTGCCTGGTCGGCCATCGCGCCGATTCCTCGCAGTAGCGGTTCGGTACTCCAGCTAGCCGCAACATGCATTCGATGGCGGTCCGTCGGCATCCTGGCTAAGTATGCAGCACGTCGCATCGCCCAAGCAGCCCTTCCTTCGACTTCTACTCCAAGTAGTGTTGACAAAGTGGCATCGTTTGCTCCAAGTACCATCATCTCACCAAGATGAGCGTATCGATATTGTAGTTTTGAGTTTTCAGTCAATGATGCCCACACGTTCCATGCCACATACTCCGCTTGTTGCATCGCGACTTGCGCAGTACCGTAGTATCCCTGACCACCATCACTGGCGGTATCTCCAAGCGCATACGCCTTGTCTTCCATTCCGACCACTTGCAAGAACTTGTCCACATCAATTCTTTTCCGTTCATCTTTCGATGTCTTCAGGCCCAGTGTAGCACTTCTTGGTGCTGAACCAGCTGTCCATAGAACTATGTCAGCAGGACGTTTCGTCGCGTCTATGCCACTCCCGCCTTGCTCCGGTCGAAGTTTCACTTGATCTTTTTCTATATACTCCACATCAGTGCGTAGTTCTACGACGACATTACGTTCATATAATGCTCGTTCTGCGGTATCTCGATTATGTTTCGTCGCACTCTTAAGTAAAGTATCACCCCGCTCGAGAAGTAGTACACTCCCTTGTTCTTGCAGACTATCTGCAACCGTGCTCGCCAGTTCAACACCACTGAAACCACCTCCGATTACGACCACATTAATTACGTCTTTCGAATCACGTAATTCCTTCAACCTCTCACGTACCCTCATTGCATCTGAGTATGTATAAAACGGCATCGCATACTCTTTCGCACCCGGTACCAAGTCCATGTTCTTACACTCGGCACCGAGTGCCAGTACAACACGGTCGAATTCTACAGGTCCTGAAGTAGAAGATATCACGCGCGTATCGAAATCAACTTTGTCAATAGCTCCATGATGGAACTTTATCGGTGTGTCGCGTAGAAGGTCAGTGAATGGTGGCGCGATTTCCCAGGCTTCAGCTTCATTCGTTGCCAGTTCATAAATCATTGGCAAGAAAACGAATCGATCCTGTTTGTCTATCAGTGTGATTTGAGGTCGTGTTAGTCTAGACCACGGCATATTAGCCAGTTTTAGAGCTGTTGACAGACCACCGAATCCACCACCACATATCGCCACTTTTGGTCTTAACGTTGCAGTCACGGAAAATCGACGGATGGCGAGCTTCCGTCGGGTTGTGAATAGCGTAGATGCAGTGCTGAACGATGGTCGTAGTCGCTTAGCCATCATTGTCATGGACCGAAATTCAGCGCTGCACACAGAATCTGTATTGCACTTCTTTTAGTGCGGTCAGCGACATTCCGACTTCACCAGAAAAAGGAATCTGAGCGATTCGAGCTTCAGTGTTATGATCTCTTTTGTTTCAGAAATGGTACTCAATGCAACAGTGATGAACCAAATAAGCTACCGTAAGCTAAGGATGTAGTATAGTAATAATAAAGCAATACTAAATTTGTATTAAAATACAAAATATTAGCAACAGAAACTAGAAAGCTGTAAAAGAAATTGTTCGAACCTCCGAACATGCCAGAGGACCAAACAACTTCGATTTGAGTAGCGTCGCACAGTCTACTCAAATTTCGTGAACAAGAATTGAGTAAAAACTTTTCTCTGAAATTGTTGTGAACAGTTATAAATGCTCGTTGTCCTTGAACCCGCCGATGTGGATGATCTAACTAATAATTTCACAACCTCTATTGCGAAAGAAGAACTAGGTACATTCACTACATTTGGAAGTTCAGGGAAGTTTCAGACTGTTTCTACCAAGTGTACGTAGGCTAAATTGTACTCAAAATAAGATTGTAAATTTTTTTGCAGAATTGTAATGAAAGTTATAATTAATAGAATTGTTACTGAGTGTTTTATTAATCTTTATAGCTCATTATATACTAATTATCGCAATT
>JAAUYH010003225.1_pt1 | contig 17649 bp, 12 predicted proteins | sample 7278061 | NCBI WGS metagenome assembly JAAUYH01 (sample SAMN14350203, study PRJNA611818) | marine sediment metagenome | isolation source: surface marine sediment (0.6m) | place: French Polynesia: Moorea | collected 2018-08 | reverse complement strand
GCCTACGCCCGCCGCAGCCAGGCCGGCGCCAACCGGGTGGTGCTGGCGCATGAACTGATGCATACACTGGGCGCCACGGACAAATACGACCCGGCCACGTCGCTGCCGACGTTTCCGGACGGCTATGCCGATCCCGGGCGGGACCCGAGATTTCCCCAACCGACCGCCGAACTCATGGGTGGACGCATTCCGCTGTCCCCGACCGAAGCCCGCATGCCGGCCAGCCTGCGGGAAACGGCGGTCGGCAGCACTACCGCCCGCGAGATTCGCTGGGAAGCCGCCCCGTGAGCCACCCGGACGCGACAGCCGGCGACGCCGCCCTGGCCTGCAGCGGCCTCACGCTGGCCGCCGGGGGACGCACGCTGGTGCGCGATCTGCGCTTTGGCATTGCCGCCGGTCAGCGGCTGTGCGTGCTCGGTCGCAACGGGTCGGGCAAGACGACGTTGCTGCACACGCTGGCCGGCCTGCGCCCCGCGGTGGCGGGCAGTGTCCTGCTCGACGGTGCGGCCATCGGGGCGGTGCCGCGCCGGTCGCTGGCGCGCCGGCTCGGTCTGGTGGCACAGACGAGCGAAGATCCGTTCCCCGCGACCGTGCTGGACATGGCGCTCATCGGCCGCCATCCGCACCTGTCGTTCTGGGAGTGGGAGGGCGAGGCCGACCGGCGGGCGGCCATGGCGGCCCTTGCGGACGTGGGCCTGGCGGGCATGGCCGACCGGCGTATCGACACCCTGTCCGGCGGCGAGCGGCGGCGCCTGGCCATTGCCACGGCGCTGTGCCAGGACCCGCGGGTGCTGCTGCTGGACGAACCGCTCAACCACCTCGACCCGCAACATCAGATCGAAGCCATGGCGCTGTTCCGGCAGCGTGCCGATACCGGCGCCGCGGTGGTGGCCAGCCTGCACGACGTCAATATCGCCGCCCGCTTCGCCGACCTGGCGCTGTTATTGTTCGGTCCGGCGGAGGACGGCGCCTGGCAATACGGGCCGGCGCGCGAGGTGCTCAGGCCCGAGCCGCTGTCGCGCCTGTATCGGGCCGACGTGCGTACCGTCGCCGACGGCGACCGGCAGGTGTTCGTTACGGGCTGAGAAAGGCCGCGATGCTGTCGTGCAGACGACCGTTGGTGGCCAGCACCGACGTTGTCTCCAGGCCCACCGGCCCGCCGTCGAGATCGGTGAAACGGCCGCCCGCTTCGCGCACGATCACCGACAGGGCGGCGATGTCGAGGATGTTGACGTCGGATTCGACCACCGCGTCGATGGCACCGCTGGCCAGCAGGTGATAGTGGCAGAAGTCGCCGTAGCCGCGAATGCGGTTGACGCGGGCGACGAGCCGGCCGTAGCCGGGCCAGGCGTCGCTGGCCGCCAGCGTGTGGATGTTGCCGGCAGACAGCGCGCAGTCCTCGATCGTATCCACCGCGCTCACCTCGATTCGTCGCCCGTTCAGCCAGGCACCGAGTCCCTGTTCGGCCCAGGCCATCTCGCCGTAGACCGGCGCGCTGGACACGCCCAGCACGAGTTCGCCGTCCCGCATCAGCGCGATCTGGGTGGAGAAATACGGGTACTGGCGCACGAAGGCCTTCGTGCCGTCGATGGGGTCGACCAGCCACAGGTATTGCGCGTCGCGATTACGCTCGCCGGTTTCCTCACCGTAAAAGCCGTGCTCGGGATAGCGATCGAGAATGATGCGCCGGATCGCCTGCTCGCACTCCACGTCGGCCACCGTCACCGGCGTGCGGTCGGCCTTCGTCTCGACGGCGACGTTGGTCTGGTAGTAGTGCTTCGCGATGTCGGCGGCGGCGCGGGCCGCGTCCAGCGCAATGGCCAGGTGCTCGGACGGCTGCATGCTGTTTCCCGGAAAAACCCACGGCATTGTACGCCAGCGACCGCTCCGATGGACCGCGCGATGCGGGCGCGGGCCGGCGTCGCCTTGACACTCCCGACACCGCGCCACTACAGTGCCCCGCGCACCAGGTGCGTTCGCGGCGGCTCGCCGCGGACCGACGGGAAGCCGGTGACGGCGACGAATGCAAGTCGCCCCAGTCCGGCGCTGCCCCCGCAACGGTGATCGAGTCATAGCGTCGTCCGCAGAGCCCGCCAGGGGCTCGTAAAGCCACTGCGACTGGAGTCGCGGGAAGGCGACGACGCACGGTTCGGCAAACGGCCGAACCGGCTCGTCAGCCCGGAGACCGACCTGCATGCATCGATGACCGGGTCGCGGTGGGCGCCCAGCGGGCGGCCCCATGCTACCTGCCCTACACCGTTCCCGGTCGACCGCCATACAGCACTGCGGCACGGGGGTGTGCCCGGGAGTCACAAGCATGCGCCAGCCAGTCGGTTCTCCGACCCGCAAGGGCCTCGTTTCCATCGCTCCGGGCGCCGCCGCCCTGGCCATCGCGATCGGCTCGGTGACGAGCGCGCAGGCCGGACAGCCGGCCAGCGACGTCAGCCTCGACAACTACGTCGTTACCGCCGCGCGCCTGGCGCAGGACCCGGACGACGTACTTGCGCCCGTGATCGTCATCGGGCGTGACGAAATCGAACGCGCCGGCGCCACCGACATCGCCGGGCTGCTGCGCTTCCGTGCCGGCCTGGACATCGGGCGCAACGGCGGCCCGGGACAGTCCACGTCGGTGTTCATCCGCGGTGCCGAAAGCAACCACACGCTGGTGATGGTCGACGGCATACGCATCAATCCGGGCACGATCGGCGGCGCTGCGCTGCAGAACATCTCGCCGGAGATGGTCGAACGCATCGAGGTGGTCAAGGGTCCGCGGTCCACGCTGTACGGCACCGAAGCCATCGGCGGCGTGGTCAATGTGATCACTCGCGGTCGCCGCGGCGACGCCCGGCTGGAAACCAGCCTGGGCGCCGGTCGCTACGACACACGCTCGGCCACGGTCTCGGCGTCCTACGGCAACGGCCCCGGCTGGCTGAGCCTGGGCGCCGGCCACGTCGCGTCCGGTGGTTTCCCGACGCTGGCGGGCAACGACGACGACCGGGCCTACCGCAACACCACCATCGATCTCGGTGCCGGCTACGACGTCGGCGGCACCTCGCTCAGCGCGCGCCACTGGCAGGCCGACGGCGAGACGGAGTACCTGGGCTTCGCGTTCGACCCGGCCACGGCGCCGCCCCTCGCCCAGGACTTCACCACTGCGAGCACCGAGGTCGCCGTCGCCATGGGCATCACCGACGACTGGACCACCCGCGTGTCGGTCAGCCGCGCCGAAGACGACATCCGCCAGCTCGAGAGCCCCGATCGCGCCCTGACGCAGCGTACGGGCATCGAGTGGCAGAACGACGTCTCGATCGGCGCCAACCACACGCTGCTGGCGGGCGTTCAGGCCTATCGCGAAGACACCGAGGCGGAAGTCTTCGGCCTCGGCTTCGACGAGGAGACCACGGTGAAGAGCGTGTTCGCGTCGGACAACCTGACGCTGGACCGCCATCACCTGCTCGTTGCGGCCCGCTACACCGATCACGATGGCTTCGATTCGCAAGTGACGTGGAACGTCGAGTACGGCTACGACCTCGCCGCCGCAACGCGTGTCACCGTGGCCGCCGGCACGGGCTTCCGTGCACCGGACAGCACCGACCGCTTCGGCTTCGGTGGCAATCCCGACCTCGAACCGGAAACCTCGCAGAACCTCGAGGTATCCCTGCGCACGACCCTGGCCGGGGGCCACAGTCTTCGCGCAGGGCTGTTCGAGAACGCGATCGACGACCTCATCACCTTCGACTTCGATCCGGTCACCTTCGACGGGCTCAATCGCAACATCGACCGCGCACGCATCCGCGGCGCCGAGCTGGGCTATCGCTACGCGACCGGGCCCTGGCAGCTGCGCGCCGACCTGATCGTGCAGGATCCGGAAGACCGCTCGACGGGGCGGCAGCTGCCCCGGCGCAGCGAACGCAGCGCCACTGCCGGCATCGTGCGCGGTTTCGGCGCGCACGAACTGGCGCTGGACGTGCTGGCCACCGACCGCCGTCCCGACTCGTCCTTCTCCACGGTCGAAAACGCCGGCTACGTGCTGACCAACCTGTCGTTCCGCGCCCGGCTCGGCGATCGCATGTCGCTGACGGGGCGCCTGGAGAACCTGTTCGATGCCGATTACCAGACCGCCGCCGGATTCAATTCCGCGGGTCGGGGCTTCTATCTCACCCTGCGATACAATCGGTAACACAGCATTGCCCGGCCGGCTCGCACCGGCCGGCCCAACTGACTTCGTCGGGACCATCCGCCATGGGTAACCGCCTCAGCAAGATCTATACGCGCACCGGCGACGCCGGCACCACCGGGCTCGGTGACGGCAGCCGCGTTCGCAAGGACAGCCACCGCGTGGAGGCTTACGGCTCCGTCGACGAACTGAACAGCTGCATCGGGATGGTGCTTGCCGTCGACGGCCTGCCCGAGGGGCTCACCGCCCAGCTGGAGGAAATCCAGCACGACCTGTTCGACCTCGGCGGCGAGCTGTGCATGCCCGGCTACGAGGCCATCGCCGACGAGTTCGTCGAGCGCCTCGAGGGCTGGCTCGACGAACACAACGAGCAGCTGCCGGCGCTGAAAGAGTTCATTCTGCCCGGAGGCGGGCCCGCCGCCGCTGCCTGTCACCTGGCGCGCACCGTGTGCCGTCGCTCGGAGCGGCGCGTGTGGACCCTGGCACAGCACGAAACGGTGCGCGACGCCGTACCGCGTTATCTCAATCGCCTGTCCGACCTGCTGTTCGTCATCGCCCGGGTGCTGGCCCGCCACGAGAGCGGTCGCGAGGTGCTCTGGAAGCGCGGCCGCGCCTAGTGCCCTGATCCCATTGTGGGAGCGGCTTCAGCCGCGATCTTTGTCGGAATCGCGGCTAAAGCCGCTCCCACAGGGTCTTCGAATCCCCGCAGGGTTTCTGACAAGCCGACGGGGTTTACCGCCGCGCCTGATCGAGCGCGGCGCATATCGCCCGGGCGCCGTCCACGAGGCGCGGGCCCGGCCGGGTCACGAGGTCGCCGTCCACGGTATACAGGTGTCCGTCGCGCACCGCCGGCAAATTGGGCCAGGCCTGCCAGCCCTCCAGCATCGTCGGATTCATGGCAACGATGACCTGCGGGTGACGGCCGATCACGGCTTCGAGGTCGACCACGGGGGCCAGTGCGCCCAGGTCGGCGAACACGTTGCGGCCACCGCAGGCGGCGATGATCTCGGTCACCGTGTGCGGACCGCCCACCGTGTAGAGCGGTCGGTCGGACACCTGGAAGAACACGTCGACCGGAGCGGCCTCGCGATACTGTGCGCGCAAATCCTGCCAGGCGTCGGCGAAGACCGCGGCACGGCGATCCGCCTCGGCACCGACACCGAGCAGGTCGCCGACCGTCCGCAGGTGGCCGGCAACATCGCCGACGCGCGCGGGCTCCAGCGCCACCACGCGGTAGCCGAGACGGCCCAGATCGGTCACCAGCGCATCGGGATTGCCGCCGCGCCAGGCCAGAACGAGATCGGGGGACAGGCTTCGAAGCCGCTCCAGGTCCACCCGGAAAGCATCGCCGATGCGCGGTATGTCGTTCGCCGCCGGGGGGAAGTCGCTGTACGCCACGGTGCCCACCAGCCGATCGCCGCCGCCGACGGCGTAGACCAGCTCCGTCAGGTGCGGGGCCAGCGTCACCACCCGTTGCGCCTGAAGCATGTCGCCCTCGGCAGGCGACGGTGTCTCGCCGGCGGGGCTGCCGCAGCCGCCGAGCGCCAGGCCGACCGCCGCCAGGGCCGCGCGAACACGCGCGGCGCGGGTCACACCGACCAGCCGACGATCACCAGCAGCGAGATCATCGTCAGCCAGATCCACAGGGTCCGGTTGACCAGCCGCATCGCCGACCGCGCGACGCAGGCTTCCGGCTTCATGGCCGGGTCGCCGGTGGCCACCGGGTCGCCCAGCGCGCCGCGGCCGGCGCAGGCCACCACGTCGTCGTTGACCTCGAAGAAGTGCTCGGAGCAGTCTTCGTAATAGGCGCGCCAGTCGGCTACCGCGCCTTCGAAGCTGCCGGCAAGCGCGTAGCCCAGCGCCAGCACGCGCGACGGCAGCCATGCGATGGCGCCGTGCAGCCGTTGCACCGTGCCCAGGTAAGGGGGCGGCGCCTCGTCCCCGGCGCTCGCTTCACGGCCGGCCTGGAAGATGGCGCGCCGACGCATGAGGTCGGTGACGCGGAACAGCCAGGCCCCCGTCGGCCCGAGGATCATGAACCACAGGATGACGCCGAAGATGCGGTTGCAGGCCTGCACGAAGATGGCCTCCTCCACCGCCCGGGCTCGCCGCCGGCCGGCAGCGGGCGGATCGGCCTCGATGAGCTCTTTGGCCAGGCGCGCGGCCTGCTGGTCGTCCTCGCGCGTCACCGCGACCACGTAGTCGTCCACTTCGGCGGACAGGTCCCTGGGCCCCAGCGAGAACAGCAGGATGAGCACGGCGAAAGCCAGGTAGGGCACGCCGAGCAGCACGTCCTGGAAGGCGATGGCAACAGCGGCAACAGGCAGCACGGGCACGAGTACGATCAGGGCGGCCACGAGCAGACACGGCAGCCCGCGCTTTTCGCCGAGGCGCCCGAAGCCCCAGTCGAAGTAGGCGTCCAGCCAGCGCGGTTCGCGCAGGTGGAACAGGTGCGTCAGGAACCGCTCCAGCAGCAGTCCCAGTCCCAGGGCAATCAGGTTCAACCGCGCCTCCGCGTTCGTTCGGCCACCGGTCGATAAAGTGGCACATTTGAGTCGCGGCGCACAAGCATCGCTGCATTCATGCGGATGGCGACGCGGCGTCGATCTCGCTCGACAGCCGTGCCCAGTCGAAGGCCGGGCCCGGATCGGTTTTGCGCCCGGGGGCGATGTCCGCATGCCCCACGATGCGCGACGCGTCGATGCGCGGGTACGCCGTGCGCAGCGCGTGGTACAGCCGCGCCAGCCGCGGATACTGGCGATCGTCGTAGGCCAGCTCGTCGGTGCCCTCCAGTTCGATGCCGATGGAGAAGTCGTTGCACCGGTCGCGACCCTGGAACTGCGACTGGCCTGCGTGCCAGGCGCGCCGGTGAAACGGCACATACTGCACGATCTCGCCGTCACGGCGGATCAGCGCATGGGCCGATACGGTCAGCCCCCGGATCTGCGCGAAATACGGGTGCGCAGACCCGTCGAGCCGGTTGGTGAACAGCGCGTCGATCCAGCCACCGCCAAACTCGCCGGGCGGCAGGCTGATGCCGTGCACGACCAGCAGCTCGGGCACACAGCCCGGCGGGCGGTCATCGCAATTCGGCGACGTTACCTGGCGTGCAATGTCGAGCAGGCCGGTCGACCCGTCGACGATCATGACGGCAACTGCGGATCGATCATGCGCACAGTGTAGCCATCGACGAAGCACGGTGCATGACCGCTTGCGCCCCGCGCCGCCGCCCACCAGAATCGCAGGTATGAACCGGCACCTGCCCCCTTTGCGCACGATGATCGACCGGCTGATCGCCACCCCGTCGGTCAGCAGCGCTTCCGAGGACCTCGACCTGCCCAACCTGCCGGTGTGCGAGCTGCTCGCCGAGTGGATGGAGGCGGCGGGCTTCGAGGTGCGCATCGAGGCGGTGCCCGGACATCCCGGCAAGGCCAACGTGATCGGCGTACTCGGTGCGGGACCCGGCGGCCTGGTGCTGTCGGGACACACGGACACGGTGCCGTACGACGACGGCTTGTGGACATCGGACCCGTTCAAGGCCACCGAGCGCGACGGGCGCCTCTATGGCCTGGGCACCACCGACATGAAATCGTTCCTGGCCATCGCGCTGGCCGTCGCCAGCGAGTATGCAAAGCGTGACCTGGCCGAACCGTTGATCCTGCTCGGCACCGCGGACGAGGAAACCGGCATGGCCGGCGCCAGGGCCATCGCCGAGGCGGGCGCGCCGTTCGGCCGCTTCGCGCTCATCGGCGAGCCCACGGACCTGAAGCCGGTGCGTGCGCACAAGGGCGTGCTGATGGAATCGCTGCACCTGGTCGGCCGCTCCGGCCACAGCAGCAACCCGGCGCTGGGCAACAGCGCGCTGGACGGCATGGCCGACGCCATCGACGAATTGCGTCGACTGCGCGGCGAACTCGCCGCCGCGCACCGCGACGAGGACTACACCGTGCCGGGGCCGACGCTGAACCTGGGCAGCATCCGCGGCGGCGACAACGCCAATCGTATCTGCGGGTCGTGCGAGCTGCAGTTCGACATGCGCCTGGTACCGGGCATGACCGCAGCGGCGAGCCGGCGCCTCGTGCGCGAGCGCGTGCGCCAGCGCCTGGCCGACAGCGGGCTCGGCATACACTTCCACTCGCTGTTCGACGGCATCGACCCGCTTCAGACACGGGCAGACAGCCCGCTCGTGCGCGCCGCCGAAACGCTCACGGGGCACGCCGCCGGTGCCGTGGATTTCGGCACCGAGGGTCCTTACTTCCAAGAGCTGGGGATGGACGCGCTGGTGCTCGGACCGGGCAGCATCGACGTCGCCCACCAGCCCGACGAGTACCTGCCGCTGGATGCCGTCGAACCGGCGCAGCGCCTGCTGCACGCCCTCATCCAGCGCTTCTGCGTCGCGCCGGCCCAGGCCGGTTGACGCCGGGTGCCGGTACCGGCGGGCCTCGTTTCATGAAGCACGTCCCCCGGGTTTATACCGACCGCCCTCTCGAGGAGGGCGCCCTCGTCACGCTGGACGACGATGCCGGTCATCACCTTGCGCGGGTGCTGCGGGTGCGCGCCGGTGATCCGGTCGTGGTGTTCAACGGGCAAGGCGGCGAGTTTCACGGTGAGGTGGCCTCGGCGCAGGCGCGATCGGTGACGCTACGCCTGGTTGCCTACGACCCGGTCGACCGCGAAGCGCCGCTCGCGGTCACCCTGCTGCAGGGCCTGTCGCGCGGCGCCCGCATGGACTACACCGTCGAGAAGAGCACCGAGCTGGGCGTACACCGCATCGTTCCGGTGCGCATGGCCCGCAGCGTTCTGAAGCTGGACGACCGGCGCGCCGCCCGTCGCGTGGCGCACTGGACTCGCATCGCCATCGCCGCGTGCCAGCAGTGTGGCCGAACGCGTCTTCCCGAGGTGGCCGAACCGGCTACGCTTGCCGACGCGCTGGCGGGCCTGCCGTCGAACGCCGCGCGCCTCGTGCTGCATCCCGACGGCAGTCCGCTGGACGCCACGCACGTTGCGGAGCATCGCGCCGCTGTCCTGGTGATCGGGCCGGAAGGCGGCATCGACGCAACGGAACACCAGCAGATGACCGCGGCGGGTTTCACGCCCGTGAGCTTCGGACCGCGCGTGCTGCGCACGGAGACGGCGGCGGTGGCGGGACTGGCGGTGCTGCAATACCTCGGCGGCGGCCTGGCCGGGTCTTGACGGCGCGCAGGCATACCCGTCGGACCCGTCATTGCGAGGAGCGCAGCGACGCGGCAATCTCCGCCACCGTCTTTGCGAGGAGCGCAGCGACGCGGCAATCTCCGCCATCGTCTTTGCGAGGAGCGCAGCGACGCGGCAATCTCCGTCAGGATATTGCAAGGCCTGCAGGAAACTCACCGCACGAAAACATCACGAGATTGCCGCGCCCTGCGGGCTCGCAATGACGGAGGGATTAGCTCGCGAGGGTGATGGCCTCGGCGATCATCTGCTCCACCGCCTCGAGGTTCGGGATGATCGGATGCTGGTTGACCATGCGCACCTGGCAGATGATCGGCGGCGCGTCGTCCCATTCCTGGATCGAGTCGGTCTCGAGCACCGTCTCGTTCACGCGCACGAGCTGCGGAAAACCCTGGGTGACGACGCCGAAGTAGCCCGCCTCGATGTGCCCGGTCAGGGCGTAGAACACCACCACGCGCGTGCGACCGCCGGCGGCGGGAATGCTGCGTCCGCAGGCGCCCTCGAAGGACAGCAGCGGAATGCGCCGGCCGTTCCATTCGCTGAAACCCAGCAACCACGGCAGCGAACCGGCGACGGGTTCGGGCTGCGAGTAACCTGCCACCTCGGCGATGCACACGCGCGGCACCAGCAGGCGCGCGCCATCCAGCGGCACCAGCAGGCTGTAGACCTCTTCGGTCGTTACATCGGTGGCGGCATGTTCGCTCATTGCTCGACCCTCGCCAGCAGCGGATCAATGGTCTCCAGCAGCTGCGTTTCCTGGTAGGGCTTGCCCAGGTAGGCATCGACGCCCAACTCGAAGGCCCGGGCGCGATGCTTCTCGCCGACGCGCGACGTCACCATCACGATCGGAATGTGCTGAAGCCGGGCGCTGTTGCGCACGTGGGTGGCCACCTCGTAGCCGTCCATGCGCGGCATTTCGATATCGAGCAACATCAGGTCCGGTTCGTGCTCCTGCAGCAGCGACACCGCGTCGACCCCGTCCTTGGCCGTGAGTACGCGCATGTCGTTGCGTTCCAGCAACCGCTGGGTCACCCGGCGCACGGTAATGGAGTCGTCCACCACCATGATCAGGCTGCGCTCGTCGTCGCGCCGGCCCTGCTCGGGCGGCGGTGCCGTGTGGGTTTTGAGACCGGTGCGCACCAGGGCGCTGACATCGAGGATGATCACGATGCTGCCGTCACCCAGTATGGTTGCGCCGGCGATGCCACGGATGCCGGAAATCTGCGGGCCCACCGGCTTCACCACGACCTCGCGGCTGCCGAGCATCTCGTCGGCGATCAGCGCCGTCGAGTGCTCGCCGGCGCGCACCAGGATGACGGGCACCGCCGAACCGGCCTCTTCCAGGTTGGCCGCATGGCCGCCCAGCAAGACCCCCAGGTGCTGGAACCGGTAGCGCTGTCCGCCGTATTCGTAGGACCGCTCGTCGTCGGACAGGTAATCCTCCAGCTCGGCACGCGGCACCCGCACGATGCCCTCGACCGTGGGCAACGGAATGGCGTACAGGTCGTCGCCGGTGCGAACAAGCAGCGCCTGGCTGATGGCCAGCGTCTGCGGCAGGCGCACGACGAAGCGCGCGCCCTTGCCGGTTCGCGGCTCGATATCCAGTGTACCGCCGAGCTGTTTGACCTCGTTGGCCACCACGTCCATGCCCACACCGCGACCGGCCGATTGCGTCAGCGTCCGCGCCGTGCTGAACCCGGGCGCGACGATGAGCTGCAGGACGTCGGACTCGGTCAGCTCGGCATCGGCGTCCAGCATGCCCCGCGACCGCGCGCGTTCGGTAATCGCCGCCACGTCGAACCCGGCGCCGTCGTCCTGCACCTCGATGACCATCTGCGAGCCTTCGCGGTGCAGCCGGATGCAGATCTCGCCCACCGGCGACTTGCCCCGGCGCTCACGCTCGTCGGGCGCTTCGATGCCATGGACGATGGCGTTGCGCAGCATGTGCTCGAGCGGCGGCAGCATGCGCTCGAGCACCTGCCGGTCCAGCTCGCCGGCGCTGCCCTCGACACGCAGCTCCACGCGCTTGTCGCACTCGGCCGCCGTCTGGCGGACGAGCCGGCCGAGGCGCGGCACGTTGCGCTGGAACGGCACCATGCGCGTGCGCATGAGCCCGTCCTGCAGTTCGGTGGTCACACGCGACTGCTGTACGAGCAGCGTGCTCGCTTCGTGCGACAGGTCGGTCAGCAGTTCCTGGATGCTGGTGAGATCGCTAACCGACTCGGCCAGCGCGCGCGACAGCTGCTGCACCGTGGAATAGCGGTCGAGCTCCAGCGGATCGAAATGCTCCTTGGTGTCGCCCTCCTCCTGGTGGCGGAACAGCATCTGCGCCTCGGTCTCGATCTCCATGTTGCGCAGCTGTCCGCGCAGCCGGGCGACGGTCGTGTTGAGTTCCGACAGGTTGAAACCGATGGAGCTCAGCTGCTGCTCGAGCCGGGAGTGGTAGATGCTGATCTCGCCGGCGTTGTTGAGCAGGTCGTCCAGAAGATCGGCGCTGACGCGCGCCACGTCCTGGCGATCGGCGGCACGCTCGTCGGCGGCCGGCGGCCGCGGCGCTGCCGCCGGCGGTGCCGCGCTGTCGGCGTCGGCAGCGGGTGCTTCGTCGCGGGCCCGACCGGAGTCGGCGAAGGGCACGACGTCGGCCAGCGTGCCTTCGTCGTCGGCCGCTTCCGTCGTCTCGACCGCCGTTTCCTCGACGGCATCTGCGGCGGTTTCCTCCGCCACCTCGCCTGCGTCCTCGGCCGCGGGTTCGTCGGCAACGACGTCTTCGTCCGCGGAGGCCTCGGCCAGTTCCTCTGCCGGTGCCGGCGTGTCGGCCGCTTCCGCGGTTTCCCCGGCCGTCTCCGTGTCTTCGTCGGCCACCGCGTCGGTCACGGGCTCGGCCACTGCCTCGGGCATGGCTTCGTCCGTCGCAGCGACCGGCGACTCGACGGCGGCCGGCGGCGCTTCGGCGGCCGCGGCGGCTTCTGTTTGCGCACCGGCAGCCTCGGCGGCGCTGGCTTCGAGCGCGTTGCTCGCGATCTTCTCGAGCAGCGCCGGCGCGCCGGTCACGGGCAGCTGCGCGGCCAGTTGCTCGCGCATCCCGTGCAGCTTGTCGACGCTTTCCTGCAGCAGCTCGATGACCGTCGCGTCGGCCGGACGAAGGCCCTCGCCGACGTTGCGCACCAGGGTCTCGAGTTCGTGGCTGAGATCGCCCATGGCCGAAATGCCGGCCATGCGGGCTCCGCCCTTGAGCGTGTGCAGGTGACGCTGGAGTTCGGCGATGGCGTAGGCGTCGCGCGGCTGGTCGACCAGCGTCTGCAGCGTGGCGTCGCAGGCGTCAAGCAGCTCCGTGGCCTCGTCGCCGAAGATCGCGGCGATCTCGGCATCGAACTCTTCGGCGTGCGCGGGCGCCTCGTCGACCGCCGTGTCCGCCGCGGCCGTCTCGCCGGCGGCCGCCACGTCGTCGGCGGCCTCGACAATGTCGCCGGGCTCGGCCGCGGCGTCGGCTTCGCCGACGTCGAAGAAGCCTTCGTCCGCCGCCTGACCCGCGGTCTCCCCGGCGGTCTCGGCATCGGCCGGTGTTGCATCCACCGCCTCGGCGGCTTCGTCGACCGGCGGGGCCGCAGCCTCCTCCGTGGCCTCCGCCTCGGCCTCGGTCGCGGCCGTATCGGCCTCCTGCGCACTGATGAAGGCCTCGAAGCGCTCGTCCAGGGCTTCGATGCGTGACGCGATGTCCGGGTATTCGGGAATCGCCGAGCTGTCGTCGCCGGCTGCGCGGACGATATCGGCCAACGCCGCCGAGGCGTCGCGGAACAGCGTCACCGCATCCGGCGGCAGGTCGAAATCCGCCTCGTAGTGCTTGCGCACATAGCGGTCCAGCGGCGCCGCGATGCGCGCAGCAGCGGACACGTCTGCAGTGTTCGCCGTGCCACGCAGGGTGTGCCAGGCACGGTGCAGCTCGGCCGTCACCGGGTAAGGCGCACTGGACGAATCGCACGCCGCCACCCAGTCGTCGATGCTGGCCAGGTGCTCGGCGGTTTCCTTGCTGAAGATGTCGTACAGCACCGGGTCCATGCCCGCCGGTTCGTCGTCGGCCTGTGCCGCTGCCGGTTCGGCGGTCGGCTCGGGCTGGCGCGACGGCGGCACGTGCGGCGACGATTCGGCCAGGCGCCAGGCCTCGTCCATCAGCGCCTCGATCCCGGACGTGGGCTCGGTGCCCACTTCGAGCTGTTCCACCAGCTCGGGCAGCGCCTCCACGCCGCGGGTCGCCGCGGAGGTGATCGGTGCCGACGGGGCCAGGGTGCCGTTGATCAGCTTGTTGAGCAGGTTCTCGATCGACCAGGCGAAATCGCCGATGAGCTGCGCGCCCACCATGCGACCGCTGCCCTTGAGCGTGTGGAACGAGCGCCGCAGCGACAGCAACAGCTCGCGATTGTCGGGTTTGTCGAGCCAGTCGGCGAACACCTCGGTGATGGACTCGATTTCTTCCTTGGCTTCCTCGATGAACAGCTCCACCAGCTCCGGATCGACGCGCATCCTGGCGTCTTCGATCATCGGTGCGTCCACGGCGGCGGTGGGGCGCTTCTTCGGCGGCGCCAGGGGTGTCTGCGGCGGCAGTTCGTCCGCCGACACCGGCGTCCTGACCGGTTCCGGAGCCGGGGCCTGGGCCTCCGCCGGCTTGTCCGGCACACCGAGATCGTCCAGGCAACGTTCCGCGTTGTCCAGCATGTACCAGGGGTCGGATCGCCCGTTCTGCAGCGTCTCCATGTAGTACTCGACGCTGACGATGCTGTCGGCGAGCCGGTCCAGCTTGTCGGCCGATCGCAGCGCCCCGTCGTCGTTGGCGCGTACGTAGGCACCGATGCGCTCGAGCACGGAAACCGCCCGGTCCTTGGACAGCATCAACAGGCCGGCATTGATGCCCGTCAGCAGTCCCGGCACGCCATCGATGGCGTGACCCTGCTCCGGGTCCGACACGAAGTGCGCGATCGATTCCTTCACACGGGCCAGGTTCACCATGCACTCGCGCAGCACGGCGGAAGCCACCTGCTGGAAGTCGGTGTCGTCGTCCTCGCCGTCGCTTTCCGCCGCAGGCTCGCCGGGCTTGAGCACGTCCAGCAGCTGCGTGTCGAGGCGGTCCTCGATGTTCAGCAAGGCCTCGGCGATGGCCAGCAGCGCCGCGTCGTCACCGTCGGTGCTGCCCACCAGGGCCTCGAGTTGTTCCACCTGCTGCTGCGCCGTGGCCTTCAGATCGTCGAGCCCGAGCATGCCGAGCGTGTTGCCGATCTTCTTGAGCACGTCGAGCTGCGGCGCCAACTCGGCGCGGTCGCTGGCCCCGGTGCGCACATGGATGTCCAGTACGTCCTTGACGCTGCCGAGGTCCTGTTTGATGGCGGCCGCCACCGTCTTCATCAGGGTGACGCTGGGAGCCGACAGGCTGAAGGTGCCGTCGTCGTCGTTCTCGTCGGCCGGAAGCAACTCCGCCAGGCTGAACGACGATTTCACCGCCGTCACTTTCGGCCCTGACGACGTGGCGCGCGCCACGTAGAACAGCAGGTTGTCGAGTGCCTCGGAGGACGCGCTCTCGGCCCAGCCGGCCTCGCCGGCTGCGATCAGTTCCTTGACGTGCCGGTCGGCGCGCGCAAGCAGCCGCTTGACCGACGCGCTGGGCTTGAGACCGTCTTCGCGCAAAGCCTCGATGACGGCGCCAACGACCCACCAGAACTGGAATACAGGCGTAGCGGTAGCGGCATCCTCGAGGGCACCGACCACCACGCCCATGGTCGCCAGGTTGGTGTCGAGCTGCTCGCCGCGAAGGAAGCCAAGCAGACCGGCCTGATAGCGCGGGCGCAGGCGCCGGGCCACGAACTGGATGTCCTCGCCCGACGGTTCCGCCGGACGCACCTGCTCGTTCTCCGGCCGCTGCGTGGACAGGTTGAGCACGAACAGGGAACTCTCGGACAACAGCGGGCTGCCGCGCACCGCCCTCAAGTCGTTGAGCAGAGGCAGAAGGACGATGGGCACGTCGCGGCTGCCGTTCAGTACCCGGTCGAGATAGGCGGGCATCTGCACCATGGCGTTGGACAACGCGTCCAGCGCCTCCTTCTCTTCCTTGATGCCGCCGTCGGCCAGCCCGCGCGCGACGTGAACCATCTCTTCGGCCAGCAGCGCGGCGCCGTACACCTCCACCATCTGCAGCGCGCCGTGGGCGCCGTGCAGCGTGTCGGCGCACTGGATGAGGAACTCGCGTTCGGTGGTCTCGGAATACTGTTCCAGGGCGTTGCGCGCATCGCGCATCGCCACGGCCAGCTCCTGGCCGACCCAGTGCAGGTAGGGCGTCGCGGTTTCGCTCATCGCTTCCACGCCAACCTCGCGCCCGTGTCACGCGCGCCAACACGACCTGTCGTCATCCGCCGGGTCATCAGCTGGCCTCTTTGATCGCCACCGGTTCTTCGTCCATCGGCTCGGCCGCCGTGGGGTCGTCGTCGTCGACGGCAACATCGCGGTCGCGGTCCGAGGGCAGACGGAACCCCGCCACCAGCGAATTGAGTTCGGTGGCCATGTCGGCGAGCTTGCCGATGGACTCGGATGTCGCACCGGTGCTGTCCGCTGTCTGGCTGCTGATCTCCTGCAGCACGCCCATGTTGCGGGTCATGTCGGCGGCGGCGGTGGCCTGCTGGCGCGCCGTGGCCGAGATGTTCTGCACCAGCTTGGCGATCTGGTTGGACACTTTCTCGATTTCGTCGAGCGACTCGCCGGCGTTCTCCGCGAGCAGGGCGCCGCTCACGACGTCCGTCGTGCTGCGCTCCATCGACACGACCGCTTCGTTCGTGTCCGACTGGATGGTCTTGACGAGCACTTCGATCTGCTTGGTCGCACTGGCCGAGCGCTCGGCCAGGCGCTGCACTTCGTCGGCGACGACGGCGAAACCGCGCCCCTGTTCGCCCGCCATGGACGCCTGGATCGACGCGTTGAGCGCAAGGATGTTGGTCTGTTCGGCGATATCGTTGATCAGCTCGACGATGTTGCCGATTTCCTGCGAGCTCTCGCCGAGCCGCTTGATGCGCTTGGAGGTGTCCTGGATGGTCTCGCGAATCGTGTTCATGCCGTCGATGGTCCGGCGCACGGCCTCGCCGCCCTTGTGGGCGATTTCCACCGAGTGCCGCGCCACGTCGGCCGAACGTTCGGCGTTGCCGGAAACCTCTTCGATGGAGCTGGCCATGTTGGCGATGGACTCGGTGGCCGCATACACCTGCCGAGACTGGTTCTCGCTGGCCTGGGCCAGGTGCTTGGCGGAGGCCTGGGTCTGCTGTGCCGTCTCGTCGACGCGGGTTGCGGTGCCGTCGATGGTCATCACCAGCTCGCGCAGCGCTTCGATGGCATAGTTGATCGAGTCGGCGATGGCACCGGTGATCTCCTCGGTCACGGTGGCTTTCACCGTCAGGTCGCCGTCGGCCAGGCTGCCCAGCTCGTCGAGCAGCCGCAGGATGGCCTGCTGGTTGCGGGCGTTCTTCTCCGCCAGTTCGTTGGCGGCCTCGCGCGCGCCACCGCCCATGCGATGGAATACGAGCAGCAGCACGGCCGCCAGCAGCGCCGCGCCGAGCAGCGCCAGCGGCAGCCACGACGGCAGACCCGTCGCCGCTTCGCCCGAAGTCGAACCGCCGAGGCCGCGCGTGGCGTCGCTCAGGGACTGGGCCGCCGAACGCGCCTGCCCGGCCGCCGTGTCGGCCGCGGCCACCTGCGGCGCGGCCGAGACCGCGCTGCCCACGGCGTCGCGAATCCTGGCCTGCGACGCACCGATGGCACCGAGGAGTTCTGCGCTGTCCGTCGCGTCGATCGGGGTCAGCCCCAGCGATTCGTCGCCCTCGCTGAAGCCGCGGACGACCTGGCTCATGAACTGTTCGTTGGCTGTCAGCCGGCGCGCCAGTTCGTCGGCGTCACCGAGGCCGAGGGCCAGGGACTGCGTGTCCTGGATGATTTCCGTGCCGGCGATGTCGAGGCCGGCAATCTGGCGCATCGCCGCATCGAGGGCCTCCGCATCCAGCAGGCCGCCCAGGTTGCCCACGTCGGTGAGCAGTCCCGGCATGGTCTCGGCCACCGCCTCGCGGGCGGCAACGGCGTCGGTAATCGCCCCGCGTGCGTCGAGCACGCCGCTGGCCCCGGTGCGCACATCCTGCATGGCCTTCGACACGGCGGAGGCCGTCGATGCCGGTAAGGACGAATGCCGGGCCACGCCGTTGCCGGAAGGCAGGCCACCGCCTCGACGACCTCGTCGGTGG
>JAAUYH010039144.1_pt1 | contig 17654 bp, 21 predicted proteins | sample 7278061 | NCBI WGS metagenome assembly JAAUYH01 (sample SAMN14350203, study PRJNA611818) | marine sediment metagenome | isolation source: surface marine sediment (0.6m) | place: French Polynesia: Moorea | collected 2018-08 | reverse complement strand
GGCAGAGACGCGAACTACAAGGATGTCTTTCGGATAAGGGCTTATGACCGAAACCGTCGAGAGGACCGAGACCGGCGCCATCCTATACGATAAGGCGGTCATCAACCAGATAACCGCGCAGCACTTCACGCCGCAGGGCTGGCCGCATGCCGAACCGGTATCGGGTGCACTGCGCTCGTCCGGCCGCGGCAATACGATGTACGTTGGCAACGTGCCGCGGCAATTCGTGTTGCGCCACTACATGCGCGGCGGTGTCGTCGGCAAGTTCAACAGGGACGCCTACTGGTTCAAGGGCGAGGACCTGACGCGGCCGTTTCTCGAATGGCGCATGCTTGCGAAAATGGCGGACAACGGACTGCGTGTGCCGCGGCCTGCGGCTGCGCGGTATGTGCGTCATGGACTCTTCTACAAAGCCGACATCGTTACCGTTCGTATTCCAGACGTCGTACCGTTGTCGCAACACATCGAGGAAGCGCGCGATTCCGAATTCTGGGCGCTGCTCGGCGCATCGATTCACCAGTTCCACGAGGCCGGCGTTTTTCATGCCGACATGAACGCGTACAACCTGCAGATCGATGCGAACGAGCGGCTCTGGATGCTCGATTTCGACCGCGGCAGGCTGCGACAGGCCGGCGCCTGGAGGCAGGAGACGCTGAATCGCTTGCATCGTTCGCTGCAAAAGATCCGCGGCATGAATCCGCGCTTGCATTTCGGCGAGGCCGATTGGGACGCGTTTCTGGAGGGCTATTTCAGCGCGTCGAGATCGGCGTAATAGTCCGGATAGTCGTCGGGCAGGTCCTTGAACTTGCGGTGTATCCAGAAATACTGCTCGGGACACGTGCGCACGTGAGCTTCGAGTACCTCGATGTAGCGACGCGTGTCCGCGACGGGGTCACCGCCGGGGAAGTTCTCAAAAGCCGGCAGCAGCAGCAGTTCGTATCGACCGTTCTCGAGTCGTCGAGGGAAAAACGGCACGACCGCCGCTTTGCCGAGTCGCGCGAGCGTCGTCGTTGCGGTCGTATGCATGGCCGGTACGCCGAAGAACTCGATGACCTCGGAGCCCTTGCGGTTGTAACTCTGGTCCGGTGCGTACCAGACGGCGCGGCCCTCCCTCAGGCTGCGAACCATCGCTTTGATGTCGCGTTTCTCGATGGTCTTGTCGGCGGATCGCTCACGACCGCTGCGCAGGACTTCGGTAATAAAGTCGCTGCGGTTCTTGCGGTAGACCGCGTCGAACGGCCGGGTATTGAGAGCGAGCACCCGGCCACTGATTTCGAGTGTCGTGAAGTGCGCTGCGAGCAGGATGACGCCCTGTCCTTTCTCGAGCGCGGCGTTCAGGTGCTGTACGCCGTCGAGCCGGGTAATGGACTCGAGGTGCCGGTCGCTGGCCCAGCGACCGAGTCCCATCTCGATCAGCGACATGCCGAGCGCCTCGAAGTGTTCGCGGGCCAGCGCGTCGCGCTCGGCCGGGCTCAGTTCCGGGAAACACAATTCGATATTGCGGCGAACGACGGCGCGCCGTGAGCCGGCGCCCGCATGCGCGAGGCGCCCGAGCAATCGGCCGATGCCGAGGGCTGCACGGTGCGGCAGTAGGATGATCAGGCGCAACAGACCGAGGCCCAGCCAGGTCGGCCAGGTCTTCGGGGAGTAATAGCGGTAGACCGGGGTTCGCTCGTCAGCCATTTACTCTGACTGTCTTGTCTCGTCCTCTTCGCTGCTCAGTTGCGACGGTTCATCCGCCTGGATGCCGACGTGGAACGCCGCGTCGCCCGGCATAACGACCTGGTTTCGCGACATGCCGATAATGCGCCCGGAATAGGGCGAGAGCAATTCGACCTGCACGTTGTTCATCGGATCGGTGATCGTGCCGAGCAGGTCGCCTTTGCGAACCGTGCTTCCGAGGCTGACGTTCGACAACAGGATGCCGCCGTTGTTCGAGCGCACCCACGAGGAACTGTAGTAAACCGGTTCGGGATCGCCGAACAGCCGGATCTTCTTGACCATGCCGAGCGTGGTCAGCAGCGTCTCGATTCCCTTTACGCCGCGCTTGACCTCGCTGAGCTCGAGCTCCAGCGGGCCGCCGGCTTCGAGCGTGACGGCAGGAATGCCCGCCGCGGTCGCCGCGTAGCGCAGCATGCCGACCTCGGGCTCGCTGTGAAGCACGACCATCGACCCGAACCCCTGCGTCAGGGCGACGACATTCGGATCGCGCAGGTCGGCGCGAATCTGCGGCAGGTTGGCGCGAGAAAGCGATCCCGTGTGTACGTCGATCAGCGCATCGCAATGCGGCAATACGTTGGTGAAAAACGAGTAGGCGATCCGAGCCGCCGCGCTGCCGTCGGGGTTACCCGGGAAGTATCGATTCAGGTCACGTCGATCCGGCAGGTAGCGCGATCCGCGCCGGAAGCCCTGCACGTTGACGATCGGCACGCCGATAACCGCGCCCGACAGGTTGGACGGATCGATATCGTGCACGACGCGTCGCACGACCTCGATGCCGTTGAGCTCATCGCCGTGCACGGCCGCCGTGAGGCAGAGCGTCGGGCCGGGCTGAGCGCCATTGACGACAAGTACGGGCGTAGACACCGGCACGCCCTCGAAAAGCTCGGTCGCCGACCAGGACAGACGGCGCGCAGTGCCGGGGGCAACGTCCGCCCCCAGCAGGCTCATCGTGAAAGCGGTGGAGATCTCGACGATGACCTCGTCGCCGGGCTCGACGAGCACGTCGGGCGCTTCATTGTCTTCGAGCACAGCCTCGCCTGCCCCGACCGGCGTCGCCGCGAGGACTGCGATCAGGGCTGCTGCGAGCCAACCTTTTGGCTTTGGCGGGGTCTGAGACGTCATTGCTTGCGCAAGTCACCTTTAGGCTGTTTAGAATACGTCAGGACAGCTCTTTTTTTCTGTGAACTAATCAAGAGTTTACGATTGGAACTTGAAAAAGTACAGAAGGCGGGTCTTTTGCTCGCCGGACTATTACTGCTGGCGGCCGTGGGCAGTGCGCGGGCCGATGTGGTTTTTCCGCAACCTCCGGAACTGCAGCCCGACGTCGATTTCTGGGTATCCATTTTCACCGAGTACCAGACGACGCAGGGCGTGCTGCACGACAATCGCCACCTGGGCGTGGTGTATGGCACCGTCGACGCCGGTGCGCAGATGTCGCGACGCGAGCGCAACCGCATCGTTGCCAGGCACCGCAAGGAGCTGCAGGCCGTGTTGCGGACACTGGCGAACGGCAAGCGCGAAGGCCTGAGCGAGGAAGAGGCGCGCGTGCTGGCGCTATGGCCGGACGACGTCAGCAACGGCGACCTCGCGGCGGCCGCGAAGCGCATTCGCTACCAGCAAGGTCTCCGGGACCGCTTCCGCGACGGGCTCGTGCGGTCAGGTCGTTGGCGCGCTTACATAGAGGAACAGTTTCGCGAACTCGGCGTGCCCGTCGAACTGGCCGCGCTGCCGCACGTCGAGTCGTCTTACGATCCCAGTGCGCGCTCGCACGTGGGTGCGTCGGGTATCTGGCAGTTCACGCGCAGTACCGGGCGGCGTTTCATGCGCGTCGATCACGTCGTCGACGAGCGCAACGACCCGTTCGCGGCATCGCGAGCCGCCGGTGAGTTGCTCGCCTACAATCACTCGATTGCCGGTAACTGGCCGATGGCCATTACGGCCTACAATCACGGGCTTGCAGGCGTGCGACGGGCGATGCGCAAGTTCGGTGACGAGAATTACTCGGACATCCTGCGCAGGTACAACGGTCGGACCTTCGGCTTCGCGTCGCGAAACTTCTACGTTGCATTTCTCGCGGCGAGGCACGTCGACCTGAACGCCGAAAGCTATTTCCCGGGACTCGTGAGGGACGAACCCGTGGACTACTCGACGGTGCGCATGCCCGCGTATGTCGCTGCGTCGGACCTGTCGTCGGCGCTGGAGGTTCGCGAATCGCAACTCGCGAAGTACAACCCGGCGCTGCAGGCCACGGTATGGCAGGGCAGCAAGCACGTGCCGGGCGGATTCGAGCTAAGGCTGCCTGCGACGCTCGTGAATGGCTCGATGCGCGACGTCATCGCCGGGCTCGGTGGCGATCTGTTGCACGACGAGCAGCTGCCCGATCTCTTCCATACCGTGGCGCGCGGCGACACGCTGTCGCAGATCGCGCAGACCTATAAGACGCGCGTCTCGACACTCGTCGCATTGAATAATCTGAACAGCAGCCACCGGATTCGCGCAGGCCAACAGATTCGCCTGCCGGCAGCAGGGCCGGCTCCGGTTACGACCAGGGCAACCGCCGTCGAATCCGCCGTGGTCGCCAGCGTTGCCGAGGCGCCGATCGAGGAGGAGCAGATCGAGGAAGTCACTCCGGGCGCCATGGCAGGTGACGTTGCAGCGACGCTAATTGGCACGATCCAGACGGCACTGCTGTCGGACCCGAGTGACTACAGTGTCGCCGAGGACAACACGATCGAAGTGCAACCACTGGAGACGCTCGGCCACTACGCCGACTGGCTGGGTATCCGCACGCAGCGTCTTCGCGACATCAACGGTCTCGCGTTCCGCACACCCGTCGAACTCGGTCAGCGCATCAGGCTGGATCTCGGAAACAGCGACATCGCGACGTTCGAAAGCCGGCGCGTGGCATATCATCGCGACCAGCAGGACAGTTTCTTTCGCAGAAACGTCATTACCGGCGTCGAAGATCACGTGATACGCCGGGGCGAGTCGATCTGGATACTCGCGTTGCGCCGTTACGACGTGCCGATGTGGCTGTTCCGTCAGTACAACCCGGAACTCGACCTCGACAGCGTGCGCCCGGGAACGACGGTGCGGTTTCCGGTTCTGAGCAATGGCGACGTATCCTGACCCGGCCAATGCTGATATTCGTGCGCCTGCTGCCGGTCCTGCTCGTCGTTGCCGCCGCAGCATTCTGGTTTGCCGATGTCCAGGATGGCGGGCCGTACCTTGCGCGCAACCTGATTCCCCTGATGTTTATCGTCCTTCTGAGCTGGTTGACGCTCTGGCTCGGGCGCGGCCGCTGGATCGAAAAGGGCTGGCAGTTGCCGCTCGGGATCATCGGTTTCTCGATTCCGGCGCTGGGGCTGTCGGCCTACCTGCATTACGCGTACTCGGTGAATCTCAATGACATGTTCACGGATAGCAGCGAGCCTGCGGAGCTGTTCCGCTTCCTGCCGACCTATACGATGGTTGCGGGGGGTATCGGCTTCGCGATCGGCTGGATCGTCGGAAAGCGTGTCTGAGTCACTTTTTTCCTTAACCCAAGATTTGCTAGGCTTTCAGCGATGAACGAGGGCAAGCCGAAACGACGACACAAAGCGCTGCCGGTGGCTGTGGTCGCCTGCGCTGCGCTGTTCGCAACAACGGAGGCCGGCGTGTTCCCGACTGCGGATATCGTCGTCGTCGACAAAGGCGACCGCAAGCTGCACCTGGTCGAAGACGGCAAGGCCTTCCGTACGTTCGACATCGCACTCGGCATCCAGCCGATCGGCGATAAGGTCATGGAGGGGGACTTTCGCACGCCGGAGGGCCGCTACCTGCTCGACGCCCGCAACCCGAACAGCGAGTTCTTTCTGTCAATCCACGTGTCCTACCCGAACAGCGAGGATCGCCGTCAGGCGGCCGCGCTCGGCGTCGAACCGGGTGGCTCGATCATGATCCACGGGCAACCGAACGTACCGACCAAGTCCGAGGTGTATTACCGCACACAGGACTGGACCAACGGCTGCATTGCCGTATCGAATTCGGACATGATCGATATCTGGCTGATGACTGCCGCGAACACACCGATCGATATCCGTCCTTGAAGCGCCCCGAAAGCATCGATGCCGAGGTGTGGCCCGAGGGCAGCCTCGAGGTACTGTCCCAGTTCGAGGTCGACCAGCTCAAGAGCAGCGGCGAAGACGGCCTCTATCCGTTGCTGCGTCGCTGCATGCTGGCCGTTCTCAACTCCGGCAACGATACGGACGACGCACGTGCGATTCTCGAGGCCTACAGGGACTTCGAACTCGGCTTCATTCAACACGACCGCGGCCTGAAAGTGTCTCTGCGCGGTGCGCCCGCCGAGGCGTTTGTCGACGGCAAGATGATCCGTGGCACGCGCGAGCTGCTGTTCTCCGTGCTGCGAGACCTCGTCTACACGCAGAACGAGATTCTCGACAGCGGTCGCTTCGATCTGGCCACGTCGCTCGGTACCACGAACGCGGTGTTTCACATCCTTCGCAATGCAAAGCTCATGGCGTTGCCGGCGGCGGTGGATCTCGTCGTCTGCTGGGGCGGGCACGCGATCGGCCGCCATGAGTACGATTACACGAAGCTGGTGGGCTACCAGCTCGGCCTGCGCGGCCTGAACGTCTGCACGGGCTGCGGTCCGGGTGCGATGAAGGGCCCGATGAAGGGTGCGACTATCGGACACGCAAAGCAGCGCATCCGCAATGGCCGCTATGTCGGCATCACCGAGCCGGGCATTATCGCGGCCGAGTCGCCCAACCCGATCGTCAATTCGCTGGTCATCATGCCGGACATGGAAAAGAGGCTCGAGGCGTTCGTGCGCGTCGGCCACGGTATCGTCGTGTTTCCGGGCGGCGTGGGGACGGCCGAGGAGATTCTCTACCTGCTCGGCGTACTGCTGCATCCGGAAAACGACAGCCAGCCAATGCCGATGATAATGACCGGCCCGGCGTCGTCGGAATCGTACTTCGGGCAGATCGACGATTTCGTCGGTGCAACGCTGGGCGACGAAGCGCGCAGTCGCTACCGGATCATCATCGACGATCCGCGTGAGGTTGCGCGGGAAATGCGTCGCGGGCTCGAGGCCGTGCATGCTTTTCGCAAAACGCACGGCGATGCCTATTACTTCAACTGGCGACTCAAGATCGAGAACCTGTTCCAGCAGCGTTTTGTCGCGACGCATGATTCGATGCGCTCACTCGAGATCCGCGAGGATATGCCGGTGCACGAACTGGCCGCCAACCTGCGCCGCGTGTTCTCGGGCATCGTGTCCGGCAACGTTCGCGAAGACACGGCGACGCTGATCGACGAGCAAGGCCCGTTCGAGGTGCGCGGTTCGTCGCGGATTATGCACCTGCTCGACGAGCTGCTCGCCGCGTTCGTGTCCCAGCAGCGCATGAAGATCGCCGGTGCCGATTACGTCCCCTGCTACCGCGTGACCGCCGGCTGACCCCTGTCTTAAGTTAAAACGCTATTTAACTTATTGATGCATATGTAAAAAATGCCGTTCGGCATTGTGATGCAGTTCCTGTGATCGGCGGCTTCTTAACCATAGTATGTGGCCAACGGAATGAGTGGGGTGGTTCCTATGCCGGACAGCAAGAACCTCAAGTGGGCCGACAACTACGGTACGGATGCCGAAGTCGAGGAAAAGGCCGCCGATGCACAGTTGAACAGCAGCGAGCCGGCCGCGAACGACGCCGATGGCTGGCGGCAATACCGTCACTGGATCTCCAAGGCGCCCGCACCGAAGAGCCGGCGATCGGGCATCGATCCGTCACTGTACACGTGGAAGGGCTACCGGAACTGGACCGACCAGGTGCGCCGCAACTGGACGCAGGATCCGGGCGACGACGGCAGCTCCGACGACTGACCGCTCAACTCGATCAAGACATGAAAGACGCCGGTACCAGCCGGCGTTTTTCGTTGTGAGCTATGTCTGGTTTTTGTGCATTACTCGCGTGTCAGGACGGTCCGCAACACAAGCTGTGATGTGCCTCACGGAGCACCGGGCCAACGCTAACTATAGTGGCTGTCAGTGGTTTCGAAGGTTTGAACACGGAATGTCCAAGAAGCAGACGGAAACGGATTCCCCGGCGGTTTCTCTCAAGAACGACTCCGCGAGACAGCGTTGGGAGTTGTTTCACAGGGCAATTGCCCACGCCAAGGAATCGAACAACGCTTCGCTCGCCGATGCCGAATCGCGTTCGGTTGACGCGAAGTCCCCGGGCCCCTTGCTGTCAATCGTTCGCTGACAGGACTGCAACGAGAACCATGGAACGGTTATTGCAATACTGGGACGACCTGGACGACCTCGTCTACGCTCTCGGTCTCGTCAGCGAGAGAATACGCAGCATTGCCTACGCGCTCGCATTCGTCCTCGCAGGCCTGATCCTGCACGCGGGCGGCATCTGGCTGGCGCTGACCCATCCGCCGCTGGCCTCGGCGACGGCGATTCTGCTGCTCGTCGCGCTGATCTACCACCTCGCAACCTCGCGCCACCCCTTGAAATAAGCCGCCGAGGCCCTATCGTCTCTGCTCGTTGTGCAGGAGACCAGGGCGTGACCGAAACGACTACCCGCGAAACGCGCGGCTTCCAGACCGAAGTCCGTCAGTTGTTGCAGCTGATGATCCATTCCTTGTACAGCAACAAGGAAATCTTCCTTCGTGAGCTCATCTCGAATGCCTCCGATGCGGCCGACAAGCTGCGTTTCGAGGCGCTGGCCAACCCGGAGCTCATCAAGGACGATCCGGACCTCGCGATTCGCGTCGTGCTGGACCGGGAGAATCGCAGTCTGACCGTCTCGGACAACGGCATCGGGATGTCCCGCGAGGAGCTCATCGAGAATCTGGGCACGATCGCCCGCTCCGGCACCGCCGAGTTCCTCGAGCAGATGACCGGCGACCAGCAGAAGGATGCGCAGCTCATCGGCCAGTTCGGCGTGGGCTTCTATTCCGCGTTCATCGTTGCCGAACGCGTCGTCGTCGAATCACGCCGCGCCGGCCTGGCTCCGGACCAGGGCGTACGCTGGGAATCCGACGGGCAGGGCGAATTTACGGTCGAGTCTGTGGAGCGCATCGGGCGAGGCACCAGCGTGACGCTGCACCTCAAGGAGGACGAAGCGGAGTTCGCCGAGGCCTTCAGGATCGAGAGCCTGATTCGCAAATACTCCGACCACATCGCCTTCTCCGTGACGCTCGAGGCCGGCGACGACGGGCCGCGTGAGGTGAACTCGGCGACCGCGCTCTGGACGCGTTCGCGTTCCGACGTCAACGACGACGAATACAAGGAATTCTACAAGCACCTTTCGCATGACTTTGCGGACCCGCTGACGTGGAGTCACAACCGCGTCGAGGGCAAGCGGGAGTACACGAGCCTGCTCTATATCCCGGCCAACGCGCCTTTCGACCTCTGGAACCGGGATGCGCCGAGGGGCCTCAAGCTCTACGTGCAGCGTGTCTTCATCATGGACGACGCTGAGCAGTTCCTGCCGCTGTACCTGCGTTTCGTAAAAGGTGTCGTGGATTCGTCCGACCTGCCGCTGAACGTGTCACGCGAGCTGCTGCAGCAGCATCCGGAGCTGACGGCGATGCGCGGTGCGCTGACGCGTCGCGTGCTGGACATGCTGTCGAAACTGTCGCGCGCCGAGGGCGACGATTACCAGCAGTTCTGGGACCAGTTTGGCCAGGTGCTCAAGGAAGGCGCCATCGAAGATCACGGTAACAAGGACAAGCTCGCGAAGTTGCTGCGTTTTGCGACGACTCGCGGCGACGGCGAGAAGCAGGACCAGTCGCTTGACGACTATGTCGAGCGGGCCGCCGAGGGACAGGACAAGATCTACTACATCCTGGCCGAAAGTCATGCGACGGCGATCGCGAGTCCGCATCTCGAACAATTGCGCAAGAGCGGCGCCGAGGTGCTGTTGTTGACCGACCGCGTCGATCCCTGGCTCGTCGATGCGCTGACCGAGTACGATGGCAAAGCGCTCGTCGATGTCGGCCGCGCCAACCTCGACCTGCCCGAGGGCGGTGGTGAGATGACGCGGGAATTCCTCGACAAGGAACACAGCCCCCTCCTGAAGCGAATAAGCAAGGTACTCGGCGACCGCGTCGAGGCCGTCAACGTCAGCCAGCGTCTCGTCGACTCTCCGGCCTGCGTGGTATCGAGCGAGGACGAGATCAGCCCGCAGCTGCGTCGCATGCTCGAGGCTGCCGGCCAGCAGGTTCCGGAGTCGAAGCCGATCCTCGAGATCAACGTCTCGCATCCATTGGTCAAGAGGCTGTCGGAGGAGGGTGATACCATGCGCTTCGAGGCGCTCTCGACCATCGTGTTGGATCACGCGCTGCTGGCCGAAGGATCGCAGCTCGATAACCCCGCACAGTACGTACACCGAATGAACCAATTGATCCTGGACCTGGACGACAATGGCCAAACCGACTGACAATGACCTCAAGACCCGCCTGACCGACGAGCAGTACCAGGTCACGCAGATGAAGGGCACCGAGCGCGCCTTCTCGGGCAAGTACGTCGACCACAAGGAAGACGGCACCTATCGATGCGTGTGTTGCGACGCCCAGCTGTTCAGTTCGGGCACCAAGTACGATTCGGGCTCGGGCTGGCCGAGCTTCTGGCTACCGCTGGCCGGCGACGCCATACAAACGCACACGGATCGAAGCCATGGCATGATCCGGCAAGAGGTCGTCTGCGCGAACTGCGGTGCACACCTCGGCCACGTTTTCGAAGACGGGCCGCAACCTTCGGGCCTGCGCTATTGCATCAACTCCGCTTCCCTCGATTTCAAGGAAGAATAGAATGACGCCAAGATTCCTGATTCCGCTTCTCGCATTCCTGCTCGTGGCCTGCGCGCCAAAAGAGGCTCCGCCGGTCGCGGACGAAAAGCCCGACCCGGCGGAAGAGGAGGCAATGCCGGACACCACGAACGACGGAAGCGTCGCCTCGAAGGAGCCTTTCGAGATCGTCCCCGGACTTACCGCAGACATCATCAAAGGCGGCGGAGGCCGCTCAGCAAAGTCCGGCGACATGGTGACCGTGCACTACACGGGCTGGCTGTTTGACGCAACGCAGCGTTATGACCGAGGCGCGAAGTTCGACAGCTCGCTCGATCGCGGGCAGCCGTTTCAGTTTCCGCTGGGCGCCGGGCGCGTCATCCAGGGCTGGGACCGAGGCGTCGAAGGCATGTTTATCGGCGAAGTTCGCCAGCTGACGATCGCACCCGAGATGGGTTACGGCGACCGGGGCGCTGGCGACGTTATTCCGCCGGGCGCGACGCTGGTCTTCGAAGTCGAGTTGCTCGAGCTTGCGGGTCCGGGAGACCCGGGCTCAGAGTGACGCCGCATCACGCTCGACGAGCGTGAATTCGATGCGACGGTTCTGGACGCGACCCCACGCGGTGGCGTTATTCGCTATCGGTCGCGACGAGCCTGCGCCGGCCGTCACGAGCTGCGAGCGCGGTACACCCCGGCTGACCAGGTAATCCGCTACGGCGTTGGCGCGTGCGAAGCTGAGTTCACGGTTGCGCATCTCTTCGCCGGCGCTGTCCGTGTGGCCCGTAATCGAGATCGCCAGGTGCCTGCAGTCGAATGCGAACTCGACATGGCGGTCGAGTACGCCGTGACTTGCCGTGCGCAGCTCGGCGCTAGCGCGGTCGAAAGCAACGGGCGATGCCTCGAGTTGCCGGTACGCGCTGCGACAGGCATCGTCGCCAGCCGCAGGCACGTCGATCGTGCTGATGCGAAGCTCGATCCCCGGCGGCAGGACATCTTCGAGTTTGCGGATGCGGGCGTCCCAGCCCGCCCGGTCCGACACGACAGCGCGGATGCGCACGGTTTCGTTGGCGAACGACACGTTCGCCGCTTCGGCGACGCTCACGGTGCCCAGCAGGGCCATTGTCGCCGGCCGCCAGGCGTCGTTGCTGGCGACGAGGGGCCTGAACGACACGTCAGTCGCTGTAAAGGACCGTTCGATCAGCCGGCGGAGTTCGGATTCGTGGTCCAGCGATACGGTGTGCCCGTCGACGCGCAAGACGCCGCCAAGGTAATTGATTTCGAACGCAGCCGGATCGATGGCCGAGTAGCTTGACGTGCGGTTCGCCGCATCCGCATCGCCCGAGTCGATCATGGCCGAATACAGCACGCCGCTGCCGAGTAACGACAGCGTGACGAAATACCGGGACCAGGACGGCAGGCGCATACGCTTGATTCTAGCTGGCCGACTTCGCGTCGTGTAGAGAGCGCGCCTGGCCCATCCAGTCTTCGCGATAGATGCGCGAGCGCAAGCCCTTGATTCGCTTGGCGACCCGATCAATGTCGTACTCGGTCATATCGGCAAGCTGTGCGAACCTGAAGATGCCCATTTCATTGAGCGTCTTCTCGATGGCCGGGCCAACGCCCTTGATCAGCTTGAGGTCGTCGCGGAGGCTTGCGAACGCGCCGTCGTCCGCATCGATTCGATTGCCGTTCAGGCCCTCATGGCCGTCGCCGGGAATCGGGTCGTTCGAGGCGTCGCGGCCGTCGGTCAGCGTTTCCGGGTCGCGGACGGGCTCGACCCGCGTCTGCGTCGGGTCGGGCTGGGTCGACGCGCGGGCGTCGGCTTCTGCCTCGAGTTCGAGAATTCGTGCGCGCGTGTCCGCCACGATGGTTTCGAGCCGCTGCACTTCCTCGTTGCGCTCATTGAAGCGTTCGATGAGTGGCGGCACGCGATTCTGCCAGTTCTCGAGTTCCCGCGAGAGCTTGGCGATGGCGGCGTCTTTCTCGGCGATCGTGGCGTCGATTTCGTCGGCCTGCGAAGAGCGGTTTTCCACATCCGAGCGCAGCCTGTCCCGTTCGGCGACCGACCGCTCGTAGCTCGTGCGAATATCCTTGATTTCACGCTGCAGCTTGTCGCGGCGATCGAAAGCTTCCTTGAGCGAATCGGCCAGTTCCTTGCTGCGATTCTTGGCGTCCTTGCCGGACGCCTGCAGCTGGTTGACCTGCGTCATCAGGTTGCGGTTCTGTTCCGCAAGCCGTGAATGCTCAGAGGCCTTGGCCGACAGTTGCTCTTGCCAGCCGTGATTGATGGCGGCCTTCTCGGCGTTTGCACGGCTGCCGCGACCCCACCAGCCAACGACGACGCCGAGTACGGCAGCGACCGTGATGATGGCGTAGTGAATGGCGGTCAGCTCAGGCATCTCGAGTCCCGTGTCAATCCCCTTAGGATGCCACGCTCAGACGTCCCATTTTGGCGACGAAGTCACGAATTTGCAGTACAGCCCGGTCAATTTGTGTCCGCGTTATGACCAATGACGGTGGAAATTTCAGTAATAATAGCGGCTTGTATCCGCTCATGACAAAGGACCGGGCATGGCTGTAGCGCCCGTCACCGAAAAGACCAGCATTGCCGGGCCGGTCGGGCACCTCGAAGCGATCTTCGAGTTTCCCGCCGAGTCGTCCATAGACGGGGCGGCGGTTATCTGTCATCCGCACCCGCAACACGGCGGCACCATGCACAACAAGGTCGCGCACACGCTGGCGCGCGCCTTCCTGCGCACGGGCTTCGCTACGGTGCGGTTCAATTTTCGCGGTACCGAGGACTCGGAGGGCGACTACGACAATGGCGTCGGCGAGCTTGACGATGCGCTCGCGGTCATTGACTGGATGCGGCACAGACTGCCGGATGAGCCGCTGTGGCTGGCCGGGTTTTCGTTCGGTGCGGCAATCGCGATTCGTGCCGCCGTCCGGGTGTCCGTCGAGGGCCTCGTCAGCGTTGCGCCTGCAGTCTACCGGTTCGCGTCGGGCCTCGACGATCAGCCGCGTTGCCCGTGGCTGATCCTCCAGGGCGACGAGGATGAACTCGTCGGTGTCGACGAGACCATAGAATGGGTCAACAGTCTCGAGCCGGGACCCGAGTTGCTCGTCTTCGAAGGCGCAGAGCATTTCTTCCACGGCCGCCTGGTCGATTTGCGAAACGCCGTACAGGACTTCGCAGCCAACGCGCAAAAAAAAGCCGGGGCGTAATGCCCCGGCTCATCAAAGGAATCGAATCCTTTACCGTTCAGACCATGTCCTTCAGACCCTTCAGGGCCGTAACCTTGACGACCTTGGTTGCAGGCTTGGCTTTGAACATCATCTCTTCGCCCGTGAACGGGTTTACACCCTTGCGAGCTTTGCGAGCCGGCTTCTTCACGACGCGCATCTTCAGAAGTCCAGGAACGGAAAACATGCCCGGGGCGCCACGACCGCCAAGGTTCTTTTTGATCTGACCATTGAGCGAATCGAATACTGCCGCGACATCCTTGCGCGTCAGGCCGGTGTCTTCGACGATCTTCGCGTAGATTTCAGATTTGGTGGGTGGCTTTTTAGCTTGTGCTGCCATGAAGAACTAACTCCTAGAAAAACAAAAAAACGGGCGCTGGCCCGCGTCGAAAGCAGCGCGACCATAGCACATGTTTTTTCCAAGAGTAAGACTGGAAACTACTTTATTTATAGGGTATTTGGGCGAGCCCGGGAGGCGGCGCGCGACAGGAGCGGCGTTCTGTGGGAGCGGCGTCTCGCCGCGACTCCTAATTCGGGTCGGGACGACCCTCCCACAAGGAAGACAGACCTAATCGGTATAAAACTGTCGCTTGAACCTTACATCCGACGCCTGGGACACACCTTCGGGTGTAACGCTGATATCGAAAATCAGTGTCTCGCGATTCGCCACCGAAACCTCGCCGATGTAGTAGATGGCGTCGCCATCGTCGATGCGTTCCATCGTGATGTTCTTCAACTGGCCCGTGAGGTTGACGGTCTTGACGCTTATGTCGGCGGCGACGGGCTTGTTGGTGCCTTCGTCGAGAACCGAGACGTTGAGCATCGCTCGGTTCTTGCTGCGCACGATGTCGTAGGCTTTTGCGATTTCGGGAGGGAGTTGATCCGTAAGCTGCGCGCTGAAGTGCACGACGTGATCACCGATGTCTTTTGACGTTTCGCCGGCGGGCTCCGCTTCCGGCACCGAGGCGTCCTGGCCGGGTCCGCCGCACGCGACAAGGAAGAAACTCAGTGACAATGCAGCAATTACGATTCTGACCATCGTTGTTGTATCCGTTCAAACCCCACCGAAAACACTATAAACCATTTGCACCGCGATCGGGGGCGATATCGCGTCAGGGCCTCAGCCCGCCGAGCAAAATCGTCAGTGCGATCAATATGATCATTGCGAACAGCGGCGACAGGTCGAGTCCGCCCATCGGCGGCAATATGCGCCGGAACGGCCTGAGGACCGGTTCAGTCAGGGTCGTGATCAGTGCGGTCGCGGGATTGTAGGTGCCCGGTGCAATCCAGCTAAGGATGACGCGAATCAGGATAGCGAATACGAACAGGTTGACCGTTGTAATAACGAGTTCGACGACGGCCGTGAGCATGATGGGCACGGCGCTCGGCGTGCCGCCACGGATCATGACGATGACGACAATCACGAGGCACTGAAGCACGTAGGCAACCAGCACCGTGGCGGTATCCAGCTTGCCAATGGGTGGCACGATGCGGCGAACCGGTACGACCAGTGGCGACGTGAGCCGCAGAATCGCCTGGGCCAACGGGTTGCGAAAGTCGGCACCCGCCCACGGAAGGATCAGGCGCAACAGCAAAACGAGGATGTAGAGCCGCGCAATCGTGTCAATGATGAATGTGATCGCATCGATGAAGCTTGAAGACATTGTCTAGTCCCGTTCCTTTGCCGCGTCATCGGCCAGCGAGATCGCGCGATCGCGGGCCGCAGTGATCGCGCGCGAAAAGATTTCGCGCACGTTGTCAGTCTCGAGACTCTCGAACGCGGCCATCGTCGTGCCGCCCGGCGACCGCACCCGGCTAATCAGTTCCTGCATCGATTCGGTTTCTTCCGAAGCGAGGTGCGACGCACCTCTTGCAGTCTCGATTGCCAGGCGCTCCGCGGCGTCCTCCTCGAGCCCGAGTTCGATGCCGGCCTGCATCATCATGTCGATCAGCAGGTAAACGTAAGCGGGCCCGGTACCGGATACCGCCGTGACGGTATCGATATCGGCTTCGTCTTTGACCATTACGACCGACCCGACGGCCGACAGTATTTCCGTGGCACGTCCGACGTCGCTGGCGTCGGCGTGCCGGTTTGCGTAGAGGCCGGACACGCCCATGCGAACGAGGGCCGGCTGGTTCGGCATCACCCTCACGATCGACAGGTCGCCGCCCAGCCAGCGGTCGATGTCCTTGCTGCGGACGCCGGCCGCTATCGAGATCACGAGGGGTCTCGTCGCCTGGGTTGCCGACGCGAGCGCTTTGCAGACTTGCGGTAACACCTGCGGCTTGGTTGCCAGCACGACGCAGTCCGACGTTCGTATGACCTCATCGTTGTCGGCCGTAATCACCGAGCCTTCGAATTCGGTGCCGAGCAGCTCGCGCTGCGCAGCCAGCGGTTCACTGATCGCAATGTGCTCGGAGGGAAACCGGCTTTGCCGCAGACCCGCGACGATAGCGCGGGTCATGTTGCCGCCGCCAATGAATCCGACTGTGTAATTGCTCATGTCCTGGGTCCGAATATCGCGGTTCCGATGCGAACTATCGTCGCACCTTCGAAAATGGCGGCCCGGAAGTCGCCGGTCATGCCCATCGATAGTGTATCGAGTTCGATGCCGCTCGCCGATATGGATTCCGCGAGTTCACGCAAGACAGCAAACGGCTTGCGCTGTTCTTCGAAGTCGTCGCGGATCGCCGGCAGGCACATCAGCCCGCGCAGCCTGATGCCGGGGATGCCAGCCACCTCGGCGGCGAGCGCGGCGGCCGCATCGACGGGTACCCCGGATTTGCCGGGTTCGTCGTCGACATTGATCTGCAGGCAGACGTTGACCGGGGGCAGGGACCCGGGACGCTGAGCGCCGAGCCGCCGCGCAATCTTCGCCTTGTCGACGGTGTGCACCCAGTCGAAGCGCTCGGCGACGGCGCGGGTCTTGTTGCTCTGCAGGTGGCCGATAAAGTGCCACGTGAGGTCGTCGCGGCTGCACGCGTCCACCTTTTCGACGCCCTCCTGGACGTAGTTTTCGCCGAAATCGAGCTGCCCGGCCGACGCGGCCTCGGCGATGGCCGGGAGCGGCTGTTTCTTGCTGACTGCGAGCAACGTCACGGACTCCGGATCGCGATTCGCGTCTAATGCAGCTTTTGCCAGCAAATCCCTGATGACGTTTAAGTTTTCCGTGACTCTAATCACGTTTTGCTCCGAGTGCTCCGCTATACTAGGCAAAAATCTGTTCCGGGTTATGGTAAGTCCGGCTGTCTGTTAACGAGGGAGAAATATGGCCGTCGACGTCGCTCAATTGCTGTCCTTCACCGTGAAAAATAACGCGTCCGACCTGCATTTGTCGGGTGGCGTGCCGCCCATGATTCGTGTCGATGGTGACATCAAGCGAGTCAACATGCCGGCGCTGACCCACAAGGACGTCAATAGCATGGTGTACGACATCATGAATGACAAGCAGCGCAAGGACTACGAAGAATTCCTCGAGACCGACTTCTCCTTCGAGATCCCGAAACTGGCCCGTTTTCGCGTCAATGCCTACAACCAGAATCGCGGCTCCGCCGCCGTGTTCCGGACCATTCCCTCGGAAATACTGACGCTGGACGACCTCGGCGCACCGTCGATCTTCAAGGATGTGTCGATGCACCCCCGGGGAATCGTCCTCGTTACCGGACCGACCGGTTCGGGCAAGAGTACGACGCTTGCCGCGATGGTCGACTACATCAATGACAACAAGCCCGATCACATTCTCACGATCGAAGACCCGATCGAGTTTGTGCACGAGTCCAAGAAGTCCCTGATTAACCAGCGCGAAGTCCATCGCGACACGCTGGGCTTCAACGAGGCGCTGCGTTCAGCCCTGCGTGAAGATCCGGACGTAGTCCTCGTTGGTGAGCTT
>JAAUYH010224502.1_pt1 | contig 17655 bp, 18 predicted proteins | sample 7278061 | NCBI WGS metagenome assembly JAAUYH01 (sample SAMN14350203, study PRJNA611818) | marine sediment metagenome | isolation source: surface marine sediment (0.6m) | place: French Polynesia: Moorea | collected 2018-08 | reverse complement strand
TGCCGTTCAGCATCCAGCAATAGCCGCCGAACATCGCCTTCTCGGTGATGCCCGGCCGGCCGGCGAGCGCGCCGCGCAGCATGTCGGCGAGATGCGGGTCATGGGGCATGGATCGTCTCCCTCGCTATTCCTGCGCTGACGACAAGACTGGCAAGTCCACACTAGACGATAAGGGCACGCGAATTCCGACATCCGGAATTGGAGCCGGCGCAAAAACTTCGGTTCATCCTGCCTTGGCCTTGCCGCATCCCGTGGCCATATTCTCCGCGACCCGTCACCTGGAGTTTCCGATGACCGCTTCCGTCCCCCGCACCCCCGACACCGCCGTTGCTGCTTCCGACTCGCCCGACCTGGGCACCCTGCCGAACTGGGATCTGACCGATCTTTATCCCAGCATCGACAGCCCCGAACTGAAGGTCGATCTGGAAGCCATGGATGCCGACGCCAAGGCGTTCGCCGGGCGCTACCAGGGCAAGCTGGAGGGGCTGGACGGCGCCGCCCTGGGCAAGGCCGTCGCCGAGTACGAGGCGATGGACGAGGTGCTCGGCCGGATCATGAGCTACGCCTACCTGGTCTATGCCGGCGACATGGGCGACCCGGAGAACGGCCGCTTCCTGCAGACCATGCAGGAGAAGGTGACCAATATCTCCACCCACCTCCTGTTCTTCACCCTGGAACTCAACCGCCTCGACGAGGCCGAGATCCAGGCCAAGCTGGAGGCGCCGGCGCTGGCCCACTACGCGCCCTGGCTGCGCGACGTGCGGGCCTTCCGCGAGCATCAGTTGAGCGACGAGCTGGAGCGGCTGCTGCACGAGAAGTCGGTGGCCGGGCGCTCCGCCTGGGTGCGGCTGTTCGACGAGACCATGGCGGCGCTGCGCTTCCCGATCGCCGGCAAGGAGATGACCTCGGCCGAGGCGCTGCACTGCCTGACCGAGCCGGATGGCGCCCTGCGCAAGGAGGCGGCGGAATGCGTCGGCAAGGTGCTGGGCGAGAACGTGCGGCTGTTCGCCCATGTCACCAACACCCTGGCCAAGGACAAGGAGATCGAGGACAACTGGCGCGAATTCGCCAAGCCCTGGTCGTCCCGCAACCTGTCGAACCATGTCGAGGATGCGGTGGTCGACGCCCTGGTCGACTCCGTCACGCAGGCCTACCCGCACCTGTCGCACCGCTACTACGCCTTGAAGGCGAAGTGGATGGGCGGCGACAAGCTCGACTATTGGGATCGCAACGCGCCGCTGCCCGAGGATGACGACCGCATCATCCCCTGGGAGGAGGCGACCAGCCTGGTGCTGGACGCCTATGGCCGGTTCTCACCCGACCTGGCGGCGACCGGCAAGCGTTTCTTCGACAACGCCTGGATCGACGCCCCGACCCGGCCCGGCAAGTCGCCCGGCGCCTTCGCGCACCCGACGGTGCCCAGCGCCCACCCCTATCTCCTGCTGAACTATCTCGGAAAGACCCGCGACGTGATGACCCTGGCGCACGAGCTGGGACACGGCGTGCACCAGGTGCTGGCCGGCGACCAGGGTTCGCTGATGGCCAGCACGCCGCTGACCCTGGCGGAGACCGCCAGCGTGTTCGGCGAGATGCTCACCTTCCGCTCCCTGCTCGAGGCCGAGACCGACCAGGGCCGCCGCAAGATCCTGCTGGCCAACAAGGTCGAGGACATGCTGAACACGGTGGTCCGCCAGACCGCCTTCTACCAGTTCGAGCAGAAGGTGCATTCCGAGCGCCGCGAGGGCGAGCTGTCGGCCGACCGGCTGGCCGAGATCTGGATGTCGGTGCAGGGCGAGAGCCTGGGCCCGGCGCTGCGCTTCGACGACGCCTATGGCGTGTTCTGGTCCTACATCCCGCATTTCGTGCACTCGCCCTTCTACGTCTACGCCTATGCCTTCGGCGACTGCCTGGTGAACTCGCTCTACGCGGTCTACCAGGACGCCGAGGCCGGCTTTGCGGAGAAGTATCTCGACATGCTGCGCGCCGGCGGCACTCTGCGGCACAAGGAGCTCCTGGCCCCGTTCGGCCTCGACGCCACCGACCCCGCCTTCTGGCAGAAGGGCCTGGCGGTGATCGGCGACTTCGTCGACGAGTTGGAGGCGATGGAGGGGTAAGGCGGCTACGCCGTCAGTCTGCTTGTCGGGAAACCCATTCCTACGTCGTCCCCGGGCTTGACCCGGGGACCCATCGCGCCGTGCCGCGCAGCTCTCGCCGTAGATGCGTGCTGATGAATGGGTCCCCGGGTCAAGCCCGGGGACGACGAGAGCGTTGTGCACGCAGTGGCCATCCAGGTGCGGCGATGCCCTCCTATGCCTACGCCGTCTCGCCTTCCCGCTCGGCGCGCGGGTCGAGCGCGGCGGTCTCCGGCGTCGTTCCGCGCGGCAGCGGCATGCTGCCATAGGCGTCGCGCTGGTCGACCGGTACCGGTGCGCGCTGCATCCTGCGGTACAGGGCGTAGCCGGCGATCCACAGGTGCACTCCGGCGGTGAAGCCGAACATGGCCTGGGGCGAGATCCACTCCATCATGCCGGCCGCCGCCAGCGGGCCGATCATGGTGCCGAAGCCGTAGATCAGGATCAGGCCGGAGCTGATCTCCACGAAGCGCTCCGGGTCCGCGAAATCGTTGGCATGAGCGACGCAGAGCGAATAGAGCGGGTAGGCGAACACGCCATAGGCCGCCGCCATGCCGATCACCCAGGCCGGGTCACGCGGGTCCAGCGCGAAGAAGGCGGTGCCGATGGCGGCCGCGGCGATCCCGGTTCCGGTGATCACCAGCCGGCGGTCGAGGCGATCGGAGACCCGGCCGAGCGGGACCTGGCCGACGGCACCGCCCATGATGGCGGTGGCCACCAGCAGGGCGATGGCCGCGACAGGCAGGCCGATCTGCTGGCCATAGACCGCGCTCATGGTGCCGAAGGCGCCGTTCGCCATGCCGATGCTGAAACAGCCGACCGCCGCCACCGGTGAGTTGGCGTAGAGCGGCTTCAGGTTGATGCGGGTCGAGACCAGCGGCTTGGGCGCCGCCGCGGTGCTGAGCGCGGTGGGCACCAGGGCCAGGCTGAACAGGATCGCCGCCAGCACGAAGAAGAACACCCCGCCCGGATCGCCGGCCGCGATCAGCAACTGGCCGCAGGTCGAGGCACCCAGGTTGATCGTCATGTAGACCGCGAAGATCGTGCCGCGGCTCTGATTGGTGGCGCGCTCGTTCAGCCAGCTCTCCATGATCATCAACGCGCCGGCGAAACAGAAGCCGCTCATCGCCCGGAGCGCGATCCAGGCCCAGGGGTCGATGATCAGCAGGTTCAGCAGGGCCGAGACCGACACCACCGACGCCATCACCCCGAAGGTGCGGATATGGCCGACCCGCTGCACCAGCCGCGGCACAGCCAAGCAACCGGCGATGAATCCCGATGCCCAGCCGGTGCCGATCAGCCCGATATGGGACGGCAGGAAGCCCTCGATGCCGCCGCGCAAAGGCAACAGCAGCATGTGCACGCCGCCGGCCAGGAACAGGAAGGCGGCACCCGTCAGCAAGGCGGCGACGGGCAACAGCTGGCGGAGCATGGACCGATCCGGTTCAGTGCGTGGGGCGGCATGGGCGGGTCGGTGCAGCTTTCGCCCCGCAAGGCCCGTGATGCAAGGCCAATCGATGGAAAACGTTCGGCAATTCGTCGCCGGCGCTTCCATTTCCGCCAATGCGGCACCATTCTTAGCCCATGCCTCAGGGAACCGAAGAGAACACACTCGGCGGCCGCGTTAAGCGCTATGCGCGCGTTTCCACCACCATGGGCGGGCTGGCGGCGCGGCTGGCCGGCAACCGCTATCTGGGGCTGACCCTGGAGCGCGGCCAGCATGCCGAGGCGCTCAAGGAAGCGCTGGGCGGCCTGAAGGGTCCGCTGATGAAGGTGGCGCAGATGCTGGCCACCATCCCGGACGCGCTGCCGCCGGAATATGTCGGCGAGCTGCAGCAGTTGCAGGCCAACGCGCCCTCCATGGGCTGGCCCTTCGTGCGCCGGCGCATGAAGGCGGAGCTGGGCCCGGACTGGCAGGGCCGGTTCAAGAGCTTCGAGCACACGGCCGCCGCCGCGGCCTCCCTGGGCCAGGTGCACCGGGCGGTCGGTCATGACGGCGAGGAACTGGCCTGCAAGCTGCAGTACCCGGACATGCTGTCGGCGGTGGACGCCGATCTGAAGCAGCTGAAGCTGATCCTCGGCATCTTCGAACGCTACGACAACGCGATCTCCACCAAGCAGATCCACGCCGAGATCGCCGCCCGGCTGCATGAGGAGCTGGATTACGAGCTGGAGGCGCGCCATTGCAGCCTCTATCACGACATGCTGTCCGGCGAGGACGATGTGCATGTGCCCGCCGTTGTGCCGGAACTGTCGACTCGCCGGTTGCTGACGACGAACTGGCTGGACGGCCGGCCGATCATGCAGTTCGTCGACGCGCCAGTGGAACAGCGCAACCAGATCGCGATGAACATGTTCCGCGCCTGGTACGTGCCGCTCTATTACTACGGCGTCATCCATGGCGACCCGCACATGGGCAATTACACGGTGCGGCCGGGCAACTCGATCAACCTGCTCGATTTCGGCTGTATCCGGGTGTTCCCGCCGGACTTCGTCGGCGGGGTGATCGACCTCTACCACGCGCTGGAGCGGGACGATCAGGACCTGGCGGTGCACGCCTACGAGACCTGGGGGTTCCGGGGCCTCAGCAAGGAGATGATCGAGGTGCTGAGCCTGTGGGCGCACTTCCTCTATGCACCGTTGCTGGAGGACAAGGTGCGGCCGATCGGCGAAGCCGATCACGGCGTCTACGGCCGCAAGACCGCCGCCAAGGTTCACCGCGAGCTGCGCCGGCTGGGCGGGGTGGAAGTGCCGCGCGAGTTCGTCTTCATGGACCGCGCCGCGCTCGGGCTCGGCTCCGTCTTCATCCATCTGACGGCGGAAATCAACTGGCACCGCCTGTTCCACGACCTGATCTCCGACTTCTCGGTCGAGGCGCTGACCAAGCGTCAGGAGACGATGCTGACCGGCCACGACGTCCCGCTGCCGATAGCGGGCAAGTAGGCCGACCCTCCCACGGCGCTTGCAATTCCCGCGATGCTTGCGGCATGTTGCGCTCCCGGTCCTCCGGGTGGCGATGCCGAGCCGTTTCGCCGCCCCCATCCTCATCTTCTGGCCCCAAGGGATCCTGGGCGGATGAAAGTCGCAATTCCGAAGGAACGCCGCTCCGGCGAGCAGCGCGTCGCGGCCTCGCCGGACACGGTGAAGAAGCTCACGGCGCTTGGCATCAACGTCGTGGTCGAAACCGGCGCCGGACTCGCCGCCGCGATGACCGACGAGGCCTATCGCGACGCCGGCGCCAGCATCACGCCGGATTATTCCTCGACCGTGGGCGCTGCCGATGTCGTGCTGAAGGTGCGGCGGCCGCTGTTGGCGGGCGAGGGGTCGGTCGACGAGCTGAGGCCGCTGGTGCGCGGCGCGATGCTGATCGCCATCCTCGACCCCTACGACACGCCCGAGGCGATCGCCGCCTATGCCGATGCCGGCATCGATGCCTTCGCCATGGAGCTGATGCCGCGCATCACCCGGGCCCAGTCCATGGACGTGCTGTCCAGCCAGTCGAACCTGGCCGGCTACAAGGCGGTGCTGGACGCGACGGCGGTGTTCGGCCGCGCCCTGCCGATGATGATGACCGCCGCCGGCACCGTGCCGCCGGCCCGTTGCCTGGTAATGGGCGCCGGCGTCGCCGGGCTGCAGGCGATCGCCACGGCGCGGCGCCTGGGCGCCATCGTCTCGGCCACCGATGTGCGGCCGGCCGCCAAGGAGCAGGTGGAGAGCCTGGGCGCCAGCTTCGTCGCGGTCGAGGACGAAGAGTTCAAGCAGGCCGAGACCGCCGGCGGCTACGCCAAGGAGATGAGCGACGCCTACAAGGAGAAGCAGGCCGCGCTGATCGCCGAGACCATCAGGAAGCAGGACATCGTGATCTGCACCGCGCTGATCCCCGGCCGGCCGGCCCCGACGCTGGTCAGCGAGGAGATGGTGGCGTCCATGAAACCGGGCTCGGTGATCGTCGATCTGGCGGTCGAGCGCGGCGGCAATTGCCCGCTGTCGCGGCCCGACGAGGTGGTCGAAGCGCACGGCGTCAAGATCGTCGGCCATACCAATGTCGCCGGCCGCATCGCGGTCGACGCCTCGTCGCTCTATGCGAAGAACCTGCTGAATTTCCTGACACCGCTGATCGTCAAGGAGAGCGGGGCGCTGTCGATCGACTGGGATGACGAGTTCATCAAGGGCACCGCGCTGACCAAGAACGGCAGCATCGTCCACCCGTCCTTTGCCGGCGCCGCCAAGGCGAAGGCCAAGCCGAAGACCTCGGTGACGACCAAGCCGCCCGCGCCGCCGGCCACCGAGCCCGCGGCCGAAGAGACGGCGGCCGACGAACCCGCGCCGGCCAAGAAACCGGCGGCCCGCAAGCCTGCCGCCCGCAAGAAGGCCGCGAGCCCCCGCAAGAAGCCGGCCGCCAAGGCCAAGCCGGCCGCCGAAGCGCCTGTAGCCGAGAACAGCGACGACTAAGCCATGGAACAGGAAGACATCGACTCCCGCATCGACGCGATCGCCGACCAGCTCCGCGAACTGCGCGACGAAGCCCAGCGATTGGCGGCCGAGGCCGCGGAATCCGCCCAGGCGGCGCTGGCTGACGCCCCCGCCCATGGCGCCGGGCAGGATTTCCTGACCGTCGGGCTGACCGTCTTCGTGCTGGCCTGCTTCGTCGGCTACTACGTGGTCTGGCGGGTGACGCCGGCGCTGCACTCGCCGCTGATGAGCGTCACCAACGCGGTCTCCTCGGTGATCATCGTCGGGGCGCTGATCGCCGCCGGCCCGGCCGAGTTCAGCTTCAGCTCGGCGATGGGCTTCCTGGCGGTGGTGCTGGCCTCGGTCAACATCTTCGGCGGCTTCATCGTCACCCAGCGCATGCTGCAGATGTACAAGAAGAAGAAACGGTAGGCGGGCGGAGCAACGATCATGGCAGCCATATTCGCCCTTCTCTACCTGGTCGCCGCAGTCTGCTTCATCATGGCGCTGCGCGGCCTGTCGTCGCCGGAGACCGCCCGCGCGGGCAACATCTACGGCATCTCCGGCATGGTCATCGCCATCCTGACGACCCTGGCCCTGACCCAGGTCGTCAGCTATTACCTGATCGGCGTCGGCATCGTGGTCGGCGGTGCCGTCGGCACATTCATCGCCCTGCGCATCCAGATGACGGCTCTGCCGCAGCTGGTCGCCGCCTTCCACAGCCTGGTCGGCCTGGCGGCGGTGTTCGTCGCCGCGGCCGCGTTCTTCAACCCCGAGGCCTACGGGATCGGGGAATACGGCAACATCGCCATCGGCAGCCTGATCGAGATGTCGATCGGCACCGCCATCGGCGCCATCACCTTCACCGGCTCCGTCGTGGCCTTCGCCAAGCTTCAGGGGTTGGTCAGCGGCAAGCCGCTGGTCTTCATCGGCCAGCACCCGCTGAACGCGGTGCTCGCGATTCTGACCATCGCGCTGGTCTGGTGGCTGTGCCAGGGCCAGTCGCCGATCGCCTTCTGGCTGATCGTGGTGATCGCATTGGCGCTCGGCTTCCTGTTGATCCTGCCGATCGGCGGCGCCGACATGCCGGTCGTCATCTCGATGCTGAACAGCTATTCGGGCTGGGCCGCCTGCGGCATCGGCTTCACCCTGCAGAACAACCTGCTGATCATCACCGGCGCTCTGGTCGGTTCCTCCGGCGCCATCCTCAGCTACATCATGTGCAAGGGGATGAACCGCTCGATCTTCAACGTGATCCTGGGCGGGTTCGGCGGCGAGACGGCCGCCGCGGCCGGGGCCGGCGGCGGCGACAAGACCGTCAAGCAGGGCAGTGCGGACGACGCCTCCTTCATCATGGGCAACGCCCAGTCGGTGATCATCGTGCCCGGCTACGGCATGGCGGTGGCCCAGGCGCAGCACGCGCTACGCGAGATGGCCGAACTGCTGAAGGCCGAGGGCGTCGACGTCAAATACGCCATCCATCCGGTGGCGGGGCGCATGCCGGGGCACATGAACGTGCTGCTGGCCGAGGCCAACGTGCCCTATGACGAGGTCTTCGAGCTGGAGGACATCAACCGCGATTTCTCCTCCGCCGACGTGGCCTTCGTGATCGGCGCCAACGACGTCACCAACCCGGCCGCCAAGACCGACCCGTCCAGCCCGATCTACGGCATGCCGATCCTCGACGTCGACAGGGCGAAGACGGTGCTGTTCGTGAAGCGCTCGCTGGCGTCCGGCTATGCCGGCGTCGAGAACGAGCTGTTCTTCCGCGACAACACCATGATGCTGTTCGGCGACGCCAAGGCCATGTGCGAGAACATCGTCAAGGCGATGGACTGACGCGCAACGGCGCGAGATGCGGGCAGGATCGCGACCGCGATCTCAACGCTATGGGCGGTCCTCATCATAGGCCTGATTGGCGGTGAGAAGCTCGTACACGGCCTGGACCACCGGGTCCGGATGGATCCGGGTGGCGCTGATCACGTCGCTTTCACCGCCCGCCAGTGCGGCCGCCTCGTCGAACTGTTCCAGCGTCGCGCCGGTTTCCATGATCGCGGCTATGGCCGCATCTCCGATGTCGCCGACGGCTTCGTGAATCACGTCGTGGGTCAGGGTGCTGGAGCCCGGGGCCGCCGCGGCCGAAGGATCAGTTCTGTTGGTTGCCATACAGGGCCTCTTGCGGCTGTCTGATAAGCTCTGTCGACGCACGACCCGCGCCGACGGCCGTCTCAGCCGATCAGTTGTGCCCATGCTGGCGGCTGGTCGCTGCGCTGTCATTGACGAACATCAACGGCGCAACCGAACGGTCAGAGGAGCTGTGCAGTGCAAGAGGAACCGAATTGCAGGTTCTGCGTCGCGCGAGAAGGCTGCGATCCATCCGATCCGCGTCATGTGGTCGAAATGAACCGGTCCTGGACCTTTCTCGACCCCAACCAGACCTATCGCGGCCATGTGGTCGTGGTGGCCAAGGGCCATCATGAGGATATCGGCATGATGCCGCCGGATGCCGGGGCGGCGCTCTATGCCGAAATGATCACGGTCGCGGGTGCCGTGCGTCGCGCCTGCAGGGCCGAGCACATGAACTACCTGTCCCTCTGCAACGTGGTCCGCCACGTCCATTGGCACATCTATCCGCGCTACCGCGATGATCCGAACTGGGGCGGAGCGCCGATCCCGGAACCCGCCGCCGACCGGCTACCGGACGAGGAGTATCGGCGGATTGCCCTAGCCATTCGGACTGAGCTTTCAGTCGGCAAGCCATAGAAACGCCAGCACATTCGGCCGCTAGCAGGCCCGCTCTGCCTGCGCCCTTGCGTCATAGATCACAGGCGTCGACGGGGCGAAGGGCACATGGATGACCTTGGCGTACCAGGCCTCGGCATCCATGACTCCGTCCAGATGTTCTGACAATGCTCCGACCAGAGTAGGCCATCCCTTCATGTCCTCGCTCACCTCCAGGACGGGCAGGCCGTCATCTTCAAAGGCCATGCAGATGTCGTCGACCGTCATGCGGTCTCGTTTGTAGACCACGATCCGGTCGAAATCCGCCCAGCCGATGGAGTAGGGCGTGTTGGCGATCCGGTGCTTCGAGCGATTGACGATTTCGATTCCCTTCGGGCCGACGGAAATCGACAGATGCGGCCACTCGTCGAAGTGCCAGTAGCTTCGGTTTTGCTGCTCGGCGCGGCGACGACGGACATATTCAAGCAGGCTATTCAGCCAGTTCGGCATGGCGTTGCTGCGTGTCTTCCCGATGTGGCAGGGATCGTCGCGGCCGGCCGCCAGGCGGAGTCTCGACGTAGAAGCAGCCTAGTTCAAGGCTGATGGACGATTTGGGTCGATACCGCCGCTAGGCAGACGGACCGCCTCTGCGCTCGTAGATCACCGTGTCGCGGGGCCGGCGGCGGGGGCGGTAGATGGCGTCCTGCCACTGGTCGACCGGCATCACCCCGTCGAACTGCCTCGGCAGGGCCGAGACCACGTCTTTCCAGCCGGTCATTTCGGCGTTGATCTCGCCCAGCACCTCGCCATTGCCTTCCAGGGACATGCACACGCAGTCCGTGGCCTCGAAGGTCCGATTGAAGACGATGATCGTGTCGACGTCGCGCCAGCGCACGGCCAGCGGCGCACTCGGCCGCTGACGGCGGAAGGTGTTGCGAACCTGCACGCCGACCCGGTCCACGGTAATCACGAAGTCGCGGAACTCCATGGGCCGCCATGGAAAACGGTCGGCAAGGCTCCTCAAATGGCGCCACACTACCTGCATGTTTCTTCTTGCCATCGATAATTTCGATGAATTTAGAATTATTTTATCAAATTCGGCAGATCGTGTCCAACTATTTGTTTTCAAACAGCAAAAACCGCCCAGCCAAGCGGTTGGGCGGCGTCAATGACCGTAACGGGTTGAGAATTCGGGGTGGGCTAGTAGCCCTCGCGCTCCAGCCGCTTGCGCAGCAGCTTTCTGGCGCGGCGCACCGCCTCGGCCTTCTCCCGGGCGCGCTTCTCGGAGGGTTTCTCGTAGCTGCGGCGCAGCTTCATTTCGCGGAAAATGCCTTCGCGCTGCATCTTCTTCTTCAGCGCGCGCAAGGCCTGATCGACGTTGTTGTCGCGGACGTGAACTTGCACCTTGGCTCGTCGCTCCTCTAGAACCCGGCATACGGTCGAACAAAATGCGGGTGCCGGACATCGTCCGGACCCGACAAGGGCGCGGGTTGTATCACGACCTTGACGCTCTTGCCAAGTCGACAGAATGGGCCAATTGTCCCTACTGAATGGTAACCAGGTCAAAACCCCGATGGCGCTGCTGAAAATCGCCCGCATGGGCCACCCGGTGCTGCGGCAGCGCGCGGCGCCGGTCGACGACCCCACCGAAGAGAGCGTACGGCGGTTGGCCGTCCACATGGTCGAGACCATGGATGACGCCCAGGGGATTGGCCTTGCCGCCCCGCAGGTCCATGTCGGCCGGCGGCTGATCGTATTCGAGGTGCCCTCCGATCGGTTGGAGGAGGGCGAACCGCCGGGCCCGGCCGGCGTGACCATCCTGGTCAATCCGGAATTCGAGCCGGTCGGCGACGCCATCGCGCTCGGCATCGAAGGGTGCCTGTCGATCCCGGACATCCGCGGCGTCGTGCCGCGCCACCAGACCATCATCTATCGCGGCGTCACGCCAGCCGGCGACCGGGTCGAACGCGAGGCGACCGGCCTGCATGCGCGGGTCGTGCAACACGAGATCGACCATCTGGACGGAATCCTGTTCCCCGATCGCATGACCGACCTCACCACACTGTGCTTCGAGAGCGAGATACGCCATCTGCTCGCCGATGCCGAAGAGAGTGCCGATGACTGACACCACGGCCCATACCGACCTGCAGGACGCCGTCCTCGAGGCCAGCCTGCCGCATGTCGCGTTCGATGGCTGGACCGACCGCGCTTTGCGGGCCGGCGCCACATCCGTCGGACTGGATGCCGGGGCCGCCAAGCGGGCCTTCCCCGCCGGCGGCACCGACGCCATCGCCCATTTCAGCGATTGGGCCGATCGCCGGATGCTGGCGGCGCTGGAGGAGGAGTCGGCCTCCTTCGCCGAGTTGCGGGTCCGCGACAAGATCACCCGCGCGGTCCGCCTGCGTCTGGAGATCCTCGAACCGCATCGCGAGGCGGTGCGGCGGGCCATGACGGTGCTGGCCATGCGCGGCCGCGCCGGTCTGTCGGCCCGGCTTCTCTACCGCTCGGTCGATGCCATGTGGCGGGCCGCCGGCGACACCTCGACGGACTACAATTTCTACACCAAGCGCGGCCTGCTGGCCGGCGTGCAGAGCTCGACCCTGTTGTACTGGCTGGGAGATTCCTCCGAGGACCGTTCCGCGACCTGGGGGTTCCTCGACCGGCGCATCGCCGATGTGATGCGGGTGGGCAAGGCGATCGGCAAGGTGCGCGGCGCGGCATCGCGGGGCGACGGCGGCACGCCGCTGCCGCTGCGTATGGCGGCCGGGCTGAGCGCGCGGCTCAGGGCGGCCGGCAGGGGCTGATTCCAATACCGCTGGTGCCGTCTTTGCGAGGAGCGCCAGCGACGCGGCAATCCACTTCATCCGGCGACAGTGAATCGCCGCGCCTTCGGCTCGCGATGACGGGTTGAGTGCTTAGGGGCCTGGCCCGGATTTCGATCTTCCGAGGGGCCCTATTTCTTGCGGAACTGATCCAGCGCGACGATCTTACCGCCGGCCTCGGCCGCGACGGGTGCGGGCTCCTCTTCCGGCTCCGGCTCGGGTTCGGCGGCAGCCGGCTGCTGTTCGGACTCTGTCGCCGGCTGGAACTGAAGGGCGAAATTCACCGACGGGTCCGCGAAGGTCGACACCGCCGCAAACGGGATCGTCAGCCGTTCCATGGTGTTGTTGAAGCTCAGTGTCACGGCGACGGCGTCATCGCTGACCTCGAGGTCGTCGAACTGATGCTGAAGGACGATGGTCATCTCGTCCGGATACTGCTCCGCCAGGTGCCCGGGAATGTCGACGCCGGGGGCGGCGGTCAGGAAGGTCAGGTAGAAATGGTGGTCGCCCGGCAATCCTGACTCGGCGACCTTTCTGAGCGCCTGCCGGACCACGTCGCGCAGCGCCGTTTCGACCATGCGGTCGTAGCGGAGTTGATCATCGACCATACCGACAGAGTAGCCGGGCCACAGGACCATGGGAAGCGCCGAGGAGCAGCTTTCGGCGTGACACGTGGCGACATGCGGTGTCGCCGGCGCGCGTCGTCGGTGTCGGACAGGAAAGTGGGGCGCTTCTGTTGCCAGGTGCGCCCCGAACCCCGCCCGAACCGTGTGACCGGCCGGGACTTAAGAGTGGTTATCCCAGCTGCCGTTAGGCGGCGAGGGCAACCTCACGGTAGTTGTCATTCGCAACTATCGAATGGCCCGATAACGGCGGTACCATGCCGGGCGAAAACCGAACCGTTCACCAGCCGTCGATCCTGTTTCGCCCCCATGAGGGGCCAGGGTGTTCGCCCTGGCCATCCTGGCGGCGGGACGGTGTTGGCCGTCCTGGCCGCCGAAACTGGTGGAGGCGCCGGAGTACTGCCCTCCGGGTCCGGTCAGGCTATTGAGCACGGCGTTTATCGCCATAGTCGGTTTCCCGACACTCCTAATATAGTCGTTCCGGGCCTGAATCGGAAGAGCCGGAGGTCGAATGTCACGATTCGCGCGGGTTTGCGACCGGTGGCTCGCCCGGAAGCCGCCATCGCCTAGGGCCCCCGCGTGACCCTTGGTTCGAGGCTGCCGGCGGCGTTAGAGTGCCGGCCGTCGTCACGGGAGCAGACCATGTCAATCACCCCCGAACAGCAGGCCGAAATCGACCAGCAGCGCGATGTCCTGCATCAGACCCGGCGGGCCACGGTCCCGGCGCTGGAGGAGATTTTGTTCCAGCCGCTGGAGGTCCTGGACCACGGCTTCGTGCGGGTGATCGACTACATGGGCGACGATGCCGCGGTGGTGCAGGCGGCCCGGGTCTCGTACGGCAAGGGCACCAAGCAGGTGCGCGAGGATGCCGGGCTGATCCGGTACCTGATGCGGCACTGGCACTCGACCCCGTTCGAGATGTGCGAGATCAAGTATCACGTGAAGCTGCCGATCTTCGTGGCGCGGCAGTGGATCCGCCACCGCACCGCGAATGTGAACGAGTATTCGGCCCGCTATTCCATCCTCGACCGTGAATTCTATCTGCCGGCACCGCAGGACCTCGCGGTGCAGTCGGCGCAGAACCGGCAGGGCCGCGGCGCATCGCTGGACGCGCCGCAGGCGGAGCGGGTGCTGGCGCTGCTGCGCGAGGACGCGGAGAAGTGCTACGGCGACTACGTCTGGATGCTGAACGAGGACGAGTCCGGCGCGGTCGTCGATGAGGGGCGATCGGGGCTGGCGCGCGAGCTGGCGCGCATGAATCTGACGCTGAACACCTACACCCAGTGGTACTGGAAGACCGACCTGCACAATTTGATGCATTTTCTGCGGCTGCGCGCCGACGCCCATGCCCAGTACGAGATCCGCGTCTATGCCGAGGTCATGATCGACACGCTGAAGCGCTGGGTGCCGCTGACCGCGGAGGCCTTCGAGGACTACCGCATGGGGTCGGCGCAGATCTCCGCGACCGGCCTGGACGTGGTCCGCCGGCTGCTGGCCGGCGAGGCCGTCATCCAGGAAGACAGCGGTCTATCGAAGCGCGAGTGGCGGGAATTGATGGAAACGCTCGGGCGCGAGCCCTAGCTCAACGAATCTCGACCCGGTCGCTGCTGCACAGATCCTCGGCCCAGAGCTTGATCTCGCGGCCGTTGGCGTCGTTGAAGCGCAGGTCGAAGAAGCAGTAGCGGCCGAATCCATTCATCTGGATCCGACGGGTCTGGCCCGGCCCGAGGGCGGAGCTCAGCAGGTCGCTGCCCCAGTACTTGCTGTAGATCGGCGACACGTAGACCGATTCCAGCGGGACGTCGCTTCCATTGTAGACGGTGAAGCTGCGATCCTGGGCCGCAGCCGGAGAGGTTGCGACGGTCGATAGCACACCGATGAATGCGAAGCGGCGGAGCCCACCGTGGCGCGCAGGGCGCTTACCCGCCATACCGTCAACCTCGTTCGCTTGTCCTTAGCCGCACGCCCCTAGTGTCGGGTCGCGAACGGCGGCCGGCTCAGCCGGTCAGACTCAGACCATGGTCGAAGAATGGGACGGGAATGCGGCGGTCTCGGGACGCGCCGCCGTAAACCTTACTGCACCAGAATGCGCGGCGCCGCCCGCTGCGGAGCGGCGGCCCCGGCCTCGAGCTGAGCGATCACCTGGTCCGCGATCCGGGTATAGGCCAGCGCATGATCGCTGGACGGGTCGGAGACGACGATCGGGCTGCCGGCATCCGACGTCTCCCGGATCGCCAGGTGCAGCGGCACCTCGCCCAGGAACGGCGCGCCCAGCCGTTCCGCCTCGGCGCGGGCGCCGCCATGGCCGAACACCTCGGTGCGCTCGCCGCAATGCGGGCAGGCGAAATAGGACATGTTCTCGATGATGCCGAGCACCGGCACGTCGACCTTCTGGAACATCCGCAGACCCTTGCGCGCATCCAGCAGGGCGATGTCCTGCGGAGTCGAGACGATCACCGCACCGGCCAGCGGCACCTGCTGGGCCATGGTGAGCTGCGCGTCGCCGGTCCCCGGCGGCATGTCGACCACCAGGATGTCGAGCTCGCCCCAATTGACGTCGCGCAGCATCTGCGACAGCGCGCTCTGCACCATCGGGCCGCGCCAGATCATCGGCGTCTCCTCGTCGACCATGAAGCCGATCGACATGACCTTCAGTCCGAAGCGCTGCATCGGGTCGAGGGTCTTGCCGTCCGGCGAGCTGGGTTTGCCGGTGATGCCGACCATGCGCGGCATGGACGGCCCGTAGATGTCGGCATCCAACAGGCCGACACTGCGGCCGGAGGCCGCCAGCGCCAGCGCCAGGTTCACCGCCGTGGTCGATTTGCCGACCCCGCCCTTGCCCGAGGCGACGGCGATGATCGACTTGACGCCGGGCACCAGCGTCTTCTGCCCGCCGGGTCCGGGAGCCGGGCGTTGCGGCGCCGGGCCGGCCGAGGGCGCGTCCTGCTGCGCCTCGCGGTGGGCGGTCAGGACGGCGGTCACCGACAACGCGCCGGGCAGCGCCTCAACCGCCTCGGCCGCCGCGCGTCTCAGCGGCTCCAGCTGCGGCCCGCGCTTGGGATCGACCTCGATCGAGAAAAACACGTTGCCTTGCTTGATGGTCAGACCGGAAACCATGTCAAGACTGACGATGTCGTCGCCTCGATCTGGGTCCTTCACTGCCCGAAGCGCCTCCAATACCTGGCTCTCGGTAAGTCCGGACATGGTTGAAATATCCTTTTGCTCGACAATATTCCGGGAACGCGTCGCCTGCCCGCGAATCTGTGATATAGCGTGCGCGCGGTGTGATAGAAAGTGCGGCAATCGTCCGCGACCGATGACTTAGGGAATACCTTAATGCCGTGGAGCAATCAGGGTGGAAACGGGGGGCCGTGGGGATCCGGCGGCGGCGGCGGCGGCCAGGGCCCCTGGGGCCGCGGCGGCGGTGGCGGCGGCGGACCGACTCCGCCTGATCTGGAGGACATGATCCGCAAGGGTCAGGACCGTTTCAAGAAAGTTGTCCCAAGCGGGTTCGGTGGCCGCAGCGGCCTTGCGGTGATCGTGCTTCTCGCGATCCTGGGCTGGCTGGCGGTCTCGGTGCCGTACCAGGTGGCGGCCGACGAGCGTGGCGTGCAGTTGCTGTTCGGCCGCTATGTCAGCCAGACCACGCCGGGTCTGAATTTCTGGTTCCCATGGCCGGTCGGCACGGTGATCAAGCCGAAGGTCACCCGCGTCAACCGGATCGACATCGGCTTCAACAGCGTGCCCAACGCCCGCGGCCAGACCCAGACCCGCGACGTGCCGGAAGAAAGCCTGATGCTGACCGGCGACGAGAACATCATCGATATCGATTTCACCGTGCTGTGGCGCATCTCTGACGCGCCCAACTACATCTTCAACATCCGCGACCCCGACGAGACGGTGAAGCTGACGGCCGAGAGCGTGATGCGCGAGATCATCGCGCGCACCGATATCCAGCCGGCCCTGACCGAAGCGCGTAACGACATCGAGGCGGAGGCGCGCATCCTGCTGCAGGAGACCCTGGACAGCTATGGCGCGGGCGTCGAGATCACCCAGGTCCAGCTGCAGAAGGTGGACCCGCCGCAGCTCGTGGTCGATGCCTTCAACGACGTGCTGCGCGCCCGGCAGGATCAGCAGCGGGTCCGAAACGAGGCCGAGGCCTATCGCAACGACATCATCCCGCGCGCCCGCGGCGAGGCCGAGCGCATGATCCAGGAGGCTTCGGCCTACCGGGAGCAGCAGATCGCCACCGCCCAGGGCGAGGCGTCGCGCTTCCTCGCCGTGCTGCGCTCCTACCGGCTGGCGCCGGAGGTGACCGCGCAGCGCTTCTTCCTGGAGACCTGGGAGGATTTCCTGGGTGGCGCCAACAAGGTGATCATCGACAACACCGGAGACGGCGGTGGCCAGGGGGTGGTGCCCTACCTCCCGCTCAATGAGCTGCAGAACCGCCCGACCGCACAGGGACAGTCACGATGAGCTTGAGAGCCGCGATACTCGGAATACTGCTGGTGGTTGCCGGCGTGGTGGTGGCCAGTCTCGCCTTCGTCGTCGACCAGAGGCAGCAGGCGGTGGTCCTGCAGTTCGGCGAGCCGGTGCGGACGATCCAGGATCCGGGCCTGAAATTCAAGCTGCCCTGGCCGATCCAGGAGGTGCGGACCTTCGAGCGGCGGGTGCTCAATGTCGACCCGCCGGTCGAGCAGGTCATCCTGGCGGACCAGCGGCGTCTCGACGTGGACGTGTTCGGCCGCTATCGGATCATCGATCCGCAGCGCTTCCTGGAATCCGTCAGCGACGAGGAAATCGCTCGGCAGCGGCTGTCGACCTTCATGATCGCCTCGCTGCGTGAGGTGCTCGGCAACGCGACCCAGGTCGAGGTTCTGTCCGATGCCCGCGCCGGCATCATGG
>JAAUYH010062003.1_pt1 | contig 17656 bp, 12 predicted proteins | sample 7278061 | NCBI WGS metagenome assembly JAAUYH01 (sample SAMN14350203, study PRJNA611818) | marine sediment metagenome | isolation source: surface marine sediment (0.6m) | place: French Polynesia: Moorea | collected 2018-08 | reverse complement strand
CACCTCAGGCATTACAATGCCTGAGGTGCCAGAGGTACTAGTAATATGGTTGATCACCATGGCATCCTTCCCCTCAATAAAAAGATATCAATAGGAATCATAGATCGAAGAAAAGATGTTGTCGGTAGAGCGAGGTTGAGAATATGAAATTCCGAACAAAAATTTTCTAGATCGATGTATCATTACCCCATTTGTTTTAACTACTTCTAATCATTGTTAAAAACTGCTCTGCCCTTCAAAGGAACCATTACACGATGCCAGATTCTTGATATCTCCAGCTAGCTGGGAGGAATAAATCTTTCGCAGTGGCAACAAGAAAACTGGGGTATTGCGAACAATAATAATATCCACGTCTGCAAGCGAGAAGATTCCTGAAATCACGATGCTCAGCAAGAAATTACTCTGGAATATTCGCCTTCACTTATTTCGTAGTTGTAGGTACGCAGTAGAGTTATTCTTACAAAGACACAGACATCAAGAACATTCACACTTTCTCGAATTCTGTAGGTCTTACGCTACTCTTATCCCTAGGATTCATCAATGATGCCAATAACAAGTTCCTTTGTATTCCATTACCCTGGGTACATATGCGCACAACGTGAGACGCGTGGCGGTGTTGACGGCCGTACTGTACCATACGAGCGGGGAAAGAATCTGGAGGGAATGGAGCCTACGTACGGCTGTGCAGTGCTAACCAACCAATTGTACCTGGTGGACCCAGTGCGAGCCCGCTGTCATTCGAGCTGAACGTTCGCGCAAAGCCGCGCTGCATGTATGATCGCACGACTAATGAGAAGAGGCGCTGACAACAGTAAACCGTAACGAACATCAGGAAGGAATGGGGCGTAGATTTAGCAGGTGCGAAAGCTCACATGCTATTGTACTAAAAGAGCCGCATCATGTTGTGGTCTGCAAGTCGAGGATGCTGCTGTCACCACCCGAGGTTCAGGGTTTCGTTCGGTGGGCGGTGTAATCTATCGGCATTCTCCCGAGTGGGGTTTTGCGCGACAATAGAGCCGCCACTCGAGCCATTGGCTGCACTGAATGGAACCTGGCACCGCAACACATGAGTGCGCAACTAGGGCTGTGCGACGTCGACGCAGTGCGCTCACCTACCGGTACCCCCCAGCACGGCATATTGTAACGAGTGCGACTGGGCAGCACCAGCAATAGAACAAGGACAGTACAGTGCGGAACGATAGTGCGGTGTCTCGTAGGGTTGGTGGTAGAGGTCGCAAAAAAAGCAAACGATTCGTCATCGTCGGGTATTTCTTGCCACCTGCGCAAAACAGTTCCGCATTATCGGTGGGGGATAGCGTTCGTTGGTTTTCGCTAAAATCATGCTAGCGTAACGATTAGCACCCGCTCACACACGACGCGCGGAACATCGTCGATTTCGAGTTTAGCTTTCCGACGTCACATGCTCGTGCAGAGACGCAAGAAAATTTCAAACCCTTTAGCGTATTCAACAACTACGGTAATGCCTACACGAAATACAGTGAGTCTCGTAGTGATTTCGACGAATCACGAAAACATGATGCGAGGCTTAGTCTGACGGTGAAATCGAATGTAGGTACAAGGCAGCGAAAGCGATTTCCCGTATGCTGAGATCGACAGGAATGATGAAAGAATTGTTTACTATAATCATGCAGAGCTCACGATTCGGGTCCACGGTGAGCAACGTCGTTAAAAGGATTAATGGTTGCATTTTATTGCTATAATTTTCCGCTTCCAGACAAGACACGCCGAAGCAGCCAGAGAAGATCCCAACGGTCTTGCTGAGAACTTGAAAGCGCTATCGATAATGAATCGACTGTCATGCGCTAATTCTTTGAGTTGCGCAATTCCCACTGTCATACTCTGTATGTTTTCGAAAGGCTTTGCAATTGATTGAGATTCATGTATCGAAGGCGTTTTGCTTGGAATTCTAGGTCAATCACGGCTAGAATAAATTGAGGTTTCTTAGACGTTATGCTATCCCAAAAAATGAAATGTGAATCGTAGCTGAGAAACTGAATATTAAAAATATATACAAAGGGTAAGCCCAACTGTGGATTTGGTCGCATTCTTCATGTTTCTAGCTAGTTTAGATTAGCAGTCTACTTACAACAGAGCTACTGTACTGCACGTGAGACGTTTGCATGGAGATCATATGAAACTTCTAGGGCTGAGATATATTTCGTATCACACGAGTTATCTACCCGTATGCCTATTCCCTCATAGTTTCGTTAAGTTTCTTGAATTGCTACAGTAGGAATGAAAGCAAGAATGGAGCTCTAGAATAATGAAACAATTGTGATTTTGGATTGCGCGGCGCAACTTTATGTGCGACTGTGTGCCTGATGAACAACCCGGATGTAAGTTGGCTAGTGAATATGGTACTGAAAGTCAAGATAGTATCTCTGAAGAAGCGTTGTAGATGATAAGGTCACGGAGGTTCAAAAAGGGTGGTGGAAGTATAGTATGACAGAACGAGTAGAGATCCTATTTCTCTACGGATAAGTGGAATAGCGCCGATACACAATGATGGAGACCAGATCGGGCCACGAGAGGCGTGTTTTGTGTTTGTGAAGGAGAGTCCTGGCTGCAAAAGCAACGAGGCCTAAGATATTTTATCATCAGAATAATTGAACAGAAATTGCGGTGAACCCACATACAATTGTGCAGTATCCGTTTCCCTTCATGCTGTACGATAATGAGTAGAATCGAGCGGAGCGAACCTTACACGAATATCTCTCGGCACTCTCCACGCTCGCGCTGACAGTGAGAATAAACGTAGCAGAAACTTCGAAACAGACCGAACAGCTTATGAAAATCAAGGCGGTTGTTTACACACAGAAGAAGTTGCTATAGGCGAGAGTGTGAAGAAACGTGAGTGCAGCTGTAGGTACTCGATCGTCAGCAATCCGCTGGCGAAGTTCAGTCCAACTAAACTTTGCGTTCGGATTACCGTAATGTTCCGGCGCCGAACAGTCGAGATTGCGAATGTATTCGACCCCTCGTGCAGCTTTGTTTACGAGTGATACGAACAATACGCGATTGTTCCACACATGAACCTTTTGTACAGGTACCGTCTGGCAAGGAAACTGGACGAACTCCCGATTTTGATACTTCTTAAAGAGTTGCGGGTGGGTGTTGGCGAAGTACTTCGGTTCGGCCAGCGGGCGGTAGTACAGCATCGCTGGTCGGTCTGATTTTGTGTACGAAATCACTATTTCCTCGCGGCAACCGCCATTGTTGTAGAACAGTGGCGAGAAATACAGTCCCCAGCTGTGAATCTTGAGCGCAGTACTTGATTGTTGTCCCCCGGGACTGCAGCCACCCGATTCGTAGGCTTCTTTGCCGATCACTGACAGCCCCAGTGGGTACTTCCCGACACACGGAGTAAGGGATTGTGCGCGGGTGGAAACAAGAATAGTCGCGAGTAGCACAAGAAAGGACAACGTGTTGATGTCCATTTTCTCACGATAACTGCTTACTGGAGTTCATCTCGAGAATCGAGCCCGCATTTCTTGTTAAGTTGACTTAACCTCACTTCCACTGCTAAGCCCAGTTATTGCAAGTTGGTGCTTACTCGTTTGGTACTTCGCTACGTGGCAGATGTATCTCCCTCACCTCAGCATTTTCCTTCTAAGCCGTTGATGGGCCGTGATTACCTTGAGAATGAAATCTGCGGGCCTGCGCCCTCGTCAAAGATTACAGCCTTAGAACAGCAGAAACGCCCGGGGTATCAGTCAACAACTTAGATCTTTCCGAATTGATGACAAGCAATTTCACTACCATCTGCTCAGTGAGCAGATCGCAATAAAACGGTGCTTAGATTAGAAATTTGTTAGAACGTTATCTAGAAACAGTCGCATTTCTAGTACAACCGTACAGTCAAAATGCAAGTCGTCACATCTACCTCGATTCTAAAACTACATCTAATTCGATAGATCTCTCAAGTACAATTGCAACTTGAGCCACATCCCACGCGGATTTCTCAAAATTGAGGAATGGTTGCTGGCTTTGGGTCTTAACGACGTCGGTGTAAGCATGTCACTTGTGTCGCGTAGAGTTACATTTCACTTGTACTGTACGCTGCCGCGTCGCGAATTTTCCTCCGACAGCCATTAGGCGAGAACTCAGTAGTTCAGGGAAGGCAATTCTGTTACTCAATAGAGTTCAAAATTTCAGGTATTGTGCCTGCTAATCTTGCTATTCAGGTTGGTGTTAAATGCACTCGGTAGCACGATTCGGCTGCAGAAATATCAAGGAAAGCGTACACTATTGCGTACTCTCAACAAGTCTACTCTCGAGCAATGAAACAGAAAAGGAAATCGCCCAAGTTTCCGTGGAGTTTGAAGACCGAAGTTACTAGAAAGTAGAGTCAGAGTAAAACGGATGAATTGATTGAGCCCAATCCCGAATCATACGATTTGCATAGAAGCGAGTAGAATAGAAATTAGTATGACATATATTCTCCGTGGAGAAGGAACTGGTCGAACTGGGAGAGAACAGCGGAAGGGTTGTTCGGAAAGCTGTTGAGTTGGCCAAGAGTGGATGTACTTCGTCGTTGGTCGACATAAGATTTTATTTGCTAGGAAAAATACAATGCTGACCGGCTGCTTCATTGCAGTAAGCTAGCAGAGGAAGGTATGATAACATCAGACGAATAATTGTATGCAGCGCCAGAAAACTGGACTCGGCCGATCACACAGACCAACAGATACGAACCGGCGGTGTTCCACCATAGTGCAGCGCTGCACTACGATTTCACATGATTCGATCCCACTCTGTTACAGTTAGACGAAGCTACTCGGAGGTATTACACTACAAAATATAGATGGCACCACGCCGCGCGCGTAAGAAAGATTCAGAACTACGAGCACGGTCCGGTACAATTACGCACCGTAGGAAGGAATTCGTAATAAACAAGTTCGTTGAATTGATCAACTTTCCCCACCTTTTCAACCGTTCGTTCTTGACGAGGTCCGAATAAATATCTCAACTTTTCAATACCTTCAGGTTGTATTTGCAGTTAGAAACCTCGACAGTTCGTTATGTAGTCGCAATTTTGACTGCCCCGTCTTTGAATTAAAGTTTGATGTCAATGAATTACGTCAACTCAACTTTGACACACATGAAAGGGGACTTTGAAAGTTAATTGTGCCATGTTCCATTCCAAGATCCCCCGCTCGATTATAGATAAAAAAACAATTCAATTTCAGAATATGTTCAAGAAGGTAAGCTGTAATGTTCGTGTCTCTAAATTTCCCTGATTCTGCATGATACCGCGTTGCTTAGGCCCTTACTTCCCGCCAACTGCCTGAACTTTCATAACGTTCTGCTAGAAACACTTTGAAATCAGATACTAGGACAAGCGGCTGCACATTCGTGTCCCACAAAAAGGTGCTATTGCCTTGTAATGGTCGTAAATTACAATTGCAAAGGAAGACTCGTTGTGGGTATGGGATAGGTTCTGCAAACTTTCAGAAGTGTGAAGTTTCTACGCTAACAACCCGGTAGCTATTTTCACAAATATTGAGCGGTCACAATACATAGATTGATAGAATAACTAAAAATTTTCAAACTATAAAAGAATAGATTTGTTCTCACTCCTGGATTACAAAAACTGGCTTCGCCATTTTTCATATTGCCTTAATTACTGTCATCGTATATTCTCAATCAAACTATTCGATTTTCACAGCCACCTACTAGAACATGTTTTTCATTTTTATTTGCGTTAATCTTTGCCAGCCATTTGTCTTCGGTAAACATCATCCTAAAAGAAATACAATTTTGTACTATTTGCACTTGAAAAGCTTTGGATTTTAATCAGTAAAATTGAATATCCAACCGATGACAAAACTTCTACCGCACTAGGACTTCCTTCTAAATTAGTAGTTTTATTTATCCTTGTACTCCAATATGTAACTCATTAATGGGGTATATTAAACCTCATTATTCGTGCACGAATATAATTTTTGTTAGCATCAAAGTAGACCACTTTCTAATATTTGATTTCTATTTATATTCATATTCATAATTGAAGTATTTCACTAAGACCCGCTATTTCAAGTTTGGCGTTATAGAAGGGCATTGTCTGTTCATATTACTAGTGAAGAGTGGGCATGAGTTGCACAGTTATTCTATTTGAAATATACGAGCAGTCATTCTAATTTAATTAGTATAAATGGGTTTTATGTAAATGAAGAGAGCCTCAGGACTTTGCCGATGCACGGTCGTGTAAGTAATGCAAATTAACAGAAATCGATCAAACAAAAAAATCACGTTATGACACGAGAAGAAACGGAAGAGCAAGAAATATGCCGTTGTACAGATTTGAACACAAACATACACCGATGGTCGTAAGGCAAACAATCATGCGGCTAGCTCGAGATAACAAGATCAGTGGATTGAAGAAACCAAATGAAACTTGACATAAGTCATATGATTGAAGACAAGTTACTCGATCTTTGGATTCAGAGCAAATATTTGTCATTTCAAGTTATGAAATGTTTCTCAGTTCTCAAGCTACAATAGAACTACCCAACAAGGCTGTTTTGTAATGAATGCAACCAACGTTGACCAACAAGTAAGTACATGCACTATTTGACAGCCGAGCACCTTCCTGAGCAATCCTTTCATTGTTCTTTTAGTCCTGCTTCTTCCTTTCTGATTCAGAATCCTTGCTTATATAATAAATACTCAATTCATTCCCGAACACTTTGTATGATTCAAAACTACTTCAATCAATTGTACTGCCTTTACTTCCTTTCTGGCGACTTCTTACGCCCAATTCTTTGGAAGACTATGATTTTGTTTTTCTGTATGCGTTTGTGTACAGTCTGTTTGATAGTTCTGCTGTCAAATCGAGTTTCCCTGTTGGGTAGTATCGAAATGATCCAAGAAAGCAAGAAAAGGATATAACTCCAAAAATCATGAAGTTTATTAGAATAATAGAGTACATATCCAAAACTTATTTGCTTCCTATTTATTACCACAGAAACATTGGATACCCGGCAGACTACAATTCAATCAAAAATATCTGAAAACCATGACATTAAACGAAGGAGATGACTGAATTTTTGCATTTTATATTTATAAAAGAGTCCAGTCACATTTTAGACGAAGTGGTACCAGTTTAAGTAATTTATAATTAAAGTATTGGTACTTTATAAAACCTTAACTTGCTTTTTATAATGAATTTAGGGCTCAATCGCTTTGAAGAGCTCTATTAAATTAGATTGAGTATTATAATCGAAGTAGAAAAGCAATTACGTTTTATACTGTACGGTTGTATTAGAACCGTGACTCAAGTTTCTCTAACAAGGTCGAACAGAATTCTAATCCGAGCGGCATTCAAATACGATCTATTTAGTGACTAGCAAGCAATGAAAATGTTTGACAAGAACTGGGATAAATCTAAGTTAATAACTGATACCCCAGATGCAATCCGTTATTCTAAGAGGGCATAGAGCTGTAGAGATTCGACTTTCTAGATAACAACAAGCGGAAGAACAATTATGACAGCAAAATTCGGCGACATTGTAAGATACATCTGCCACGTATCGAAGTACCGAAAGAGTAAGCAACAACTTACAATTGTGGGGCACCGAAGTGGAAGTGCGCTTCAACTTAATTAACATGCGAACAACGCCGTGCGCGCGCTATGGTAAGTGTTCCTTATCCTGAATGCAAGGAAGAGACGTAACGAGTGATTCCATTAGAACTTTTTTTGTTGGTGCTTTTATATAATCGTGGTGGAGTGATTTGTTTTAATGGAATCAAAATAGCTAACCATTGGTCAATAGTAGAGTAAATATTTAAATTTGTAAACAAAGGTTCTTCAGTAAATCCGTCTTAATTGTTTCATCAATAACTCTGCGAGTAAAACAGGTCAAGAAAATCGGTGCTTACCCTCAATGTATTCTCGAATCTATGGTGACTCCTCTCATCTGTTGTTCAAGCTTTAAGAATCACAAGAGAAGTTGAAGAAATGAATTCACCAAAGATCGATCAAGGAAAACGACGAGTTGTAGAAGGGCAATAAGGTGAACAGAGTAAGGAGATTGAGTAAACGCTAGGGAGGGATAAAGCCAAAGTACAGTATTCAGTTCTACGTAGGTAAAGGAAAGGAATGGAGTTGTCGAACGTTAGTCAACTTCGAGTTATGCAGCTGGTACAATAGAGTGATTCGAGATCTGTTACTAGGCAGTGCAGGTTGATCAATATTAGCATAGCAGGAATGCGATACCAGTACAGATCACATGGAATGCCCTAATAGCAAGCATGAGTTTCAACATACAGAGAGCGATAAATTCGAAGAGAAATGGCATTGACTCTATTTTCGAGTTTTTGTCAAGAGTGATACGAAAATAGATGCTACTACTACTACTACTACTACTACTGTTACTGTTCGACGACTCGCAACTGCCGAGTTTTGTAATGGATAAAAGGTAGAACGGAAGATGAGATTGGCTGGTTCGGCGGCGAGTACTGCGGTGGCTGCACATGTACGTAAAGAAACAAAACTGGGTACGATTAACGGTAACGGTACCGGTACCGGTACCGGTACGGTTACTTTCATAGTAAAATACAGTACAGGTACAAGTGGAATGTGGCAAGATGGGCTGCAAATTATAGATGCAACAAGTTAATTCATATTGAAGAAATGTGAGTGCAGCTTCTTCTTGAGAAACGCAGGAACAGCAAGTAAGATTTGGAAACAATTGGAGTGTGTGTGAGGGAGTTAACACAAGAGTTGAGAGGGTTAGATAAGAACACAATCGAAGAAGATGAATTATATTAAAAGGTGATAAGGAAACAAACAGGTTGAGATGTTTAGAAACGGCGCGCAAGCTACGGCAGGAGCAAGTGAGCAAGCGAGCAGCACCTCGATCATGTGAGCGTTGCAGTGCTGTAATACAGTTGAAGAAAACCTCAACAAAATAGGCACCGTCGTGGGCAGCAGTTATTGGACGTTGAAAAGCAATGATTGGAAAAGGACAAGTACTGTACAATACGCGTTCCAACAACTAGCGACCCAAAAATTAGGTGTTGCACCTACGGAACCTCGGAACATGGGTACTGTACAGGCCCGGTACACTACCAGTCCAGCAAGTTGCTGATGGAGCGAATGACTGCAGTGTACAGTATTCGAAACAGAAATCATGATGGCGTGTGTGTGTGTGTGTGTGTGCTGCAGACAGTTGCGAAACAGAACAATGCAGCTGAAGGTGGTGCGAGGAGAAGAGAGGATTGGCGCGCATGGGCGGCGAAGAGCAGTCGCAAAGTGGGCAGGCATCTTTCGATCCAGTTCGGTACAGTGGTAGAAGTACGATACGGAAGACAAGGGCAGTGTAGCAACTAGAGAGTACCATCTATATTATACGGATGTGTGAGGTGAGGTGAAGCGTGATGAGGGTGAGTGAAGGGGTTTCTTCCGCATCCCGCCCTGACAAGTAGCAAATAATTTCCTCGATCCATTATCTGTGTCGTTCGGGAATATCGCCGAGTATCTTTGTGATGCTTCACATGCAAACGTGCTAAATTACGATATCTAACGTAAACAACACGGGTCTGTGTTGGAAACGATACCGACCTAAGACTCGAATCTTCACAGGGCGGTCTGTCGGTCGGTCGATCGATGGGCTACGGTGCACACCTTCTAAATTCGTTCGTCATGTAAGGCCACTTGCACGACCAATGTAACTGCTTTCATCATGAGTTGGATGTACTGTTACTACATTCTCTTCTCTCTGGTGTACGCACTATTTTTGAATTCATGACAAAGCTTTGAGTACATTATCTACACTACACTGTTCACTCCGCTCCCATAATGCACCCGCACCCACACGCGTATGTGTCCGGCACCAACTAGTGTACGGGATTAATGCAATTGCGTATTTCTTGCGCGAAAAGACATGATGACTTGTTTGCCGTCATCTTAATGGTGCTACAACTATGAGCGGCAATGGCGGCAGTAATAGCGGCAGCAACAGCATGTATCGAGAAGGAGGACTATGTGCGTTAAATGGGAATCATGATTCTCTACTACGGTACTAGTACATTAGTATTTCATCTCCCGTCATTTGACGCCGAAAATCGGGGAAGGGGGGTGAGGATTACACGCAGTACGATAGTACAGTACACAGTATGCATGTGGAACTGAGCATTCATTCCCAGGGGACTACAGTCCAAGCTATTTCTTCCTTCTCAACTCGCATATTGGTGATAGTTGGTTGGTGGTGAATGAATGGTGGTGGTAGTCGTGGAGGTGGAGGAAGAGAGGTTGTTTTTAAGACGAGGAATGGAAGTGTGGCGTGGTAATGTGCAGTACAGTGTGGTGATGTTGGTGTGTGAGTGTGGGTGTGCAAGGGTGCAGCACGAGATGGATACGTATAAAGTGTGGATAGTAAGGAAAGAGCGGCGTCGAAACAAGGACGGTTTCTCATTCCGTCCCATGAATCCTGAAAACCAAACCGTGCTACAGTACTCCGCTTTCCTTGCTTCATGCACACTTGAAAATTCCACTAACTGACCATACCGCCTATGCTCGACCGGTACCGGTACTGTACCCCGTACTGTCGTGGTCATGGGAAGAGTCGCACCATCGACGTATCTCTCTTCTCTCGTCAGCGAACACCCAACCGACACACTCGTAATATTCCCGCAGGATCACTTCATCTGCGTGCATTCTTTTGACGGGGCCGTACTATATAGGTCTGCCCCCTCATGGTGATACACCCGCGTCGGCGGCGGCGGTAACTGCTACTGCTGTTCCTGCTACTACACTGTTAACTTACTCACACATACACACACACACTCTCTCTCTCATTCACTCATTCACCCTCCCTCCAACTCGCGAGCTCAATAACTTGTGTATTTTAGTACTAGATACGTGGGTATCAATGATTGTCAGGTTTTGAGGTGTGTGTATGTGTGTGTGTGTGGGTGTGTGTGGGCTATAGATAGGCAATGTGGACGGAATGAAAGTGAAGGAGTGGTGATGGAGAGACAAGTGCAGTAGATGTGAAAAAAGGGGAAGGTTCGACAAGAATACAAAAGGAGAGTGTACATTATAATTGAGGTATAGATAGCAGCACCTGAGTGGTAGTAGGAGGAGTGATGGTCCAGTATTATACAATGCAGTAGTAGTAGTAATGTACTTGTAATAGTACGGTACTACTGTATCGGTACAGTAATCGTATCTAAGATACAGTTTGTCCACGAGTAGTGTGTACAGTACTATTGGGTGCCTGTGTGTGTCTGTGTGTGTGTCTGTGTCTGTGGAGGGAAGAGGATGAGAGGGTGAGTAGGTTAGTGGGTGCAATCTCGACGGTTGTAATGTACCGTACTGTAGATACGGGGAGGTCTCACACACTTACTCTTACTCTTACTCTTACTCATGCTCTCCACTCACTCTACTCAACTCCACGCGAGAGAAAGAAAAAAGAGGTAGTGTGCAGTGCCAGTTGGTACAGTTGGTGATAAAGTACTGGTACTTTAAGTTGAATAGTAAATAAAATAAGAGAGCCAAAAACACGGGTCGGAGAATGGATCAAGGAGATTCCGTAATATTATATTGGAAAACATGGGTCAGTATATGTAAGCAACCTAACCTGCTTACATGTGAACGTGTCGCCGAATCCAAGGCGAATATGTGCACAGAAACGATAGACACGAGTGAAAGCACTAAATCAACTCTACAGCACCAATAACGCCTACATACTGTACAGTAATAGCTTGACAACAACCTTCATGATCATCTTCTACATCTCGTCTTATCTTTCAGATGTGCAGTACTGTAGCAGAAGGGCAACGTATCCTTGCACTTGTTTTTTGCGCCTGGTTTCTCTCCTTGCACCCATGCATGTGGACTCTGTTTCAATCCTTTCTCACCGTCCCTTTTTCGTCAACTTTCCTCTTGCTTTCGTCGCACTCGCGCTGACGATTCCTTCTCCCTCTCCTACCGTACCCACTACCCACCTCCACCATCGCTACCACTACCCCCTCCCCCGCACTCCCTCTTCCCCTTTCTGCTACCGCTTTTGCAATGGCAGAAAGGTTGCCTTCTTTCGATGAGAATTTTCGGGAGAAGAACGATTCCTCTCATCTACCACTTCTTCGCGATGACCAGCGCATCGACATTGACCCATCCCGTCCACCTGCTTCCAGTGCTCCCGCGTTAACGCCGTTACCTTTCGACCGATTAGGTCTTGGCGTTGATGGCAACGCATATCTACCTACTGAACGCGTTTCGACCAGACGAAATGTAAGCGAACGTTCCTCTCTAGTTGCTGGGATGTTCGGATCGAGTGCGAATCCTCTTGGCTTTCATGGGGTGCTTGAAGATTCCACACATCCCTCTCCTAATTATTCGAACAAACGCGAACGACCGCTTGATATGGGCATTTCGCAACTTAGTCGACCGTACGGTGGTGCAGGCGGCAGCAGTGGTGGCGGGACTGCACCATCCGTCCTGCATGGGCCAACGCAAAGCGACTTTTCTGCGTTATGGAAGTCGATTGCCGACAAACCGCCATCAACCATGACCCAATCTGCGCATCGACCACCACCTCCACAACCTCAACCACAGCAACCTCTACTAGCGCAGCCACCACGGACTAACCCTTCTCCAACTGCGTCATTGTATCAAGGACCCGTGGCGCCACCGTCGCCTACTGTATCATCTCTACTCGCTGCAGCTGCTACTCAACCTACCGAACAACGAGCTAGCCCCTCTAATGCACCATTGCCACTATCACTAGATGCTAATCGAGGTGCTACGATTCCTGCAGCATCGACGCCGATTGTACAACATGTTCCAACAGCTTCAGTACCGTTGGGTACACCAACTCAAACCGGCACTCCAAACACACGTGCTCTCGGATTGAATCCAAAGTCGAACGTGCTTCCATTCGTTATGGCTAGCGGAATATTCGATTATGGATTGGGATCGGATGGGGGCGCGACAAAGTCAGGGATGGTATCATATCCTACGCCAACCACCACGCCGGTGACTGCGGGTTCATCACTACAACACGCGATGACGGCGCAAAATCATCTAGATTGGATGCCACAATCATCACCACTGCGTTCGAATGCGCTGCCAACACCACCACGTTACATTGGTTCCAGCTCGGGCATACCGCCTAACACCACACACCGTCAAGTGTTCATTCCGCCGCAATCGATAGGCCCATCGATACCGGTAGCTTCGAATGTTCATCCAACTGCATCTACAACTCCAGCTGTACAACGTCAAGATGACCTTCACGCATTGATTATGAGGTCTGCAAGCAGTGGAACGACTGCACATCTACCCGTTGATCTTGTTGTCAAGTCAGAAGCTCTAGTATCCGACATTCCATCCGCTAATGTTTCTGGTCTGTGGCCTACATCTACATTTCCAACTACACCCGCCGCAGTACCATTCACTTTACAACCCGATGTGAGTTCACGTTTGGCTGCAGCTGGCCCATCGAGTTCGATGCAAAGACTAGGCCCAACAGGAACCACATTGAAAAGGTCACGTGCATCTGTGGAGGATGAAGATGATCAATTGAAAGAGCAATGTCCATTGTGCCCGGTACGGGCGCGATCACGTGCAGTGCTACAAAGTCACCTGAGAACAGTACACAAGACGGGATCAGAACATCGATGTAACGAATGTGGAGCAGAATTTCCATGGAAAAGCACTCTGGACAATCATGTCCGATTAGTACATAGAAAAGAACGACCGTTCAAGTGTCAACTATGTGATAAGGCATTTCGCTGGTCTTCACACTTGGAGGAACATGTGTGGGTGGTGCATGAAGGAAGGAAACCATTTAAGTGTGAAGTTTGTAACAAGGCGTTTGGTCGGAAGAATAACATGTTGAAACACGCGAGAAGACACAACTTGGGGTGACAATTGGTGCACCAAATTGCAAGTGCACACACGACCACGATTGCGTACCTACAGTACAGTACATTACTACTACATTAAGGCCGAAACAGACAGCAGAAAAGTTTCAAGTTGAAGCGCTAATTCAACGAGCATATTCTTGAAACATTTGTGATTGCAAGATTCTCATTATTCACCGAGTTTTTCTTTTACCCTGAGGCATTTGTCATAGCTCGACAATTCCCTCCGACTCGCACCAATCCACAGATGTTAAATGAATGGACGCTAAAAAAATTTGCACCGTCGTCATTAATCAGCTGGCTGATTCTTAGTCTCCTCGCAAGCCTCGCTGTCTTGTCAGAATGTCGTTGTTGAGATGTAGCGCTTACACCCCTATACTTCACTTTATGTTATGAGCTTCATATCCTATTATTCTCCATTCACAATCATTTTCATGCTCCCCCCTAACACCGCAACTCGTTTGTAACTTCCACAAATCTCGCTACTCGTCTCATCTCGCTACGGCACTATCAGTTTCCCGCGCCTTCCCAACTCGTTCTCCTTCCGCCCGACGGGACCGCAGCGCTCTCGTTCCTGCTTTCGAGTTTCTACCGCGGATAGCTTCGCCGATCACTTTACCGCGTGGCACTTGACGACTTTTCTATCACATATTTACGTCACCCCTATTGCTAGCTTCCATTCCAACTTGCATCGTTCCAACTTGCCAACTCATGTATACCTGTTGCAGTATACACAAATAAATGGGCAATTTTTTCGTATCATTTACACTTGACTTCTCCGAACTCCTCAACTCGACTCTCTACTTGCCGACCTCCTTCTCTTCAAAAGCACTCAAACAATTACACAATGGAAGGAACTTGTCCTTTACATTTTAGCCTAATCAATAACGAAATGGTTGTGCAACTGGTGATCGAATGCACAATCTCAATTCAATCAGATTTCTGAAAAGGAAGAGTCGACAATGTGGAGTGACCGATTATCTTCCGGTCTCAAAAATTAGATAATTCGCTTTTGACAGACTTGTTGCTTATGCTGCAAACAAAGGTGCTCCTACTTATACCGGGGAACACTGAATTCCGGTCGAATAAGTATTGCTTCCTCCAGAAATACCGTAACTTTCTAGCAGTCGTGCTCTACAGTCACAATTATACTCGAATGGTATCCGGAATTCTAGACGCCTCAAACAGAATGCTCCGAGAGAGCGGTCCTGACTGCCTGCATGAAATTTTGGTAGTCGTCATCGTATTACTAGGTGACTACCGCATCTGTCGGCTAATATCTTTGACGATGCAGGCAAACGATAACTCCATCCCGAAAAAATTCAGGACACTATTTTTCCATTGTGTATCCGTAGGAATAGCCGAAAGTGAGAAATATGTTCTGTGTATTCTCAAGGATGAGCGACTATTCAGGTACTCTGACTTTCACGAACTCGGAAATCCTACGAAGCAAACAAGCAACTTATTTCTTCGTCGTCTGCTGATGATTACAATGAATCGTGAGACATTCATGTCTCAATTCTCTTACTTATCTCACAGTCAATGAATTAGTTTACACGACCCACTTCTTCAGAGTTCTCTCAAGTTTTTTTCTTCGCAAAAGCGCATTGCAAGGCAACAGATTATTGATACACCCAGCGGGCTTGTTTGCAATGTCGTATTCATGAATAGTTTCTCTTTCTTTCCATTCGAATGAGCACGCTCAACGCTAGTTCCAAGAATCCTTCGCCACTACCAACAATGAGTTAGTCCATTGCCCTGAATTCTACGTGATATTACTCGATTCCGTGATACTGTAGTTACAGTTAAATCCAATCTACATGACGAATAGTATCTTACTCAGAGGAAGAAAAGTTCGAGGTGTCTCGTGTTTCGTACACTCTCGAGTTGATAAATTCAATTTCTCTGGCTGTGATTCTTCTCATTCTACTTTTGATGAAGCGAGAAACTAATCGTACCATTCAGAACATTTTCTTGGGAAACTGATTGGAATACCGCCACACCTTATCCGCACATTTCATTATCTAGCTGTTGTAAATATTCCGTTACAGTTGACCACGTCGTTGTCAGGAAAAATCATTGATCTTAATCCCATTCCATGATGTATAGCTAGGGAAATCGTCTTCGAGATAATTCTGGTCTTCTGTACTGACTAGAAGACGGCCGGAAACGCAGAATTGTCAACGAACTTTGTGTAGAATTTCCATTTGTGATTCATCAACTTTGTATGTTCTGTTCTAGTGTGTGTTATGCTCTAAAATCCTAGCTGCATTCGATGACGTCGATTAAATGGATAAATAATTTATCGAAATGGTTGGAGATTCTTACTTCAAAGTTAGAAGCGACTGCGAGTTCGACATTTCGTTCTCAATTTCATCTCGAGATGCCCTTCACAGTGATTGCTAGAATTTCAGGCACCAAATACATCCTTAAACTTTTTAGACAAGCTGAGAAATACAAACCGCCTTCTACACTATGATGAAACATACGAACTTTTGATTGATTCAAGGTTTTGAAGATTTTCTTATTCTATTTCTATCAATCCATGGGATGTTTCGAAACCCACTCAAAACTATACGGTACACAAAATAGTATATATCTTTGAAGAAATTGACATACTTTTAGGAGCATCGTATTGAGTTTTATTATTATTATTGTGCTAGTATTTGTCCGAGTTCATTTAATGAATGCCTCAGTGATGACTTGCTTGACTGCATAACAAACGAAATTAATTTTGAAATTAATATTTCTCTGATACTGACAAACCAAATAGATTAGCACTTTGAAGACAATAAATCAATTCAGAGTATTCAACACTTTATAGAGATATAGAAACTTGAGTGTACCTTTACTCGTAAGCAGAAAGCCTGTGTCAATATTTCAATATATGTTCATTCTATCGATTTTTAATAAGAGAAAATAGTCTAGATATGATATATACGGAACTTAATATTCAAAAAAATTCTTCACAGTGAAGGATGTAAATTATAGCTTAAATTATGAGAATATTACTCTATCGTTATTAAATAATTTTGTCGAGGCACATCCATTTCTTTTTTCGTGTTTAAATTCCGAATGTTCGTTTTTAGCAGAACTAAACTTTCGTACTACTTATATTTAAAGGAGAGAAATCGAATATGATAAGAATATGTTGAGAAAGTGAATTGAAGTCGTAAATTTAGATTTAAGTACATTATATTTGGGAATCGAGAAATGAACTACCCTAAAAGCTTTGGCTACGAACGCTAGAGGTCTAGCTGAGCTCACAAATTTAATAATCAATTTTCATTTCGAATATTGATAAGAAGAATTTTATAACTAATGTAATGAAGTGAAATAACTTACGTAGTATCCATTGAATACAGTTCATCACTTCGATAGCATATTTTATTTAACTGTAGAAACGCTAATTTTATCAGAACTTGAGAGCAACGTTGAATTTTCAACTTTTTGCAACAGTTCCTCTTGAACTGATATGGGGAATTGGCAGCTCAATTGAACTACAAGTACGAAAACATGGCTATCGAATTTAATTCGTGCGGTGATGTACGTACTGAAATTGTGCAACGAAGTGTTCTGCGCGCAACCAATCTCATCTCTTGGAATGCAAGTATCGACTGTGAAATCATTGCCACTAAGATTCTAAAATTTCCTCTTTTTAAGGGCTAACACCAATTATGTCTTGTGAACATATTTTTCACCCTAGAACCTAAGATAAACCATTGTGACTAACATGTCTGCACGCAACTTTATTCTAATTATT
>JAAUYH010222111.1_pt1 | contig 17669 bp, 15 predicted proteins | sample 7278061 | NCBI WGS metagenome assembly JAAUYH01 (sample SAMN14350203, study PRJNA611818) | marine sediment metagenome | isolation source: surface marine sediment (0.6m) | place: French Polynesia: Moorea | collected 2018-08 | reverse complement strand
TCACATCCTCGACGGCGTGGGTGACAAGTGGACCATCCTGGTCGTGACGCTGCTGATGGAAGGGCAGCACCGGTTTTCCGAGATCAACAACGCAATCCCGGATATCTCCAAACGCATGTTGACACAGACCCTCAGGAAACTGGAACGCGACGGCTATGTGACCCGCACAGTCACGCCCACCATACCGGCGCGCGTAGACTATGAACTGACCGAGCTTGGCCAAAGCCTGTGCGACATGCTTCAACCTCTGGCCGCATGGGCACTTGAACGGCGCGAGGCTGTCGCAAAGGCCCGCGCACTATACGACAGCCGGGATTAGGATTTCTGCAAAGCCACCGGCTTGTTCTGGGCCGCCAGATCGCGGGCGACGGCGAAAGCGCCCTGAACACGGTCCTTGGTCTTCTTCCAGTCGCGGCGCACGACGATCTTGTTGTCCTTGACCTTAGCAAGGCCCCGCTGGTCCTGGATGAAGGTTACGAGACCCTCGGGATTTGCGAACTTGTCGTTGTGGAACTGGATTGTCGCGCCCTTGGGCCCGGTGTCCAGCCGCGCGATGCCAGCCTTCTTGCACTCGGCCTTGATGCGCACCACCAGCAGAAGCGTGTTCACCTCGCGCGGGAGCGGCCCGAAGCGGTCGATCAGTTCGGCGGCGAAGCCTTCGAGTTCCACCTTGGTCGTCAGGCTGGACAGCCGCCGGTAAAGCCCGAGCCGCACGTCCAGGTCGGGCACGTAGGCTTCGGGGATCAGGACCGGCACGCCCAGATTGATCTGTGGCGCCCATTGGTCGTCGGCCTCCGACAGCCCCTCCATCTCGCCCGCCTTGATCTTGGCAATCGCCTCTTCCAGCATGGATTGGTAAAGCTCGTAGCCGACCTCGCGGATGTGGCCCGACTGCTCTTCGCCCAAAAGGTTGCCTGCGCCCCGAATGTCCAGATCTTGGCTCGCCAGCGCAAAGCCTGCGCCAAGGCTGTCGAGCGAACCCAGGACGCGGAGCCGTTTTTCGGCCTGTGGCGTCAGCTTCAAGCGCGGTTTCGTCGTCAGATAGGCATAGGCGCGGGTCTTCGAGCGCCCGACCCGCCCCCGGATCTGGTATAGCTGCGCCAAGCCGAACATATCCGCCCGGTGCACCACCATCGTGTTCGCCGTCGGAATATCGAGGCCCGACTCCACGATGGTCGTCGCCAGAAGCACGTCGAACTTGCCGTCGTAAAAGGCGTTCATCTTGCTGTCCAATTCGCCCGCAGGCATCTGCCCATGCGCGACGACGAAGCTGACCTCGGGCACTTCCGTCTTCAACCAGTCCTCGATCTCCGGCAGATCGGCGATGCGCGGGACCACGAAGAACGTCTGTCCGCCCCGGTAATGCTCGCGCAGAAGCGCCTCGCGCAACGTCACCGTGTCGAACTCGCTGACATAGGTGCGGATCGCAAGCCGGTCGATCGGCGGCGTGCCGATGATCGAGAGGTCCCGCACGCCCGTCAGTGAAAGCTGCAACGTGCGCGGGATCGGCGTGGCGGTCAGCGTGAGCACGTGAATGTCGGAGCGCAGCTCCTTCAGCCGCTCCTTGTGGCCGACGCCGAAGTGCTGTTCTTCATCGACGATCAGAAGCCCGAGGTTGGCGAACCGCACGCCTTTGGCCAGCACCGCATGGGTGCCGATGACGATGTCGATGGTGCCACGCGCCAGCCCGTCGCGGGTCGCCTCGGCCTCTTTCGCCGAGACAAAGCGCGAAAGCTGCCGGATCTGCACCGGAAAACCCCGGAAGCGTTCCTTGATACTCGCCGCATGCTGACGCGCCAGAAGCGTCGTGGGCGCGATCACCGCCACCTGTACGCCCGCGAGGGCCGCGACGAATGCGGCGCGCATCGCCACCTCGGTTTTGCCGAAGCCCACATCACCGCAGACCAGGCGGTCCATCGGACGCCCGGCGGCAAGGTCTTCCAGCGTATCGGTGATCGCCTTCAGCTGATCGTCGGTTTCCTGATAGGGAAAGCGCGCCGCGAAGCTGTCCCAGGCGCCCGGAACAGGCTCTAACACGGGCGCTTTCCGAAGATGACGTTCCGCAGCGACGCGGATCAGCTTGTCGGCGATCTGGCGGATGCGTTCCTTAAGCTTGGCCTTCTTGGCCTGCCACGCCCCACCGCCCAAGCGGTCGAGCAAGCCCTCTTCGTGGCCATAGCGGCTGAGCAGTTCGATGTTCTCGACCGGCAGGAACAACCGGTCGCCGCCCGCGTATTCCAGATGTATGCACTCGTGCGGGGCCCCAAGTGCTTCGACCACTTCCAGCCCCATGTAGCGGCCAACGCCGTGGTCGACGTGAACGATAAGATCGCCAGGCGTCAGCGACCGGGTTTCGGTCAGGAAGTCATCCGCGCGCCGCCGCTTCTTGGGCTGGCGGATCAGGCGGTCGCCCAACACATCCTGTTCCGAGATAACGGTCAGCCCGTCAGCAGTTTCGAACCCATGTTCCAGGGGCCAGACCGCCAGATAGACGCCCGTGTTCCCCAGATCGCGGAAATGCTCCACCGGCTTGGCGTCCGAAACGCCGCTGTCTTCCAAAAGACCCTGCAGCCGCTCCCGCGCACCGTCGGAATAGGACGCCAGCAGAACCGGCCCCGCGTCGCGCCTGGCCCGGATGTGATCGGCGAGCGCACCGAAGAGGCTCACGCTTTCGGCCTGCCGCTCGGGCGCGAATTCGCGCCCGACGCGCGCGCCTGCATCCAGCACTGTCGATCCGGTGGGCTGCGGCAGCACCGCCAGTTGCAGAACCCGTCGGTCGCCAAGCGCCGAAGTCCAGCCCGCGTCATTCAGATAAAGCGCTTCTGGCGGTGCAGGTTTATAAACCGTATCGACCCGGCCCTTTGCAGTCATCGCCTCGCGCCGGGCGTCATACTGGTCGGCAATCGCCTCCCAGCGGGCAATGCGACTTGCCTCGGTCTGGTCGTCCAGAAGGATCGTCGCACCCGGCAGATAATCGAAAAGCCCTTCCAGCTTTTCGTGAAAGAATGGCAGCCAATGCTCGACGCCCGCGTGTTTCCGCCCCGCGCTAACCGCTTCGTACAGGGGATCGTCCGTGCCCGCCGCGCCAAACTCCAAACGGTAGTTCTGGCGGAACCGCGTGATCGCGGCGTCGTCCAGAATAACCTCGGAGACAGGAGCCAGTTCCACTGTCTTCAAAGTATCGGTCGTGCGCTGCGTGACCGGGTCGAACCGGCGTGCGCCATCCAGCGTATCGCCGAAAAAGTCCAGCCGAACGGGTCCGCCCTCACCTGGTGGAAAAATGTCAATGATTCCGCCCCGGATGGCATAATCGCCCGGTTCAGTCACGGTCGGCGATTGCACAAATCCCATCCTGACCAGAAAACCGCGCAAGGCAGCCTCGTCCACACGGTCGCCCACGCGCGCGGTGAAGGCCGCATCCCGCAGGACGTCACGCGCAGGCACCCGCTGTGTCGCCGCGGTGAGCGTGGTCAGCAGAATGAAGCGGTCGGGCATGCCGTGAACCAGCCCGGCAAGCGTCGCCATTCGCTGGGCCGAGATGTCGGCGTTGGGCGAGACCCGATCATAGGGCAAGCAGTCCCAACCGGGGAACTCGATGACGGGAATGTCGGGCGCAAAGAACGCCAACGCCTCCGCCATGGCGCGCATGCGCTTGTCGTCGCGCGCCACATGGACGACGACGCCCGCTGTCTTGAGCTCGGCCAGAAGGTACTTCGCATCGAAGCCCTCGGGCACGCCGCTGACTGTTATGGTCTCTCGCGTTGGCATGGGAGGCCCGACCTAACCGCCTCGACGCGCAAGTCAAGCGGCGTCAGAACGGCCCCGTATAAAGATTGACGTACATCCCGTACATCGCCGTCAGAAAGATCGATACCACACCGATCAATTGCGTCACGAAACGATGCCGCAAAAGCTGCCGGATCAAGGCGTCTTCCACCAGACCCTTGGCCTGCACCTTCCGCGCTATCCGCACCGACAATGCCCCGACGATCGTCATCGGGAAGACCAGGAAGAAGACGGCCTGCGCGAACTCTATCCGATAATAGAACGCGACCAGCGCCATTGCCGTCAGGATCGCCGAGCCAAAGAGCGCGATCCACGCCCCCGAAAGATCGGCGATATATACGATGCGGTTCACGTTGACGCGTGTGAGGTCATGAAGGTCCTGCATCGCCGTCTCGGGCGTGCGGCGGCGTGCCCGAATGATGGTGTCATACGGAATGCCCAACACCCAATGCGAAACGGTCGACCAAAGGACAGCCAGACCGATCCAGTACCAGAGGTTCGAGAAGGATCGAAGGTCGATCACTTCAAAGACAGATTCGTACCAGTCCACGCATTAGCCTTAATTCCCAACACCCGCGGGACCCTAGTGATTGGCGCAAGGGTTGACCAGCCTGCGCTGCTCGCGTTACCGCAATTTGCGACAGGTGTGTGCAAAAAGGCTGCGAACTCATGACCACAGGGCCCTATCCCACGACGCGGTTCCGCCGCACGAAGCGCACAGACGCACTAAGGCGCATGGTGCGTGAGCACACGCTTTCGGTCGATGATCTGATTTGGCCGATTTTCATTCGCGACGGGGAAGACGACGAAACGCCCGTGCCCTCGATGCCGGGCGTTGCCCGCCTGACGGTCGACCGGGCCGTCCGCGCCGCGGAAACCGCAGCCGGTCTTGGCGTCCCGGCGATCTGCCTTTTCCCTTACATTGACACTTCGCTGAAAACCGAGGCCTGCGAAGAGGCCTGGAACCCCGACAATCTCTCGAACCGGGCCACCCGGGCCATCAAGGCCGCGGTGCCCGAGATCGCGATCATGACAGACGTGGCACTCGACCCCTACAACATCAACGGGCACGACGGGATTGTGAAGGACGATGTCATCCTGAACGACGAAAGCGTCGAAGCCCTGGTGAAGATGACCGTGGCGCAGGCTGATGCGGGCGCCGACATCATCGGCCCGTCCGACATGATGGATGGTCGCATCGGCGCCATGCGCTCTGCATTGGAGGCGGCGAGCCACCAGGACGTCTGTATTCTAAGCTATGCGGCGAAGTACGCTTCGGCATTCTACGGCCCCTTCCGGGATGCCGTGGGCGCCTCGGGCCTTCTGAAGGGCGACAAGAAGACGTACCAGATGGACCCCGGCAATTCGGACGAAGCGCTGCGGCTGGTCGAACGCGATCTGCGCGAGGGCGCGGACATGGTCATGGTCAAACCCGGCATGCCGTACCTAGACATCTGCCGGCGCGTGTCCGACGCCTTCGGCGCGCCGGTTGCGGCCTACCAGGTGTCCGGTGAGTACGCGATGATCAAAGGCGCGGCCGAGCGCGGCTGGATCGATGGCGATAAGGCAATGCTGGAAAGCCTGCTCGCCTTCAAGCGCGCGGGCTGCGATGCGATCCTCACGTACTTCGCCGTCGATGTTGCGCGCACGCTCGGTTAACGAAACGGAAATTTCTTCGAAGACATTTGCCAGTTTTGTTACAGCAAAATTGAGGGCAAAGATGAAAATCGATGGCAAGCATTACCGCTCGATCTGGGACGAGGATCAGACCGTCAAGATCATAGACCAGCGTTGGTTGCCGCACGAGGTCCGGATCGCAGAACTTCGCGATCTCGACGCGTTTGCGACCGCCATCCGGGACATGTGGGTGCGCGGCGCCCCGTTGATCGGCGCGACAGCCGCCTATGGTGTGGCTTCGGTGATGGATAGCGATGCCTCGGATGCTGGCTTGCAGACCGCCTATGACAAGCTCCTCGCCACCCGGCCCACGGCCATCAACCTGAAGTGGGCCCTGGAGCGCTGCCGCGCGACCCTTCAGCCTGAAGCCCCCGAGACGCGCGTTGAAATAGCCTGGAAATTGGCCCGCGACATTTGCGATGAGGATGTCGAGATCAACCGCAAGATCGGCGCGCATGGCCTTGAAATCATAGAGCGTATCGCAGCTGATAAGCCAGCGGGCGAACCTGTGCGCATCCTGACCCATTGCAACGCAGGCTGGATCGCGACCGTCGACTGGGGCACCGCAACCTCTCCCATCTATCAGGCCGCCGACAAGGGCTTGGACATCCACGTATGGGTCGATGAAACCCGCCCCCGCAACCAGGGAGCATTGACGGCATGGGAACTCGGCAGTCACGGCGTAGCGCACGACTACATCACCGACAACGCGGGCGGGCACCTTATGCAGAAGGGCCTCGTCGATCTGGTCATCACGGGCACGGACCGCACGACGGCGGCGGGCGACGTCTGCAACAAGATCGGCACCTATCTGAAGGCGCTCGCAGCCCATGACAACGGCATCCCGTTCTACACCGCGCTCCCCTCGCCCACGATCGACTGGACGATCCGCGACGGGGCCGACATCCCGATCGAGATGCGAAACGGCGACGAGGTGGCCCGCATCCAAGGCCAGGGTGCAAACGGCATCGAAACGGTTCAGGTGACGCCCAAGGGCACATCGGTGGCAAACCCGGCCTTCGACGTCACGCCCGCGCGGTTGGTAACCGGACTGATCACCGAGCGCGGTGTCGTTGCTCCGGGCGATCTGGCAAGCCTTTTCCCGGAGCACACATGAGCAGCCCGGTTCATATCGCAGTCGGTGATCTGGCGATGGAGCTTTGGCCACTCGGTGCCCGCCTGAACCAGGTCACCTACCGAGGCAACCCTTGCCTCATGGCGTCCACCGACCGGGACGAGGCGTTGGGAGCACGGAAATACAATGGAGCGGTCGTGGGACCCGTGGCCAACCGGATCGCGGGGGGCCGGGTCGAAATCGACGGTGTGCCATACGATCTTCCGCTGAACGAAAACGGCGAAACGACGCTCCACGGCGGACCTGACGCGCTCCACGCGCAGGATTGGCGCGTAGCTGACGCCGGTTCTGCCAAAGCGACGTTCACCCTCGATCTCCCCGACGGCGCACTGGGCTTGCCGGGAAACCGCCATCTGCAAGCGACGTATCGGGTCGAGGACGATGCCTTTACAGTTACGCTGACCGCGACCAGCGATGCGGCGACGTTCATCAACCTCGCACTCCACCCCTATTGGACGCTGGGAGCGGTCGACACGCCTTTGCTCCAAGTCGCTGCCGAAACCTACTTGCCGGTGGATGGGAAAAAGATCCCGACCGGAGAGATCGCACCGGTCGCCGAAACGATGTTCGACCTCCGGCAAGAATCCCGGCCTTCGACAGATATCGATCACAACTTCTGTCTTACACCCGACAAGGACGGCCCGGCGGTGCGGCTTGCCGCACCCGAAACGGAACTCGAGATATTCACCAATGCACCAGGCGTGCAGATCTACGCCGGCAAGGCACCCGCCATCGCCATCGAACCACAGCACTGGCCTGACGCGCCGCATCATGCGCATTTCCCGTCGATCCGGCTAGACCCCGGCCAGACCTGGCGCCAACATTCCACCTACCGTTTCCGGGCGCGCTAGGGTAAGACGCCCGCGCCATGCTCAAAACCCGCATCATCCCCTGCCTCGACGTCGCGGACGGACGCGTCGTCAAGGGCGTCAACTTCGTCGATCTGATCGACGCTGGCGATCCCGTGGAAGCCGCCATCGCCTATGACGCGGCGGGCGCGGACGAGCTTTGCTTTCTCGACATCCACGCCACGCACGAAAATCGCGGCACGATGTACGATCTGGCGCGCCGCACGGCAGAGCATTGCTTCATGCCGCTGACCGTGGGCGGGGGTGTCCGCACGGTCGAAGACGTGCGCGCCCTGTTGCTTGCAGGCGCGGATAAGGTCAGCTTCAACTCGGCAGCCGTGGCCGACCCGGATGTGGTCGCGCGCGCCGCAGACAAGTTCGGCTCGCAATGCATCGTCGTCGCCATAGACGCCAAGACGGTGGAAGACGGCCGTTGGGAAATCTTCACCCACGGCGGCCGGAAACCAACGGGCATCGACGCCGTCGAGTTCGCCCGATTGGTCGAGAGCAAGGGCGCGGGAGAGATCCTTCTGACCTCGATGGACCGGGACGGCACGCGCGCGGGCTTCAACCTACCGCTGACACGCGCCGTATCGGACGCAGTGGGCATTCCCGTCATCGCCTCGGGCGGGGTCGGCACGCTGGATCACCTCGTCGAAGGCGTCACCGAAGGCCATGCCAGCGCCGTTTTGGCCGCGTCGATCTTTCACTTTGGCGAATTCACCATCGGCGAGGCCAAGGCGCATATGGCGGCTGCCGGTATACCGATGAGGCTCACATGAGCGATATTCTCGAACGGCTCGCCGCCACGATCGCCGAACGGAAGTCCGCAGACCCCGAGAGTTCTTGGACGGCCAAGCTTTTGGCGAAGGGTCCCGAAAAGGTGGCCGAGAAATTCGGCGAAGAAGCGGTCGAGGCCATTATCGAAGCGGTGAAAGGCAACCGGGAAGGTCTGACCGCCGAGGCAGCCGATGTGTTGTATCATCTGCTGGTCCTGCTGGCAGCCCGTGATGTGCCCCTTGACGACGTTCTGGCCGAACTTGCCCGCCGCGAAGGCACTTCTGGCGTTGCCGAGAAGGCAGCACGTAAATAGAGCTTTTCCGGGTCCTTGGGCAAAGCGCGTTGTTTTCTGCGTCTGAGGCAAAGCCGGCAGGCATCGAAAGAATGATCCCGAATGACCCGATGTCGCTCCGGCCCGAGTTTTGGTCGAAGAACCGACATGGATTCATATCGCAACAACCTGACATGGCCAGGCACGAGATTTGAACCGTTCCTCAAGGGATCGAGCGTCGCGTGAAGGGCCAGCCCCTCAAACGCCGTGGCGTGTTTTCTCCAGAAAGAAAGATCGATCTTTCGAGGACTCGCGCAATGGCGAAAGCCACCGCGCAGGGACCATGTCGCCTAGAAAAGCTCGACACCGTTGCGTTCGATCGGCTTGGTCATCTGAACCGGCACGTCCTCTTCCACCAGCTTGACCTGCGCCTTCCCGGTTGCAGGCCAGAAACGCAACCGGCGCGCCAGAGTACCACCGGTGTCTTCGGCATCGCAGGGAATGCCCTCGTTTTGCAGATAGCTTTTTGCGAAATCCGTGTTTCGCGACCCGATGTCGGTCCGCCCTTTCAGCATCGAACTGCCGCCGAAAAGCTTGGCGCGCAAGCGAGGGCGTTCCGCGCCGAGCGGCATCATCTTGTTGATCAACAAGTCCATGTCCAGCGCGCCCGCTGTCAGTGTGGCATTGTCCTGTTTGGCGCCCGGCAAAAGCATGTGGTTCATGCCGCCGACGCCCGCCACCGGGTCCCAAAGGCAAATCGAGATGCACGAGCCAAGGATCGTCGAGACGACCATGTCTGCATCATGGCCGACCGCTTGCTGGCCTTGCGTGATATAGATCGCGTTCATCCTGACGCCTCCTCTGGGCTTCGTGTCACATTCGCCAAGATACGCTGTCCAATCGTGGCAAGCGGAGCCACCTCGGCCGCGGCGCCCAACTCGCGTGCAGCGCGCGGCATGCCATCAATGACGGCGCTGGCCCCGTCCTGCACGATGGTATGCGCTCCAGCCGCGCGCATGCGCAGCATCGCGTCTGCGCCATCACGTCCCATTCCGGTCAGCATCACGCCCACCGTCGTGGCAGCGTGCGGTTCTGCCGAACTGAACAGTTGGTTGACCGCCGGGACATAAGGTTCGCTTCCGTCGCTTTCGACGTTCTCCAGCCGCAAACGATCGCTCTTGGAAATGCGTGTGTGCAAATCACCGCCGGGTGCCAGATAGACCTGACCCTGCGCCATCCGAGCCCGGCTTTCGGCCAGACTGACATGCGGCAGGCAGTTCTTGTCCAATCGGCGCGCGAAACTCTCCAGAAAGGCCGCAGGCATGTGCTGGGCGATGACCGTCGGATGACAATCGGCAGGATAGTCGGCGAGCACACGCAAAAGCGCATCGACACCACCGGTCGAACTGCCGATGACCACGACCTTTCCGTTCCAATTCAACGACTGCTCGGTACCGGTCGCTGAGGTACGACGGGCACGAGGTGTGTTTATGCCGCCCACATTGCTGGCCGCCGCCATCAAGACCGTCTCAGCCAGGTCGATCTGGCCATTGCTGCGGCGAAGCTGGCCAAGGTCGATACAGTCGACCGCGCCGAGGGAAAGCGCGGTGATGGCTTCCCGGCTGCGTTCGGTCGTGCGTGTCGAGACCATGACCACCGGCATCGGGCGCAGCCGCATGAGCTTTTCCAGGAACGACAGCCCACTCATCTTCGGCATGACGACATCCAGCGTGATGACATCCGGATTTAGCTCCCGGATCAACTCGCGAGCCTCGTAAGGATCGCCAGCTTCGCCCACGACGTCTATCTGGTTCGATGCAGAGAGCAGGCTGCGGATCATCGCCCGCACCGTTCGGGTGTCATCGACAATCACAACCCTGACAGGGCGAAGGCATACTGCAGCATCGTCCGGCATCGGCGTCCCATTTGTCACCAAATCAGGGCCGATGTGCCATGCTGCGTATTAAGATCTGGTTGATCCTGGACGACTAAAGCGCCCTCACGCCTCCATCGCGAAGCGCAGATATAGCCCCTCGCAAAAGACTTCGGCCGTCCTGCCGACATGGAAAACGGTGTAAGACAGGGCCGTTTCCCGCAGCCGACGCACACCCGGACGCGACAAAAGCATCGCGGCCTCGCGATCGCGCTTCAGACCACTGTTCCCGTCAGCGCAAACGATCTGACGGGGCGACAACATAATCTCAGCCGATGGGACCTGCGCGCCGAGAGCACCGGGGGCCAAAACGACCGGGTTGCTGTCGGGCTTCAGGTTCAGAATGTGTTCGTCCAGTTGGATACGCGTCAGCCAAGCGATGCGCATATAGCTTCCATCGCGGGTCAGAACTTCGTCGCCCTTGCGCAGGGCGGCCGCATGGACATCACCGAAAGAGGTCCGGACCCGCGTCATCGGCGCCAATCCGGGCAACGGCCAGGCTTCCAATCCGTCCTGAACCACGATCGAGCGTGTCTTGACCTCGCGCTGGGCCGAAGCGAGGTCGTCAGCAAAATTGGTGTTCGCCGCAGCGCGCTGCGCGGCACGTGCGCGCTCAACCATGGATGATTTCGCTGGATTAAGTTTTTGAAACGCAGATGTCAGACGGGTTTTTTCGTCGGACTCGGTCTTACTCCACACACTCATTCACACACCTCGTTACACGCCACACACATCCGCACACACGCGGAAAACACACACGTCTTTGCGGGGCACGTCCGTTAGTCCATTCTTGGGACGCGCCCCAAAACCAAACCGGCACAGCACCGGCGACACTCACACACAGTCAGTCAAGAGGAATGGTTTGACCGATCGCTACGAGTGTGAACGTCTCACAACCAGTGGGCGAAACTTTGACGACAAATTTAGCAAAAAGGGCTCCAATTTGAAATCCTTGCCCAAAGGATTACCGGAATTGGACGGTCGATGTTTCGCGTGACGAGACAATCTTGCGAAGTTGCCCCACTTTTTCGAGCCGGGGCCAACAAACGCTTGGGAACGGGTTTCGAATCGCGCGACAATCACGGTAACCCTTTGGTAACACTTGAGGAGCGCATGTGTTCCAATCGGGTATACGGTTTTCGAAATGCGAACGGAGAGTTTCCAGGCTTGACACCAATCGCACAGGTTTCAATGCCGGGCGGCGATCCTAGGTATGACCCATGACGCCCAATTCGCCGCCTGAGCAGATCGCCTGCCCCACCTGCGACGCGATCTATGACGTTCAACCGGGCGCCCGGCTGTCGTGCGAGCGGTGCCACACCCGCCTGATCGACCCAGAGGCGCGAGTGGGTCTCAGGCTTTTGCTGGTTTCGCTCCTGTCGGCGGCCCTGATCTTCGGCGCCGTGACCTATCCCTTCCTGACCATCAAGCGCTTCTGGATGACCAGCGACGCCACCATCATCGACACGGCACTCGCCTTCGACGGGCCGTTGTTGTTCCTGTCGATCATCGTGCTGGCGCTGATCCTCTTGCTGCCCGCCCTGCGGCTTGCGCTGACGATCTATGTCGTCGCACCGCTGGTGTTGAAGCTGCGCCCTTTGCCCCTTGCCAAAGGCGCATTCGGCTGGGCCGAACGGCTCCGGCCGTGGTCGATGGCCGAGATTTTCATCATCGGCTGCGTTGTTGCGCTGACCAAGATCATCGCGATGGCCGAAGTGACCTTCGGCCCGGCGTTCTACATGTTCGCGGGCCTCGTCATCCTGCTTTGGGCACAGGACAAATTGCTCTGCCGGTACAGCCTCTGGAAGGCACTGGAGAAATGACACGCACGGCACGATCGGATGGAAAAGTGGGCTGCCGCCGTTGCGCGGCAGTCTGGCCCAAGGAGACGCTTCGGTGCACGCGTTGCGGAGCACGCCTGACCAGCCGTGACCGGCACAGCCTGACGCTGGTCTGGTTCTGGTGGCTCTTGGGCGTCCTTGCCTATGTGCCCGCCAATATCTGGCCTATGCTGGAAACCCGCGTCCTGCTCGACGCCAGCGAGGACACGATCATCGAGGGCGCCTTGAAGCTCTTGACCCATGGCTCGGTGGGTATCGCGATCATCATCCTTCTGGCCTCTGTCGCCGTGCCCATTGCCAAGTTCGCCATCATCGCTTGGCTGGCCTTGACGGTGCAATATCGCCTGCCCTCGGGCAGCAAGGCGCGCCACCGCGCCTTCGAAGCCGTGGAATTCGTCGGGCGCTGGTCGATGATCGACGTCTTCGTCGTCGCCATCCTGGCCTCACTCGTGCAATTCTCGGTCCTGGCCAGCGTGAAACCCGGCCCCGCTGCCTTCGCCTTCGCGATTTCGGTGATCTTCACGATGCTTTCGGCGCTCAGCTTCGACAGCCGCCTGATCTGGGACGCCGATCTGCCGGAAGAAGACGTGCCCCTAGCCGGACAAAGCGATGACCTTGCCGCTGTCCAGAAGTCCGCCCCACCGCAAGGGTGAAATCGGATAGGTCTCGTCCTTCGCCATGCGTTCGAACGAGAAATCGGGCTCCAGCTTCTTCAACCGCTCCGCCGTGCGCCGCGCGTCTTCGAACCGCTCGTCGGCGGCATAAAGCGCGGTCAGGTACCGCAAAGGCGGGCGAAACTCGGGCGATAGCGCATGCGCGGCCTCGGCCAGTTGCAAGGCCTCGGCCTTGCGGCCCGTCAGCGCCGCCGTAAGGCAACGGCCGAAATCCCACCAATGCCCGAAGGGCGAGCCCGAACTGATTTTCTGCGCGCGCACCGCCAGCGCATGAGCTTCGCCGATGTCACCGGCATAAAGCTTGGCCGTCGCCAAAGAATTCCACGCCAACGGATTGGCCGGGTTCAAACGCACACTACGGCGCGACAGCTCCAGACAAACATTCACATCCTTGTCCAGCACCAGCCGGGTGTTCGCGACGGCGGCCACCACCATCGAGTTCATGGGCTCGCGCTCCATCGCCAAAACAGCCAGCTTGCGAGCCTCTTCGGCCAGGTTTTCCGACCGGCCTTCGTGCAATTCGACGTGCTGGATGACCCGAAGCTGTGCGCGCCAGGCCGACGACAACGCCCCTGCTCCCAACTCCTCCGCCATCGACAGCATCTGATCGGCTTCCAGCAGGTTGTCGGGCTTCAGCGTGAAAATCCGCCGGATCGCCAACCGCGTCAGCAGGTTCGCGTCGCGAATGTCTTGCGTATCCGTGATATGGCCGGTCATCGCTTCAGCCAAAGCATCGATCAGCTGGTTGCCCAGCGACACGATCTGCAGGTCTTCGACCGGCGGCGCGCCGTGAAGCTGCGTCGAGGTCATGCCGGACCAGACCAGCGTCTCGGGCGAGCCGTGCCGTACGCGGGACCGGATGCCCACCGTATTGCCTTCGCCGCGATAGGCCTGCACCTCGACCCGGAACGCGTTCGGATCTGCCGAAACACCTTCGATGCGCACCTCTGCGGACAGCGTTTCGCGCATCGAACGTGCGACGCAATCTACAAAGATGTCCTCGATCAGGCCAAGATCGCTGTTCTTGTCGCTTTGCGTCTGGAACAGCACGACCGGGCGCGCCGGAATGGCCCGCTGCGTGTAGGTCTCGGTGACGATCGTTTGCTGGGGCGGCGCGATATTCGCCGTCCGGTGATGTTCCAGCCACTCGCCAACGGCGTGATCGCCATCGACAAGCTGAATACCCTCCAGAAACTCCGCGCCAGGGGCCGCAGGCACAAGTTCCACGGCATCAAGATCCAGCGTCACGCTTCGCCGGTCGGCCACCAGCGTGTCGCGAAAATCTCCAAGCGCGCGCCGGATCTCGCTTAAGGATTGTCGCAGGCTGGTCGAGGCCTTGTCGGCCTCTTTCCCGGGCCAAAGCCGCTTTTGGAGCCACAAACGGCCCCGGCCACCCGTTTCGCTGGTTGCCAGAAGCGCGAGAAGCGCTTGCGATTTGGCGCTTTTCGGCGCCAGATCGAGCCCGTCCTCCCCTTCCAGCCGGAACCGTCCGTACAAAAACAGACGCAATTTTGTTTTCTGCACCACCGTAAAAGACCCCTCAGGCGTTGCCCACGCGTCAATTGCAGCATGTATGCGTGACATTTTCAAGAAATTGGCTGGAAAACGGCATCTGTGAATCTTCCGTGAATGGCGCATACATCGCTGGACGGCGGCCTTCGAAACTTCGCAGTCTGACTATGGAGTTAATGCGAGGGAGTTACGAATGCCGGCGCAAGGGCAAGGACAAGGCCAGGGTCAAGGACAGGGTCAGGGCCAAGGGCAAGGACAGGGTCAGGGACAGGGCCAAGGACAGGGTCAGGGCCAAGGACAGGGTCAAGGACAAGGCATCGATCACGCAGGCGGCCCCGGTTCGGGCATGCTCAGTTGGTCGTTGATAACGACCCATGACGGCATCGTCGGCTATTGGGACGGGCTGCCGATGCACAATCCGCAACCCCTCGGCACCTCGGATGCGGACGTGCGCTATCTGTCGATGGATGTGCGCTCGAAGCTGATGAATTCGATGCTGTTCCCGCATTTCACCATCGACGGCGAAGACGGGCATGCAACGCTTTCGGTCAAGGGCAACGAACTTGTCACATTGCATCGCCCGGAACGAGCGGTTTTCCGCCAACAACTGGCGATGGTGCGCGCCTATTCGGACCTGCGGGGCGACCGCACGAACGAAATCTTGATCCAGACCGGCGATCTTTTCTCGTTCTACGGTGCGCTTGGTTATCTGAGCGCGAACCGCCATAGAAAGACGCTATCCACCCTTTACACGTGTCAGCGCGTCGCGGTGCATGTCGAAATGCCGATCAAGCACTTCTGCCGGTCGCCGCGCCCCATCGACTATTCGACGCACGTGCAGCCGATGATCCAGACACCTGATCACTCGGCCTATCCTTCCGGACACGCGATCGAGGTCTTTGCGGCCTCCACCGTCATGGCGCGGCTTTTGACCGGCATGGGGCCGAAAGAGGCGCTTGGCGCGGACCCGAACGACAACCGTGGCCGCATGGCGGGCATGACCTACCGTCTGGCGCACCGGATCGCCACGAACCGGTCGGTCGCAGGTGTTCACTTCCCGATCGACTCGGCCTCGGGCGCGATCATCGGCTGTTTGCTGGGGGATGCGCTTTACCGTGTCGCTACCGGCGCAACCGATTGGCCGGACTTGAAAAGTATCAACTTCGAGCCGATTGCAGAAAACGAGCCTCCCTTCGATCTGACACTTCGGTGGCTGCGCGAACAACTGCCCGAGGATGCCGCAGGCGGCTCAGCCCCCGATCAGACAACCATCTTCGGCAAGCTCTGGAAAGAAGCGGCCGAAGAATGGCAGGAGGCCGCTCTATGACACTGGAATGGTCGGGCTGGACCGACGATCCCACCCTCGACGACTTCATGACGCCATACATCCATTGGCAGAAGGAAGTCATCTTCGACGGGCTCCCGGAGAAAGATGGGCTGGCGCTGGAACCTCCCTTGCCGCTTTCAAAGATGGCGGCAAAACTCAGTGGCAAAACCCATCAGCGCGTCGCCCTCCCAAATTTCGCGCGCCCGGGGCCCGACGAGGCGAACGAGGAGGATCCGTTGATCCGCCTGACCTGGATGCCCGACCCCGATTGCGCCATCGTCGGCGTGATCGACAGCGGCATCGCGCTCAGCCACGCCCGCTTCCGGCGACTGGATGGCGGCACGCGCTTCCTCTCGGCCTGGCTGCAGGGCGGCGAATGGCGGAGCGACCGGGACCTGCCCTTCGGGCGCGAACTGTTCCGGACCGAGATCGACCAGTTGATGTTCCGTGCCGTATCGGCGGGCGCCATCGACGAGGCGCAATTCGACCGCGAGGCGGGCGTCACACAGTTCTTCCACGCGCGCGGCGACCGCCGGCTTGAAAACAACGTCACCCACGGCACCTTCGTGGCCGATCTGGCGGCAGGCTATGACCTGCGCCACAGCCATGAGGACGAGCTTCGGCGTCGCCTGCCGATGATCGCCGTAGGCCTGCCGCCAAATCCTTCGATGGGGGCATCGGGCAGTTCGCTCGAGTTTTTCGCCGCCCAAGCCATCGAGTACATCATCCGGCGCGCCGATCGCATCTGGGACGCCTGCGATCACCCCAAGGGCGGCGCCTTCCCGATCATAATCAACCTGTCCTACGGCCTGGAAGCGGGTCCCAAGGACGGGCACATGCTGATCGAACAGCTGATCCGGGCGGTCAACGAAAAGGCCGACAAGCACGGCCGACCGATTCGCGTCATCTTGCCGGCGGGCAACCACAACCTGGTGCAGGGCTGCGCCAAGTTCGAGTTCGGAGAAACGCGCAAACAGTCGATTGACTGGCGCGTTCAGCCCGAGGATCAAACGCCCAACTTCGTCGAGATCTGGTCCGATGTCCTCACGGGCGACGCTCCAGATGGTCAAACGCACCCCTTGGGCGTCTGCCTTGCTCCGCAATCGGGTCCCGCCAGCACAGCTACACCGGGTCAGGACGGGCAGATCAACACGCTCAACCTCGACGGCAAGGCGGTCGCCCGCATTTATTGCAGGCGCCACGACAGCGGCGAGGGCTGGCACCGCATGGCCTACCTGCTTTGCACGGCGCCAACTCGGAAAACGGATCGCGGCACCGCCGCGCCTGCAGGCCGCTGGTCCATCGATCTGGAATCAGAGGGCGACACCATCGGCTTTGGTTACGTTCAGTCGGACCAAAGCCTGACCTACAACGGCGATACCGGCCTTTTGTCGTATTTCGACGACCCGAATTACCAGCGCTATGACGAATGGGGCCGTATCATCGACACTGCGAGTTATCCGGACGGCGAAATTACCGATGTGACCCTGCCAACCCGGCGCCGCGGGTCCCTCAATGCCATCGCCTCGCTTGCCGAGGCGCGTGTGATCGGCAGCTACCGGGCCTCGGATGGCAAACCGTCGGACTATTCCAGCAGTGGCACGCGCGAGGCCGTCGGCGACGGCCGCACAGAGCCCACCTGTCTCTTGCCCGGCGAAGAAGGGCCCGCGACCTTCGGCCTGATGGCGGCAGGCGCCCGAAGCGGCACGGCAGCCTTTATGAGCGGCACGAGTTTCTCGACGGCGCTTGCCACCCGGGCGGTCAGTCAAGCCATGCTGGACTGGATCGACGCAGGACGAAACGGAGAAGCACCAGGCACCCGGGCGTGGTTCGAAGACCGGGTGCAGGACGACGAGCTTAACGCCGGCTGGCCCGGCAAAACGGT
>JAAUYH010020300.1_pt1 | contig 17673 bp, 17 predicted proteins | sample 7278061 | NCBI WGS metagenome assembly JAAUYH01 (sample SAMN14350203, study PRJNA611818) | marine sediment metagenome | isolation source: surface marine sediment (0.6m) | place: French Polynesia: Moorea | collected 2018-08 | reverse complement strand
TTATTCTATTGACAAAGCTGATATTAAAGCCTAGTTTTTCATAGAAAAACTTATCTTTTAAACAAGGTGATTTTTGGAATTTTTTTCTATTACTTTTTCAGCAACCTCTACGTAAGGCTGAACATCCCCTCTTGAACCTACCGTGAGCATAAATATATTCATAGCTTTTATATCAAGTCTTAAACGAAGAAATCTTGCGTTCAGAACTATTACAACAGCAAATACAGAAGACTAATATCAAATCCAGGTTAGATATGATACCTAACGGTTAGGGAAGTCAGAAATCAGAAGTCAGAAGTCAGAAAGTTTTTAGCCAAATTAGGAAAAGTATATTTTGATAATTGGAGTTGATATAATTAGTGAATTACAGAATGATTACGGACAAATATCAAACAAAGAAAGCGTGCTTTTGAGTAAAGAAACTTCTAACTAAAACAAGAAGCCTTGCTAATTAGTGTAACTAGATTTTGTTCTTTGTTGTTGCGCCCAAGCATTAGGATCGGGAGTAGTAATGGTAACAGAGGTTATTGTTTCTATTTTTACATCAGTAGGGACTCGCAAAGTAACCGATCGACCTAGTTCTTTTTCTTGATATTTCACTGTCAATAATCCAGCATAAATATCTGTTCCTTCTGGCAAAATTAAAGTATCAACTCCTGTAACTGTGCAACTTTCTAATTCACAGCCATCGGGTTGAAAAGCAACCTCCGTTACTTGATGATCTTTCCAGTCATAATCATTTAGCTCAACAAATGGTAAAGGAACAGGAACAAAACCTAAAGCCCCATTCAAAATTCCTGACACTAAATTATCTTTTACTCGCGTTGTATGGAGAATTTTAATTGTATTGTCCTGTTTTTCCATCCGAATCCATTCATCATTTTCACCAGAGCGATCGAGTCGAATCCTCAAAACTTGAAGGGGTTCTTGCAGACAGACAGAATTTTGGGGAAACTTAGTACAGAGATTTTCTCGCTCGATTTCTAAGGTTGTCTGTTCTGGCTCTCCTAAAGAATAATTGTAATCCTGACAGCGAGAATTAAGGGGAAATTTGTTACATAAACTATCTAGATTTACTTCTTCGCTAGCAGCTTGGGAGACTAGGATTTCATTAACTAATAAAGTTGTAGTTATAGCTAAGGTCAATTTAGTAATACTTGTGATTATGGGTTTCATGGCTAATAATCTCGAACGGGAGTAATCTCTGTCTCTCAAAGAGTATCTCTATAAATTTGGTTTTCCAATTCCCTTCAGTCACAAAAAGACATGACCAGAGTCATGCTCTCAAAATCCTCTATTTGTCTTAAGGTATTGGTAGTTTGTTTGATTCAAACCCATCAATGTTTACCAATCCAGTGGCGAATTCACTCTCCTCAATCTTCGGTAAATTGCGTTACGTAGAATGGCTGTTTCTGGCTGTTCATATGGTAATGGGAATAAGTAGTGGCAATGATAATTTGGTATTAAGCTTGGCTTTTTACGGAATTGTTATAGCTTTAAGCTGGATATTGCCTCTAGATCGCCCTCTAATCCTGAGACAAGCCTATGTGTTATTAGCAATACTATTAATGGTCTGCGCCAATTTCGTAGGTGTTAGTTTAGATTTGGTACTCTATCTTTATATTGCTAAAAGCTTTTTTTTAATTGGTGGCAAAAAAACTTATTTGACTGCTGCGATCGCAGGAATGGCTTGGATTGTCAGTGATTGTATCTCTGAACTTCAAGAGTTAGAAGGAACTATAAATTTTAAACCGCCTTTTGGTTTTGGTTCTTATAGTTTAAGCGCGATTTTAATTCACTCCTTGGGACTTTATCTTGCAGTCAGCGTTTTTGTTATTTTATTCAGTTCAGTAGTCAGTGCGGAATATAAAAGCCGTAAAAGGGCAGAAGCTTTAGCCGAACAAGTAGAAATTTTAGCAGCAGACTTGGAACGTACTCGTATTGCTCGCGACATTCACGATTCTTTAGGGCATACTCTGACTAATTTAGATATTCAATTAGCAGTAGCTCAAAAATTACGCGATCGCGATCCGCAAAAGGCTTTTCAGGCTTTAGATACGGCTAAAATGCTTTCTAGTCAGTGTATCGAAGATGTCAGTCATGCGGTAAAAACTATGCGAGATTCTAACTTCGATCTCGATCGCGCCTTGAGTAATCTTATGGAACAAATTAGGAGCGATCGAGCTTTACAAATTCATTGGGAAATAAACTTACCTCAGTTACCAATTGCTATTAGTCATCAAATTTACTGCGTGGTAAAAGAAGGACTGATTAACATCCAAAAACACGCCCGTGCTTCTTCCATTGACTTTCAGGGCAGATTTACTAACAAAGAGATTATTTTACAGTTAGAAGACAATGGTATTGGTTTCGATTTGACTACATCTACTTTTGGCTCAGGTTTAAAGGGCATGACAGAGCGAGTGCAAGGTTTAGGCGGTAAATTAAACATTAGTAGCTTACCAAATCAAGGAACAAAAATTTTAGTGGTAATTCCCCGATGATTAGCTTATTACTGGTAGACGATCAAGATATCTTTCGTCAGGGTTTGGCTACTTTACTCGCTACAGAAGAGGACTTAGAAGTAGTTGGACAGGCTAGCAATGGTCAAGAGGCGATCGCTTTAACCGAACAATTACAGCCTGATGTAATCTTAATGGATGTGCGGATGCCTATTTGCGATGGTGTAAGTGCTACTCGCGAGATTCATCAACGTTATCCTTGGATGCGAATTCTAATTTTAACTACCTTTGAAGATGACGAATACGTCTGGCAATCTTTACAAGCTGGAGCAATGGGCTATATTCTCAAGCGTAAGTCTTCCGAACAAATGGCGATCGCTATTCGTGCTGTTGCCCAAGGTTATTCTCAATTGAGTTCAGCGATCGCCCCAAAAGTTTTTGCCAATCTTAAACCAGCCCATCCTACTTCAAACGAGGCTCTCAACCAACTTAGCCCGCGAGAATTAGAAGTCTTAAGACTGGTAGGACAAGGAAAAAACAATCAAGAAATCGCCCAAACCTTGCATCTGAGTATCGGTACAGTTAAAAACTACATTACCCAAATTTTAAGCAAATTATCACTGCGCGATCGTGTTGCTGCTGCTTTATTGGCACAGCGATATTTGCTTGTGTAAACTACCCACCATGAGGAATGAAATAATCATCCTTATAATTTTTATTAGATTTGACCAGCGATATTTGCTTATTTGAAACTTGGCAAAAAAATTATCTTCTCAAATAATATCCCAGTCGATCGCATCCAAGAGTTGTAAATCGTTATGGCTAATATCTACAATTTCTCCAGGTGCAAGACCTTCTTCTTGTTTCCAATTAGATATTTGTCCACTATCTCCTAAATAGACTCCTGTAGATAACTGAGCAATTTCCGTCTGTCCTTCATCGATTGAAAAATATTTGTCTGCTTCTTCAGTAGTAAAATCAATTATGCCCAAATCTGCACTGCTATTACTAAAGCGAAACAAATCCATAGAGCTAAGAATATAATCATCATTATTGTAAGGTTGAAAAATAACTTCTGGATAGGGTGAGGAATTACCTTGAAGCAGAGGACTTTCTTGGTTATTAAGATACTGTTCAAAGAAAGCAACAGTGTAGTATCTCGTTATTTCTAATGCAAGCTCAGGATCGATCAGCTCAAAATTTCCATTACTATGAGGAGCTAAAATTTCAGCTAAGTCTCCTAATTCAATACCAGAATTAAGCAAAATAGGAATTATTAGGGAAAAATCGCTAAAATTACTGTGTTCTGTCCCCAAAATTGTGACTTCGTAACCGTCATCTTGTAGATTCTCCACAAAAGATTGTTGTATTTGATTAAACTCTCTGTAGATAGGATTAGAATTATCTCCTGTCCCCAAAGCCTCATTATTCAAAAACATAAAGGGTTGAGAGAGACTAGCATTGGCAACATCCCCAACCAAACCACCATCTAAATTTATTCCTGCTTGAAAACGAGAATCTAAGGATAAAACTTTGGCAGCAGTTGCACCACCTAAAGAATATCCATACATACCCACTCGCTCTAAATCTAATTTTCCACTAAATAATCCTGTGGGATCTTCTCCTGCATCGATTTCTTCAAGCTCATCTAAGACAAACTGAGCATCTTCTGCTCTAATGTCAATACTATCGGCTAAAAGTTCGAGCAATCGATCGTTATCCGCTTCATCAAATAGGGAAGATTGAGGAATAACTTGCCCATCAGGAAGGATATTAACTATAGAATCGTAAGTATGATTAAGAGCAACTACTACATAACCCTGACTGGCTAATTCTTCGGCTGTAACAGCGTTAAGTTCGGGTAAATCGCCAAAACCATGGGAAAAAATCAGGACGGGAAATTCCGATTCTGCTTCTGCTACAGGAGCATTAGCAACACTGTTAGTGGATATGGAGTTAACAACATTCATGAAATCTTCGGGGGGTATTTCTGACCCTAATGCGATCGCGCTACTTAATTCTTCGCTAAAATAAGGTGTGGTATCAGCTTCTAGAACTTCAACACTGGGATACCAAACCTTAGCAGTAATTTATCGCTTATCATTAGTGTCTTCTTGATAGGTTTCTTCTCGTTCCGAATCAATAAAATGATAAGAGGTTGTGCCAACGGCATACTCTCCTGTAGGTTCTGGGAAAGAGAAGGTGGGAAATAGATTGATAAAATCTGAGGTATTTATTTCCGTTGAATCGATATTATCTAAAACTGCCAGATTTGCTGATTGCCAATTAATTAAAGTATCATCCGCATTGTCTTCACTGCCTTGAATGATTTCTAAGTCATTAAAACTAATATTTTCTGGTAATTCTAAGAAATCTTCACCTTGAGTAAAGTCGGTAATAATAGCTGTTCCTTCTGAAGCAAGGACAAAGCGATCGCTACCAGCACCACCTGATAAAATATTGTTACCAAATGAACCAATTAAAGTATCATCCCCTTCTAATCCCAACAAATTATCATCACCTGCACCGCCGTTGAGATAATCATCTCCAATACCACCAAGGAGTAGATCGCTACCATTATTAGCTATCAGGCGATCGTTTCCTGCATCTCCATAAAGTGCATCATCCCCTTTACCCGCAAACAATAAATCATCTCCGTCATTGCCATAGAAAATATTGTTGCCTTGGGTGTCTCGTATTACATCGTTGCCAGAACCACCAGAGAGAATATCGTCATCTTTACCACCATTAATATTATCTTGACCATTCCCTCCAATTAAAACATCGTTGCCTTTACCACCTTGTAAAAAATCGTCCCCTTCTCCTCCATTCAGAAAGTCATCATCGTTACCACCAAAAAGATTATCGTTACCTTCTTTGCCAAACAAAACATCATTATCCTTGCCACCTCTAATAAAATCATTACCTTCCCCTCCATCGATCGCATCTAAACCTTTTTTGCCGATGAGGATATCGTTACCTGCAAGACCATTAATTACATCGTTAGTTAATGTCCCAATTAAATAGTCTTCAGCTTCAGTACCATCTATTACGGAACCATCATTAAGCCCCAAAGTATTGGCAATTGAAGCTTTATAAGCCAATCTAACTAACCCTGATCTTGGAGAACCTTCGTTAACTAAAATAGAAATAGTTGTATCGCTATTGAGGAAATAATCTACTTCAGAGGTATAGCCAAAAATACCCCCTGTCATGCTTCTGGTTTTACCCACAGGATATTGGCGAGGAAATACACCCAATCCGAACCTATCCAGTCCAGAGATACCTGTACTAACGTAGTTGAATATTTCCGCAGTAGATTCTGACTCTAATAACTCTCCTGAAGCTAAAGAGTTAAAAAATTTGGCGACATCCTCAGCACTAGCAACGATTGAACCAGGGCCATAAGCTATTTCTGTATTGACAATACTATAGTCTTCGGGAATGCCATCTATACCTAGATTACCATCGGCGGTAAAGAGATCTTCATAACCTCTGGCACGTTGTTCTAAACTGACATCTTCGCTAGTAAAAAAAGTATTTGTGAGTCCTAAGGGTTCAAGGATTTCTTCGGCTAAAATATCTTTAAAAAGTTTGCCCGTGGCTTTTTCAGCAATTAAAGCTGCAATGACATTACCTGTGTTGGTATATGTCCATTCCTCAGTAGAAGACCCTCCTGAAAAAAGCGGTTTATCAAAAGCGTAAGCAATTAAATCTTCTGGTTGCCAATCTCTATTTGTCCCAGATGAATAGTCTGCTATTAATTCCGATATAAACTCATCATCACCGTTGAGATAGTCCCATAGTCCTCCCGAACCGTTGAGAATTTCACGAATAGTTAAACTTGTACCATTAGTAATCTGACTAGCAATTTTTGGCAGCCATTGATCGATCGTGTCGTCTAAACTTAGTTTGCCTTGTTCTTGTAGCTTGAGTATAACCGCAGAAGTATAAGCTTTACTGATACTTGCAATATTAAATAGATCGTCTGGTTGAGTTGCTACTTGAGTATCGAGGTTAGAAATACCCATTGCCCCATTCGACGTTCCTTCTGGTGTAACTACACCAACACTTACACCTCTATCAGATATGTCCACATCTTCTGCTGTTTGGTCTAATGCTGCTTGTAATGCTTGGGCTAAACTTTCAGGTACGTTATTCATGGGATTATTAGTCATAAATACTTACTCTGCGAATTATTTTTGAAAGTGAAAATTTTTAACTGAAAATAGATTAACAAAACCAACTAGCAAAACGTCCCTGTGAGATGTAATGAAAATTGATGACAAATGTCATGTTTTAATTTCTACGTAAAAAACCAAACTAAAGGTATTTAATTATTCTCATCTTGGGTGATAAGTCTTACACACCTAAACTTAATTTATTTAATCTGTGTGATAATTTTGTGAATTGGCTTAAACACTATTTTTCTTCTTCTTATCTCAATTGGCGTGTAGTTGAATGGATTATTATTTTAGGACACTTATTATCTGTCCTTTCATCTAATAATCCTTTTATATTTCGCCCTTATTTGCTATGGATACAAATTGGTTTTAGCCTAATATTTGTACTACTAAGCTTCATTTTTCCAATCGATCGACCAATCTGGCAAAGAAAAATTTATATTGCTACGGAAATAAGTTTTATTGCTATTGCTTTAATGTTTGGCATTAGTTTTAATATTCTGATGTATTTTATGTGGGCAAAAGCTTGTTTCTTGCTCAAGCGAAAAGATGTCATTATTACGATAGTGATTACAGTAATAACCTATCTCTCGATCCAAGCATGGATATTACCACAGTTAATAGCAGAGAGAAATGAATATATCAAATCTATTACTATAGAAGAATTGATATATTTGACTGATTCTGTGCTAAATCTTTGGTTGAATAGTTTAATAGACTTAATAGGAGTTGCGTTTTTCTTGACTCTATTTATGTTTCTTTTAGTGGAAGAATCTAAAAGTAGAAAAAAAGCAGAGAGACTAGCCAAGGAAGTAGAAATTTTAGCCACAACGTTAGAAAGAAATCGTATCGCTAGAGATATTCATGATTCTTTAGGGCATACACTAACAACCTTAGGAGTCCAGTTAGAATTGGCACAAAAATTACATGGGGTTAATTCAGAAAGAGCAACTCAAGCTTTACATAATGCTCAACAATTAGCCAGTCGATCTTTAACGGAAGTAAGGAATACTGTTTCTGCTATTCGAGAGGAAAAATTTGATCTAGAACGAGCTTTAAATAATTTAGTTAACCAATTTAAAAAAGATGATTTATTTGATATTAAAATGAAATTGAATTTACCTCTTGTTTCCTTACAAACTAGCCATCAAATTTATTGCATTGTTAAAGAAGCGTTATATAATATCCAAAAACATAGCCAAGCTAATTTAGTTACTATTAGCAGTCAAACTCACTCCCAAAATATTATTTTAGAGATAGTTGATAATGGTATTGGTTTCGACCAAAAAAAAATTAATTCTGGTGCTGGATTACGAGGAATGTTAGAGCGATCGCGTATTATTAACGGTGAACTCAAAATAGATACAGCAATCGATCGAGGCACAAGAATCCAATTAACAATAGAAAATTATCAGGATGAACTACCCTTCACCCCTACAGATAAATAATAAAAAATGATCAAACTAATACTCGCAGACGATCAAGAGATGTTTCGTCAGGGGTTAGCTTCCTTACTATCTTTAGAAGCAGATTTAGCCATTGTGGGAGAAGCAAGCAATGGAAAAGAAGCGATCACTTTAGCTGAATCAGTACAACCCGATTTAATTTTAATGGATGTGAGAATGCCTATCTGTAATGGAGTAGAAGCAACTCGCGTTATTCATCAACGCTTTCCTTGGATAAAAATTTTAGTTTTAACTACTTTTGATCATGACGAATATGTGTGGCAATCCTTAGAAGCAGGAGCATTAAGTTATTTACTTAAAAGTACCTCTTCTGTGGAAGTAGTTACTGCTGTCAGAGCATTATATCGGGGACATTCTCAACTAGATACAACTATTGCCCAAAAACTATTTTCTCAACTAAAACCTTTGACTCCAAAAGTAGATTATCAATCTTTATTTAGCCAAAGAGAATTAGCAGTATTACAATTACTTGGAACAGGTAAAAATAATAAAGAAATTGCCAAATCCCTCCATCTATCAGAAGGGACAGTACGCAATCATTTATCTAAAATTTTTTGTAAATTAGACGTGCGCGATCACGCAGTGCCAGGCTACGCCTGATCGCACTCAGGCTGCTCTATGGGCGCAACAGTACATCAGGAAACAACAAGATTAGGGCTTCATTTCTGAGCCCAAACTTGACAAAAGAAGAAAAATTATAGACAATAATAGACTGTGTGTCTATTTCCCTGCTCGGACCGGGTAAGACATTCAAAAGCTGAATTTAAGAGTTTAAAAAGCATTTAAGTCTTAGTTCAGCTACCCGTACGGCAACTTTAATTTCAGACAATTTTTATGACCTACGCAATTATTGAAACTGGCGGTAAGCAACTGCTCGTTGAACCAGGTCGTTTTTACGACATCGAACTACTTCACGTAGAAGCAGAATCAGATTATACAGTAGACAAAGTTCTACTCGTAAATAATGAGGGCGAAGTAACTATCGGTCAACCTTATGTAGAAGGTGCTACTGTCGAAGGTACAGTAATGCGACACCTGAGAGGTAAAAAGGTAATCGTTTATAAGATGCAGCCAAAAAAGAAAACTCGCAAAAAGCGAGGACACAGACAAGAAATTACTCGTTTGATGATTAATTCTATTAGTTTAAATGGCTCTGTGGTTGCTTCTAAAGCTGATGTAGAAGAAGAAAAAGCTGTACCTGTAGAAGTTGTTGCAGAATAAAATAAATTAAATTTTAGAGAAAATAGGAAAAAACTATGGCTCATAAGAAAGGTACTGGTAGTACTCGTAATGGTCGTGACTCTAATGCCAAGCGACTAGGAGTTAAACGTTACGGTGGTCAAGAAGTGAAAGCGGGTAATATTTTAGTTCGTCAAAGAGGAACTAAGTTTCACCCAGGAAATAATGTTGGTCGCGGAAACGATGACACTTTATTTGCTTTAATTGATGGAATAGTTAAGTTTGAATACAGAAAAAGAGGCAAACAGAAAATAAGTGTTTATCCTGCTGCTTAAAAATAGCTATAAACTATAAGCTATACCAACTATAAAATGTCAAAAAGTGATTGGAGGGGAATTTTATCCTAAACAATCACTTTTTGTTATTTAGAGCATCAAATTTATTTCTGATATTATCTCTCCAAACATTAACTAATAGCTAATCGCTAATATCTCCGATGAAAATTGGCATTAAATCAGCTTATAATCACCCCTATATTATTGGTGCTATTTGAGTAGCATATCTTGTTGAAAGTAAATTGCAATAATTATTTTGAAATGGTATATTTTACGAAGAACAAACCATAATTAATTGCTTAAAATGCTGTTTTCTAAGCAAAAAAATCACATGGTTTGCCGGTCGAATTCAACTATTAACTTATCTCAGAACAAATCGCTCATGAGTAACCTCGAACAAAACCAAGTGGATGATGCCCCCAAGTGGCAATCAAACAAAATGAAGATGATTCTAGCAGACCGATGGAAAGAAGTATGGGAGGTAGTAGAAACTAGAGCAAAAAATAACAGTGATTTACTCTACCATCAAAAACGTTGGTGGCAAAAAAACTAAATAGTGCTTGCCTATTACCAATTCTTTAGGGAAGTCAATTTTGTTACAACTCATAAAGTAGTATTTATGAAAACAAAATTGCTAAAGTATTTTCAACCAAGGGTCATCATACAACCTGATTAACCTAAGTTTGACAAATACTGAGATTTAGATTTCCCATAGCCCTTTTGCCAAGCAAAATAAAGTTTAAATCATAACCAATAGTTTTTTTTGAATTTTTCTTGGTGTGCTTCTCCTTACACACTAAACACACTAAGATATAACAGAAATACGTTCCTCTCTTTTGAGCAATCTTTTTCTCTACAACCTGATATTGAATTTAATCAGATTCACGGGAGTGCTAATTTGAGAAAATTCATATTTGATGGTTTTTAGCAGTGCGTATTCACCAACACCCACAAAAAAGATAGAATAATTACGAAAATTATTTAATTGAAGGGTATGGGGAGTAAAGTAGAAAACACGGAAATGGCATCTAAAGTGCAATTGCGCTTTGCTCTAAAAAAAAAATTAGAGATTTAATTGTTTACGAGATTGGGTTTAAATTACTCAAAAAGTATGAACAACTAATTCCTGAGTATTCTTTAATTGGTAACACACCTTTTTTGGATACTAAGCAATTTAGCTGGACAGAAGAATTAGAAGCTAATTGGCAAGTTATTCGCCAAGAGTTGGATGAAATTCTCAAATACAAAGAAGAATTACCTAATTTTCAAGATATTTCCCCCGATCAAGGTTACAGCACTACTAAAGATGATCTGTGGAAAACTTATTTTCTTTATGGTTATGGCATTAAAGTAGCTACAAACTGCCAAAGATGTCCTGAAACTACCCGCTTAATTGAAAAAATTCCTGGGATGAAAACAGCATTTTTTTCAATTCTCCTGCCAAATAAACATATTACTGAACATAGAGGCCCCTATAAAGGAGTAGTACGCTATCATTTGGCTTTAAAAGTTCCTGAACCAAAAGAAGAATGTTGTATTCGTGTAGCTAACGAAGTACGGCATTGGGAAGAAGGAAAAGGAATGCTGTTTGATGATTCTTTTCCCCACGAAGCTTGGAATAAAACTGACGGTGTTAGGGTAGTGCTATTTATGGATATTGTTAGACCTATGGGTTTTCCTTTATCTTGGCTTAATCATATTTTACTTAAGCTTATTGCTATCTCTCCCTTTGTTCAAGACGCTCACGCTAATCAAAGAAAATGGGATGAACGTCTAGAAAAATTGTTTGGGAGTAGGGAGTAGGGAGTAGTTGGTAGTTAGTTGCTAATTTCACCCAAAACTATCAGCTATTGATCAAACCGATCAATAGCTTAAAGCATAGAGCTAACTTACCCAACTACTCCGCTTTCTTTATTAAAAACTCGAATCAGAGTTCCTTCTTCGGGTAAATCTCTTGGTCTAATGGTAATTACATCCCCATCTAATCGTCTTATATCCATGTTTTGGGTCAAAGCTAGAAACTCATCAACTGGTACAAGATCGCAAGCACTTTTATCTGCTGCTGCGGTAAGATACTGAGTAGGAATGATCACCTTTGGTTTGAGTACCTCGATCGCTTGCATTGCTTCTTCTGGATTATAGGCTTTTGGTCCTCCACCTACAGGGATACAAACTATATCGGGACTACCCATCAAGATTTTCTGTTCTATACCAATGGGGGCTGATGCACCACCTAGGTGGAGAATATTGATACCTCCTTGTGTCCAACGCCAAGCTATATTGTTACCAAAGCGTCTGCCTCCTTCGTGGTCGTGAGGTATACTAATCCCTTGGAACTTAATATTATTAAAACGATAGTCTCCTGGTTGAGTTAATATCTTCGGGTTAGTAGATAAATCTTCTATTGCTCCTTCATCTAATAAAAAGCTGCTGATTAACACCAAGTCTGCTTTAACATCAGGAGTAGGATATCCAGCCGTACAACCAAGAGGACGAAAAGGATTGACTAAAACCGTAGTACCATTACCAGTAAATAGGAAGCAAGTATGTCCTAACCACTGTATTTTTAAAGAATCGCTGTTAGTTTGGGCTGACCAACTTTGCCAAGAAGAACTAGCAGTAATAGCTGTAGCTGTTAGAAAGCTGGAACTAAGATAGCGAATTAGCTGTCGCCGTTTCATAGTTTAGAGATTAAATTGTCTGTAGTTATAGATTTTGGTTGGAGAGATTTTAAAAAATTACCTAATAACTGCTTACCAGAATCAGTTAAAATGCTCTCTGGATGAAATTGGACTCCTTCGAGGTGCAGATAGTTCCGATGGCGAACACCCATAATTGTGCCATCTTCCACCCAAGCAGTAATTTCCAAGCTATCTGGTAGAGTTTCTCTTTCTATAACTAAACTATGGTATCGAGTAGCCTTAAAAGGATTGGTTAGTCCGGCAAATACCCCAATGTTGCGGTGATATATAGCTGAGGTTTTACCGTGCATTAAAACTGGTGCAGGTATAATCTTGCCACCAAATACTTGCCCAATGCTTTGATGACCAAGGCACACTCCTAAAATTGGCAATTGTGAACAGAACTTTTCGATTAAGGCTAGAGAAATTCCTGCATCTTCTGGACGACCAGGACCAGGGGAAATGACAATTCCATCAGGATTTAGTTGACCAATATTATCTAGTTTTATTTGGTCATTGCGGTAAACCCGAATTTCTTTAGCTATGGGGAACTCTGTGGCTAATTCTCCTAGATACTGAACTAAATTGTATGTAAAACTGTCGTAGTTATCTATGACTATAATCAAAGCTTCTCCTTTAGGAAACTGAGAGAATTAATCTCAAAAGAGGTGGTAGCAAGATAAAACCAGCTACTAAAACTGCTGCGATCGCTGATAATAAGACAGCACCAGCAGCACAATCTTTAGCTATTTTAGCTAACTCGTGGTAGGTTTGCTTAACTGTTAAATCTACCACTGATTCGATCGCTGTGTTGATTAATTCTAAAATCATCACCATGGCACAAGTAATAGTAATAACTGCCATTTCCATAGCACTTACTTGTAAATAGAACCCTAGGCTCAATGCTAGAGTGGCAACTGCCGTATGAATCCGAAAGTTTCTTTGAGTTATAAAGGCGTAACGTACTCCTGCCCAAGCATATTTAAAACTAATCAATAGAGTAGGAGCAACTTTCCAGGCTAGGTTACGTAAATTCTTTTCTTGTGGGGGATAAACAGGATTAATAGAGTTATTCATAAGAGGGTGAGTATTAGCTATAAAAGACAGTGTTTTGGCATTACTGTTATCAGATTTAGTCATATTAAACCGAAATTTTCTTAACTAAGCTATAATTTTGCTTATTTTTTTCAATCATAACTAAATATATTTTAATGATATGTTCAGTTTAAACAGCCAATGCACGCAGATTTATTGGTAAATATACCTAATTTTTTACGTGGTAATACTGACAGAGCTTAGTAATTGTGTTTGACAATTAAGCATTTTTACCAGACTAGATTCATCGGGATGATCCCAACCTAGAAGATGTAGTAGCCCATGAGCAGATAACCAAGCTAGTTCAGTAGTTAAAGAATGACCTTGGGCTTGGGCTTGTTGGGCAGCAGTATCTAGAGAAATAACTAAGTCTCCTAAGTATAAAGGTTCTAGTGAATAATTGGCATCTTTAGGCTTGGGTAGATCGGCTTCAAGGGCAGCAAAGGCTAAAACATCAGTAGGCTTATCTTGATGACGGTACTGATAATTAATAGTTTGCATTTGGCGATCGCTAACTAATTTTAGACTAAGCTCATAGGTATTAGCTGGCGGAAGATCTTTATCAAGAATGCCTAACCAGGTTTGTAACCAAATTGACCAAGGAATAGATAAGTAATCTTGCTCAAGATTATTATCTGAAGATACTCGATCGTAAGTATTTTCAATGTAAACTTCAATACTTATTGTTTTTTGAGTTAATGATTCCATTGGTTTATGGACGAGTTAAATAGGCAAGACCGATTAATAGACCAACTAAACCTGCCGTAGTCAGAAAAAAGTGTTTTAGGGAAGTACGACCTTTACGTACCATATTCCGCATAGCTAACTTGACGTAACTATCTTTAGGTGTATTTTCTACTGATGGTTGTTGTTCGCTAGAGGTTTCCGATGTTTCAGTCATAAGTTTAAGTTAAGTAACAAAATTAAATTGTCACTTCGTATTATAGTCGAACATTTTTTTTTCAGAAATTAAATAACCATTGACCCTCGTGAACATGGGTTCAAGCCCCGACGGACGGCTGAAATGTTTGAGGAAACCTAAAACATCGCGTCCTCCCCTTCAGGGCGAAAAGTTAACAATTTATTTAATGAATAAAAAATAATTTGGTTATCTATCTATCTAGCTAGTTTTGAGAATTGGTATGACTTCTGACTTCTGACTTCTGACTTTCCCAACCGTTTAGTAACCTATAGGACAAGGATTTAGTCAGCTAATCCACATTTACCTTGCATATTTATTAGTTAGAAAACAAACCTTCAAACTATCTCCCCATCTCCCTATCTCCCCATCTCCCCATCAGTCTCAACCGAGAAATTCAATGTTGACCAGCTTATCATATCCTCCACCGCCAGGGGTTTCAATCACAAATAAATCTCCTGGTTGTATTTCTACTGTTGCCGTACTTGCTAACTCCTCAATAGTATTATCCTGTCTTTCTACATAACTTTTCCCTACTTTACCAGCTTCTCCTCCTTTTAAGCCGAAGGGAGGAATGATTCTATGACTTGATAAGATACCTGCTGTCATCGATTCTAAGAAACGTATTTTTCTGACTACTCCATTACCCCCACAGTATTTACCTTTTCCGCCACTATCCTGACGAATACTAAAATTTTCTAGCCTCACTGGATAACGAAACTCTAAAACTTCAGGATCGGTTAAGCGAGAATTAGTCATGTGAGTGTGTACCGCATCCGTACCATTAAAACTATCTCCTGCACCAGAACCACCACAGATTGTTTCATAATATTGATAGCGAGTATTACCAAAGGTAAAATTATTCATTGTTCCCTGAGAAGCTGCCATTACTCCCAATGCACCATACAAAGCATCAACAATAGTTTGAGAAGTCTCTACATTACCCGCCACCACTGCTGCAGGATAGGTAGGGTTGAGCATACAACCTTCAGGAATAATAATATTTATTGGTTTGAGACATCCTGCATTGAGGGGAATAGAATCTTTTACTAGAGTACGGAAAACATATAAAACCGCAGCTTGAGTAACAGCAGCAGGAGCATTAAAATTACTTTTTAGTTGTGGGGATGTGCCAGTAAAATCGATAGTAACACGGTGATTTTCTCGATCTATCTCAACTTTTACCTGAATCTTGGCACCATTATCCATACAGTAAGTAAATTCGCCATTTTTGAGTAAGGCGATCGCTTTTTTGACGGCTAATTCAGCATTATCTTGGACAAATTGCATATAAGTTTGTACCGTTTCTAAGCCATATTGTTCTACCATTTTTAAGAGTTCGTTAACTCCCCGATTATTAGCAGCAATTTGTGCTTTAAAATCGGCAATGTTTTGCTGGGGATTACGTGCTGGATAAGGATTATTGTTGAGTATATCTCTAACAGCAGCTTCTTTAAAATGACCTTCTTCTACCAAGAGAAAATTATCAAATAATATACCTTCTTCTTTGATATTGGTACTGTGGGGAGGCATTGAACCAGGGGTAATACCACCGAGATCTGCCTGATGTCCCCTAGAAGCAACGTAGAATATGGGGTTCGTAGGGGTGAACGGCCGTTCACCCCTACCATTGGCAAAAACAGGGGTAATTGCAGTTACGTCGGGTAGATGGGTTCCGCCGTTATAGGGATTATTAGACAGATAAACATTACCAGGCTTAATCTCGTCTCCCACATCATTAATTAAACTCATAACGCTAGCACTCATCGAACCTAAATGAACAGGAATATGAGGCGCATTGGCAACTAAAGAACCGTGAGCATCAAAGATAGCACAGGAAAAGTCTAATCTCTCTTTAATGTTTACCGAAGCTGCTGTATTTTGCAGCACAATTCCCATTTGTTCGGCAATAAATTGGTAGAGATTTTTAAATATTTCTAACCTTACCGGATCGGGTGTACTGTGAGTATTCATAACTAAGTAAGAGATTCAATAACGAAGTTCTGAGAAGATGGTTTTAGGGTTCGCTCTCGTAAAATAAGAAATTTAATGTAACATTTAGTGGAGAAATCATCTATAAATTAATTTTGGGCAATTTATGCGCAACTCCAAGCAGCGTGATAATTTTAACCAAAGTAATACTTTACCTCCTCCAAAACCCATAATCAAAACAATCAAGCAGTCTCGAAATAGACTTCTAGAAATTTTAGATCATCCTTGCAGCGATCTCTACCACTGGTTACTAGTAATTTCCTGGGCAAAATTTTTGTTGTTAATTAGTGTGTTCTATCTAATAATCAATATTTTGTTTGCCTTTGCTTATATTACTACAGGAGATGGCATTGCTAATGCTCAACCTGGTTCATTTAGTGATGCTTTCTTCTTTAGTGTTCAAAGTATGTCTACCATTGGTTATGGGGCAATGTATCCTCAAACCATTTATGCTCAAATTTTAGTAACTATAGAGGTTTTGGTAGGACTTTTGTTAGTAGCAATGGGTACGGGTTTAATGTTTGCTCGCTTTGCAAATGTAAAAGCTCGTGTTCTCTTTAGCAATGTGGCAGTTGTTTGTCCTTTTCATGGACTACCTACTTTTATGTTTAGAGTAGCCAATCAAAGGGACAATCGTATTATCGAAGCTCGTATACGTATGAGCTTATTAAAAAACGAAATTAGCCCAGAAGGACATCATTTAAGACGTTTTTATGACCTTAAGTTATTACGTTCCCACTCTCCTAGTTTTCAACTTAGTTGGCAAGTTATGCATCCTATCGATGAGGACAGTCCTTTTTATGGAGAGACTCCTGTTTCTCTAGCCGAGTTAGATGGAGAAATTTTAGTTACTCTAACTGGTTTAGATGAAACTTTTTCCCAGACTATTCATGCTCGCCATACTTATTTTTGTCGAGATATTTTATGGTCGATGCGTCTTGTGGATATCTTATATCAAACAGAAGATGGTAGATATATAGTTGACTATAAGAATTTTCATAATGCGATTCCTATAGAAGATTAAGCTAAAATCCTAATAATTAAAATTTATTCCAGTGGTGTGATTATATACTTCAATAATTATCCACTTCGATTAATTCTCCTGGCAAAATTGAAGTAAAAGCTTCACGTACTTTGGGTATTAAAGGTAATAGATCAAGAAGACGATTTGTACGTGCAACCATAACTATTACCGCAATACCAACTTGTTGTAAATTTTGTTCGTATTTTATGTTGCGATCTGAAGTTAGCAAAATAGTAAATCCTGCTTCAGACATTAATTTTAGCAATTCCCCATTCTTTTTTCCCGACCAACCCATTTCTCTAACTGTTTTCATATCAAGATCGGTAAATTCCTGTT
>JAAUYH010048292.1_pt1 | contig 17678 bp, 15 predicted proteins | sample 7278061 | NCBI WGS metagenome assembly JAAUYH01 (sample SAMN14350203, study PRJNA611818) | marine sediment metagenome | isolation source: surface marine sediment (0.6m) | place: French Polynesia: Moorea | collected 2018-08 | reverse complement strand
GTACGCCTGATCGACATGACCCGCGCGTTCGCGTCGGTTTCGGCCAAGGGCATGGCGGTCGAACCCTATGGCATTACGCGTGTGACCACCGCGAGCGGGGAGCTGCTCTACGAGCATGAGAAGCCACGGGAAACAGCGCTGGTCCCGGATTACGTCGCCGCCGGAATAACCGATCTGCTCCAGGCTGCGGTGCAGACAGGGACGGGCAAGGCCGCGCAGATAGGGCGACCGGTCGCCGGCAAGACCGGGACGACCAGTTCGAACAAGGACGGTTGGTTCGTCGGGTTCTCCAGCGGGATTACGACCGGCGTGTGGATGGGCCGCGACGATGCAAGAGCGGTACGCGGCCTCCAGGGCGGGCGAGCTCCCGCTCAGGCATTCGCCGCCTATATGCGCTATGCTGTCAAGGATCGACCGGTGGAGAAATTCGACACCGAATTGAACCTGCCGGAGTGGCAGCTTGAGCCGGACGAAGAGTATCTTCTCGGCGATCCCGACGATTATTACTTCATCGACGAGCAAGGCAACTTGGTCGAACCGGGTCGGCGCGACCCGTCCGAAAGTCCCTTCAACGTCGAAGGGGAATTGCTGGATGAGGACGGATCCGAGCCACCGCCGGCCGTGAGCGAAGATTTCCTCGAAGAGGCGACGGGCGGGGCCTTGCCGCAAGATGGCGGCCCGGGTCCCGACGGAGATCCGCCACCGGATCAGCCTGCGATAGAACCGCCGGAGCCTCCTCGCTTGCCGGGCTGAAAGCCGGGCCCGCTCCGAGAGCATGAGATCCGGCGGAGAATGAAAAAGGGCACCACGACCGAAGTCGGGCGCCCTGTTCCTGTGCTTCTTAAGCGGGTGCGCTAGCGCAGCCTGACCCCGACATAGCGTGGCGGCGTCGCGCGGCGTTGGACGCGCAGCAGCACTGCCTCGCGTCCATCGGCTTCGGCCTCGGTGATCCGGGTCCGCAGATCGTCGACGGAAGCGATCGCCTCGTAATTGGCCGAGAGGATGATATCGCCCCGGCGCAGGCCCTTGCGCGCAGCATCGGAATTGGGATCGACCGCACCGATGACGACGCCAGCGGTTTCCTCGCCGACGCCCAATTGGCGCGAGATCTGCGGCGTCAGGGCGAGCACCTGCAGGCCGAGCTTCTCGGCGATCGTATCGTCTGTCTCATCCGGGTTCATCGGTTCGTCCGATTCCGGATCGAAGACCTGCGCCTGCTGCGCCAGTTCGGCTTCGCTCGGGCGCTTGCCGAGCGTCGCGCTCACCGTCAACGTGCGGCCGTTGCGTAACAGTTCGATCGGTACGCGCGTTCCAGGCTCGAGGTTGGCGACAAGGAACGACAGCGTCTGTTCCGACGTCACGTCGCGACCGTTGACCTTCGTCACGATATCGCCCGGCTGCAGGCCAGCGCGTTCGGCCGCGCTGTCGTCCTGCACCGACTGAACCAACTCGCCGCGATTGCGCGGCAGGCCGAGCGAATCTGCCGTGTCGTCGTCCATCGCCTGCAGACTCACGCCAAGGAAGCCGCGTTCGACTTCGGCACCGGTCTTGAGCTTGTCGACGATAGGTGAAGCGATTTCGGCCGGGATGGCAAAGCCGATCCCGACGCTTCCGCCTGATGGCGAGAAGATCGCATTGTTGATGCCGATCACGTTGCCTTGCATGTCGAACAACGGACCGCCCGAATTGCCGCGGTTGATGCTGGCATCGGTCTGGATGTAGCGATCATAGGCGCCACCTTGGCCGGTGTTGCGGTACACCGCCGAAATGATGCCCGAAGTGACGGTGCCTCCGAGACCGAACGGGTTGCCGATGGCGACGACCCATTCGCCCACCCTTGCTTCGGCCGAATCGCCAAATTGCACGAACGGGAATTCGCGGTTGGATTTGATCTTCAGCACGGCGAGGTCCGACGGGGCGTCGGCGCCGACAAGCTCGGCTTCGTACTCGGTGCCGTCGGGCATGGTGATGGTGATTTCCTCAAGCGTTGCGCGGTTGTTGGGCGCCACAACGTGATTGTTCGTCACCACGAAACCGTCCGAGGAAATGATGAATCCAGAGCCGAGCGACTGCGCTTCGCGCGTCCGTGGCTGCGCGTCTTCGCCGCGCCGGCGATTGAACAGGTCTGCAAACGGCGTCCCGGCAAAGGGGTTGTTGTTCACCTGCACTCGCTGCCGGGTCGCGATGTTGACCACCGCCGGCTGGAGTTGCTCGGTCAGGTCGGCAAAGCTTTCCGGGGCGCCCGCACGCGGGACGACCCGGCTCATGACCGATGTGTCGTTCTGAGCGACCTGAGCGCCGGCTGGCTGGCCGGTGATGAGCGAAACAGCGGCACCTCCCACCAGGAGCGCGCTAGTCAGTCCATAAACATACCGCACGTTGTTCACGTCCTCTTGTTCCCTATTCTGTGTTCCGAACGCGCCACGAAGCGCGCCCGTTCCATTGTCAGCTACGCGTCCATCATGCGCTCAGACGCACTGAACGGCGTTTGAACACCGCGCCGCCGCGACGCCGCCTGCCGGACCCTATGGGTCGTTCGTCGGCAAATCGCCTCAAGTTACCGGCTTCGCCCCGCCTCGATCAGGGCTGGCCGCGGAACTGGCGGAAATACTCGTTATCTTCCGACAGCACCATCGAGCTTTCTCCATCGCCTTGCAGGAAGGTCTGGCGATAGCTCTGCATCCCGCGATAGAAATCGTAGAATTCGGGATCCTTGCCATAGGCATCCGCATAGATCCGCGCTGCCTCGGCGCGGGCTTCCGCACGTATGATCTGCGCATCGCGCCGACCCCCTGCACGAATCGTCTCGGCTTCCTCCTGACGATCCGATTGCATCCGCGTGAAGGCGGCCTGCAACGGTGTGCCTTGGGGCAAGTCGGCACGCTTGATCCGCACATCGAGGATCTGCGCGCCGTACTGCCGCGCCTGCCGGTCCAGCGAATTGCGAATGCTCACCATAGCCGTTCCGCGCTCCGGTGTCAGCAGGCTGGCAAATGTCCGGCGTCCCAGTTCCTGACGCAGCACCGAAGTCAGGATCGGTTCCAGCTGGTTGCGCAACTGCGCTTCCGAACCCGAGCGTTCGACAAACAGGACCGGATCGAAAATCCTGAAACGGGCATAGGCGTTCACTTCGAGACGCTGCTGGTCGTTCGAAAGGACGGTTTCGCCTTCCATGTCGAGGCTGAGGATGCGGCGATCCACCATCTGAACCTGCTCGGCGAAGGGAATGCGGAATTCTATTCCCGCACCCGTCTGGCCGAATGGCTGGTCGGGTGCGAACGAGTTGATCGTTCGCACCGGCTTACCGGTTCGGATCACGACCCCCTGATGCGATTCGGGTACGACCACGATGCTGCTTGCCAGCGCTGCTAGCACTACGCCGATGGCGATGAGGGGGATGCGATATTTCTGCCAGATATCGATCATGATCACTGCCCTCCCTGCTGTGTGGGCGCGGTGTTCTGCCTGCGCTGCAATTCGTTGAGCGGCAGGTAGGGCTGCACGCCGTCGCTGCCGATGACAGTCTTGTCGGTCTTCGACAGGACCTGCTCCATTGTCTCGTAATAGAGCCGGCGCTTGGTCACTTCGGGCGCGAGGCGGTACTGCTCGTAAATCTCGTTGAACTCGGCCGCATCACCTTGGGCCGTGGCGAGTTGCTGCTGTTCAAAACGGCGAGCTTCGTTGAGGTTGCGCTCGGCATCCTGCCGCGCTGCAAGCACATCGTTGAAGGCTTCGATTACCTGCTCGGGCGCTTCCGTGCGAGCGATCTCGACACCCTGCACGGCAATACCGGCACCATAGGCATCGAGGATTTGCTGCATACGGGTGCTCACCCGCGCTTCGACATTTTCCCGACCTGCACCGGACAGCACTGTGTCGAGCTCGGTCTCTGCTACCGCAGCGCGCATCGCGGCCTCGGCGACTTCGCGCAGGGTTTCGTCGGGTTCGGCCAGCTGGAAGCGATACTGGACCAGATCCTTGATATTCCAGCGGACGATGTAGCTGAGGTCGACGAGATTCTGATCGCCTGTGAGGATCAGGTTTTCACCCCCGTCGCCAATGCTTTCGCGTCGAATTTCGCTTACATTCTCGACATTCACGGCCTGGATCGGCCATGGCAGCGTCCAGTTGGTCCCCGGAGTGAGGGTGTGTTCGTATTTGCTCCCCAGCCAAGTAACGATGCCTTGCTCGCGCGGCTGGATGAAATGAATGCTGCTCGCCAGCCCCCAGATAACGGCGACCGCAACAAGGATTACCGGGAGCCAGCTTTTTCCGCCCGGCCGTTCCGGAAGTCGCAGGGTTGGTCCCCCTCCGCCGCCGCGACGCGGTCCTTCCGGGCCGCGGTTCTTGAAAATGTCTTCGATGCTGGCCGACCTGCGCTTGCCGTCGTCCGCACCCCCGCCCGGCAACCAGGGATTTCGTGGCCCCCCCGATTTTCCGGGATCGCGATCGCCGGTCTCGGGCGAGTCGTCGTTGGCCTTGCCGCCACCCCAGGGATTTTTTTTGCCCGCCATGGCGAGGCCGTTGCCAGCCCAGCCGAAGCGCTCTCTCAAACCGTCCAAAATCTGCATACTCCCCTTATAGGCATGGGATTGGCGAAAAACAGGGGTTGAGCGCTCGAATTTGGTGCTAGAGGCCCTTGGCCATGAGCGAAGGCAATATCTCAGCACCTTCCGAAGAACACCTTCGCGCGGCATTGCCGCCCGAAGCGAGCGCGCGCGTCAAATCGGCAAAGATGGTTGCCGGTCGAGCCGTCGTAGTCGCCGAAGCGGGTGATTTGTCGTCCAAGAGACGCCAAGAGCTCGAATCAGCCATTCGCGCCGCACTCGTAGCCATCGAAGGCGTGGACGACGTGCGGGTGGCCCTGATGGGCGAGCGCGTGCGGCGCCAGATGATCGCGATTGGATCGGGCAAGGGCGGGGTCGGGAAATCGACGCTGACCGCGAACCTGGCGGTCGCGCTAGCCAAGATGGGGCGCAAGGTGGGTTTGATCGACGCGGATATCTACGGTCCGTCGCAGCCTCGCCTGCTCGGCAATGAAAGCGATCGACCGGTGGCCGAAAGCGAGCAGTTGATTCCGATCGATAGTCCGCATGGAATCAAGTTCTTGTCGATGGGCAGCCTTGTGAATCCGGGCAAGGCGCTTGCGTGGCGCGGGCCGATGGCGGGAAGCGCGCTCGGTCAATTGGTCGATGCGGCATGGGGGGAAACCGACCTGCTGCTTATCGACCTGCCCCCTGGTACGGGTGATGTGCAGCTTTCGATGATGCAAAAGCACAAGCCGGACGGGGCGGTGCTGGTGTCCACTCCGCAGGATATCGCGTTGCTCGATGCGGCGCGCGCCGGGCAATTGTTCGAACAGGGCGACATCCCGATCGTCGGACTGGTGGAAAATATGTCGGGATATGCCTGCCCGCATTGCGGCGAAGTCAGCGATCCGTTCGGGCAGGGCGGAGTCGAGAAATTCGCGGCCGCATTGGAGATCCCGTTTCTGGGCAGGATCCCCTTGAGCCTTGATATCCGAATGAAGAGCGATGCGGGCGACCCGCCGGCTCTGGCCGATGATGGCGACGCCGCCGCTTTTGCCGCGATCGCACAGCAGCTCGCCGGCTGGTTGCGAGCCAAGGCGGTCTGACGGCGATGATGGTCACACGACGCGGCCTCGTTGTCGGGACGGCAATCGGCGGTGGATTGCTGGTTGCCTGGTGGCTGATGCCGCGCACCTATCCCAATCCGCTGCAACCGGCGAGCGGAGAGCACGCCTTCGATGCCTGGCTGAAGATCGCGGAAGACGGTGTCGTAACCGTTGCAGTCCCGCAACTTGAAATGGGGCAAGGTGTGTCGACCCTGTTGCCGCAAATCGTTGCACAGGAGCTGGGAGCGGACTGGAGGCAGGTAGCTGTTGAACCAGGCGCAGTCTCCGGAGCCTATCCCAACGTGCCTTTGGCCGAGCGATGGTCGCACTTGTGGGATCCCACGGCATCCGGCTTGTCGGAAGCGACGGACGATATGCTTGCGAAGCGATTTGCCAGCCAATCGCGCTTTACCGCGACAGCCGAAGGAACGTCGCTTGCGGCATACGAATCGCCCTGCCGCATGGCCGGGGCTGCTGCGCGAGCCATGCTCGCCCAGGAAGCAGCGTCGCGATGGGGCGTTGCCTGGGAGCAATGCCAGGTCGAGCGCGGCCTGGTGAGATATGGGGACAGGACTGCCACTTTCGGAGAACTGGCTGCCGGTGCCGCCCGGCAATCGCCGCCCGATCCGCCGCCCTTGCGTCCCGAAACGCTCGATACAAGCCAGGGTCAAAGGCGCGAAGCGTCAGAAATTGCCTTCCCGCGGATCGACCTGCCTTCGAAAGTGGACGGGTCGTACCAATTTTCTGGCGACGTGCGCCTGCCCGGTCTGGTCTATGCCGCAATCCGTCATGGACCGAATGACGGATCGGAACTGGAAGCGTTCGACGCCGATGCGGCCGTGGGGATCGCAGGCGTCGTCGGCGCGGTCAAAGGCAAGCGCTGGCTGGCCGTCGCGGCAACCACCTGGTGGAGCGCCAATCGCGCGCTCGATGCGATGGACCCCCAGTTCAAGACCAGCTTTCCCGTAAACAGCGACGATATTGCGGGAAGGCTCGACACCATGGTCCGCGGTGGCCCTTCGTTCCGGATCGCCGAAACCGGCTTCGGCGAAGAGGGGATGAGCCGGGTTGATTTCGCCCGCCGATACGAAGTCGAACCGGCGATGGCGGCGCCGCTGGAGACGGCGACAGCGACGGCGCGACTAAGCGGCGGCAAGCTCGAATTGTGGATGGCCAGCCAGGCGCCCGAACAGGCCCGGAGTGCGGCGGCCAAGGCGATCGGGCTGAGTCCGGAGGATGTGGCACTCTATCCGATGCCCGCCGGCGGCAGCTTCGATGCCCGGTTGGAACACGATCATGCTATCGAAATCGCGCTGATCGCGCGGGAGCTGGGCAAGCCCGTGCAGCTTAGCTGGCCCCGCCGCGACGAGATGATCCGCGCCCGTCCGCGCGCACCCGCCTACATGCTGCTGGGCGCGCAGCTTTCGGAAGGCGGCTCCGGTCAGATCGATGCGTTGCGCGTGCGCCTTGCCTGCCCATCGAGCACTATCGAATTCGGGAAACGGTTGTTCGGAAATTTCACAGCCTCTGCTGCCGTGCGCGAAGCGTCCGGCGAGAAGGACGTGTTGGCCTGCGAAGGCGGTCTGCCTCCCTACGAACTGCCAAGCGTCGTGGTTGAGCACGTCCCGGTCGAGATCGGCCTGCCGGTTGGCCGGGTCCGCGGGAATGCCAACAGCTACACGGCCTTTGCCGTCGAGAGCTTCATGGATGAAGTCGCGAATGCCCATTCGCGCGAGCCATTGTCCTATCGCATGGCCTTGCTCGGCGAAGACATTCGGCTCGCCGCGTGCCTCCAACGTGCAGCGCAACTGGCGGGGTGGGACGGCGGTCTCGATCAGAGCGGGCAGGGCCTCGCTTGCCACCGGATCGGGGACGCAAGCGGTGGCGGGCGGATCGCCTGTGTTGCTACGGCGCGGCCGGGCGAGGGCGGCGTTCGTGTGACCCGATTGAGCGTCGCCGTCGATATCGGGCGGATCGTCAATGAAGACATTGCCCGCCAGCAGATCGAAGGCGGCCTCGTTTTCGGCATCGGGATGGCGCTGGGCAATGCCATCTCCTACCGCGCCGGGATGCCCACCGAGCTCGATTATGGAGGGCTGGGCTTGCCGACGCTTGCGGATTGTCCGGAAATCGCCGTGGAATTCATGGCCAGCGAAGCACCGCCCGTCGATCCGGGCGAACTCGGCGTAGTGGTCGCTCCGCCCGCCATCGCCAACGCCCTGTTTTCGGCCACGGGGTTGAGACTGCGCCGTCTCCCCCTACTTTCTAGCGGTCTATGATGCGCGGTTCCCTCTTTCGAACGATCCGATCGCCACACGGCGTCCGGATACAGTCGCGCTTTGAGGCGTTGCACACCCCATGACCTGGCAGAAGCAGCGCCTCCCGAACGACCATCCGCCCGTCCATAGCGGCTCGATCGGCGTCCTGCTGGTCAATCTCGGCACGCCCGACGCGCCCGATCCCGGCTCGGTGAAGCGCTATCTCAAGCAATTCCTGTCGGATCGCCGCGTGATAGAGATTCCGGCGATTGCCTGGCAGCCGATTCTTCGCGGGATCATTCTCAACACCCGCCCGCAGAAGAGCGCGAAGGCCTATTCGAAGATCTGGACCGAGCGCGGGTCTCCCTTGGCCGACATAACTGCGCGGCAAGCCGAAGCCATTGCCGGGGAGATGGGACAGGAGATCGTCGTCGATTACGCCATGCGCTATGGCAAACCGTCGATCGAACAGCGCCTTACCGAGCTGACGACGAAGGGTTGCGACCGGATCCTGATTGCGCCGCTCTATCCGCAATATTGCGCTGCAACCACGGCGACCGTGTTCGACGAAGTGGCGCGCGTGATGGGTGAAATGCGCTGGCAACCCGCCTTGCGCTTCCTTCCGCCCTATCACGACAACGAAGCCTATCTCGATGCTCTGGCAAGCGACCTGACCCGGCAGGTCAAGGTGCTGGACTTCAAGCCCGAGGTCATGCTTCTGAGCTTTCACGGAATGCCGCAGCGAACGCTTGAGCGGGGCGATCCCTATCATTGCCATTGCCACAAGACGGCGCGGCTCTTGCGCGAGCGATTGGCCGAACTGCCCGAATTCGCGGATGTTCGGTTCGAAACGACCTTCCAGTCTCGCTTCGGTCCGGCGCAATGGCTCGAGCCGGCCACCGACGACACGCTGATTGCCGAAGGCGAAAAGGGGACGAGGCGTCTCGTCGTCGCCGCTCCCGGCTTTGCCGCCGATTGCGTCGAGACTCTCGAAGAGCTGGCCCTCGAAGGACGCGATGAATTCCTCGAAGCGGGCGGTGAGCACTATGCCGTGCTCGATTGCCTGAACGTCAGCGGCAATGGATTGCAAATGCTCGAAAGCCTGATCCGACGCGAGCTTTCCGGCTGGATTTAGCCCCGGCGCTCATTTACATTGTTGTAAGTAACCGAACTTAGAGGACCCGGAATGGCCACTCTCGCCCAGCAACCGATCCCTACGCCGAGCTTCGATCATTGGCGCGATGGCGTCCCGACCGACGCCGACCTGGCGCATATTCCCGGCGAAAAGGGTCTCCCTATCGTCGGCAACACATTCAAGATGCTTGCCGATCCCCACGCCTATGCGAGGCGGATGGTCGACACCTACGGTAAAGTCTACAAGTCGTACGCCTTCGGCGGGTGGCAGGTGGCGCTCGTTGGCGCCGAAGCCAATGAGCTGGTGCTGTTCAACAAGGACAAGATCTTTTCGAGCGAGCAGGGCTGGGGCCCGGTGCTCGACCAGCTGTTTCCGCGCGGGCTGATGTTGCTCGATTTCGATCACCACCGGATCGATCGCCGTGCGCTGTCGATCGCCTTCAAGCCTGGTCCGATGCGGCATTATTCGGGGGCGCTGAACAGCGGTATCGCACGCGAGGTTTCGGGCTGGGCCGGCGCGATGCAGTTCCAACCCGCGATCAAGCAGTTGACGCTCGACCTGGCAGCCGACAGCTTTCTCGGCATTCCCTGGGGTCCGGAAGCGGACAAGATCAACACCGCCTTCGTCGATATGGTGCAAGCCTCGGTTGCGCCTATCCGCAAGCCGTTGCCATTCACGAAGATGAAGCGAGGCGTCGACGGCCGTGCTTTCATGGTCGAATTCCTCACGCGCGAAACCAATCGTCGTCGTGCCGAAGGGGGTGGGCAGGACATGTTCAGCCAGTTCGCCACGGCGACGCGCGAAGACGGATCGCTGCTGCCGGTCGACGAGGTGGTCGATCACATGAGCTTCCTGATGATGGCGGCCCATGACACGATCACATCATCGGCCACGTCGATGATCTATCTTCTCGCCAAGAACGGCGAATGGCAGGAAAAGCTGCGCGAAGAGATATTCGCAATCACCGGAGGTCCGGACGGTTCGGGCGACCCGCGGGCGCTCGATTATGACGATCTGGGCAAGCTCGAACTGACCGAAATGGCGTTCAAGGAGACTCTGCGCGTGATCCCGCCGGTCCCTTCGATGCCGCGCCGTGCGCTAAGGGCCTTCGAATTCGGTGGCTACCGTATTCCGGCCGGTCAGCCGTGCGGGATCAACATCTACTGGACCCATCACTCCGACGAGTATTGGGACAATCCCTTCACGTTCGATCCCATGCGTTTCACGCCCGACAAGGTGAAGGCGCGGCACAAATACGCTTGGGTGCCGTTCGGAGGAGGGGCGCATATGTGCCTTGGCCTGCACTTCGCCTATATGCAGGTGAAAATCCTGCTTGCCCAACTGCTGCAACGCTATCGGATCGAAGTTCCCGAAGGCTATGCGCCGGACTGGCAGCCCTGGCCGATCCCGCAGCCCAAGGATGGATTGAAGGTCACTTTCAAGCCGCTCTAGAAATCCCAGGCGATACCGTCTTTCTCCCAGTCGCCGTAGCGGGTGGGGGAGATCTCGCGCGGTTCGTCCTTCATCGGATCGACGGCCTTGGGCTTGGGCGGCGGATCGTCGCTCCAATGCGCTGGCTTCTTGAAGTCTCTTGCCGCCTGGGATTTCCGTTTCGTCATACAATCGAACAAATGCGCGCGCTGGCGCTTGGTTTCAAGCGCGGCTAGGGGATCGCTCCATGCCCAAGTCACGCCAAAAGGTTCCGGGATTGCCCGCGCGTCGCGCTGCGCTCAAGCTGCTCGATGCGGTGCTGCGTCGAGGCGAAACCCTGGAACAGGCCGAAGCCGCAGCGATGACGGGCGTGCAAGGACCTGCCGACCGGGCTCTGGCGCGCGCAATTGCGGGCGAAACCTTGCGGTGGTTGGCCGATCTCGATGCGCTGATCGACAGCGCCACGAAGAAACGCCTGCCAGACGATGCCAAGCCGCGCACGGTCTTGCGGCTGATGCTAGCGCAGGCGCTCAGGCTTGGCACACCGCCGCATGCGGTCGTGGCGACTGGGCTCGATTTGCTTTCCGGTGGTCCGCGCCGACTGGCGCACGGCGTATTCTCGGCCCTGATGAAGCGCGAGGTAAACCTGCCGGAGATTCCTATGCTTTCGGGCGCGGTGTTGGGGCGCTGGGGTGAGCGGGCACAGACCATAGCTCCTGGCCTGATTGATCCTCCGGAAGTCGATCTTGCTCTCAAAGACCCCAGCGAAACCCAGCAGCGCGCGCTCGACATGGGCGGTGTCAGCCTGGCGCCGGGCCACATCCGGCTGCCGCGCGGAACTCCGATCAACATGCTGCCGAGCTACGAAGAAGGCGCTTGGTGGGTACAGGATCTCGCCGCGCAATTGCCCGCGAGACTGCTGGGTGCCGGAGATGGCAGGCGCGTGCTCGATCTGTGTGCGGCGCCGGGAGGAAAGACGCTTGCGCTCGCTTCCGCCGGTTGGCGGGTCACGGCGCTCGATATAAGCGAAAAGCGACTGGAATTGCTGCGCGGCAACCTCAAGCGAACCGGGCTGGAAGCAGAGATCGTCAAAGCCGACGCCCTGGCCTACACACCCGCGAAGCAATTTGACGCGATCCTGCTGGACGCACCCTGCACCGCGACCGGAACCTGTCGCCGCCACCCCGATGTGCTGCATCGGGTCGGTCCGCGCCAGATCGGCGAAATGACCGAGATCCAGCAATCGCTAATCCACCGGGCCGTCGAATGGATGGGCACGGGTACCCAATTGATCTACGCAGTCTGCTCGCTGGAACCGGAAGAGGGCGAGGCGCAGGCGGCGTGGATCGAAGAGAATTTCGAGCTTGAGCGGCAGCCGATCGGCTCATGCGAATTGCCAATGGGGATCGAACCGACGACCGAAGGATGGCTGCGTACTCACCCGGGGATGCTCGCCAATGATGGCGGGCTCGACGGCTTCTTCATCGCACGCTGGCAGAAGCGTTAGGCCCATTCCATGGAGATGGTGGAACAAGATTCTCCCAGCTGGGAGACCGAGAGAGTGAAGCGGTTTTCCGGATCCCGTTCGATGCCGATGTCGATCGGAGTTCCGAATTCGATATAGCGGTGCATGTCCATTTCTGCGGACGCGATCGTCACGGGCCTGCCATCGCAGACAAGACAGGCCAACTGCCGGGCAATCTCCGCCAGATGGGGGGTGTTCACATGATCGCCCGATCCGCTGAAATAGGGGTGTCCGGGCATCAAGCCATTCTCTCTGGTGAGCAAGGCGCTGGAGGTCAGCCTGCCCGAGTTTTCGCTCAACGGAGCGATCAGAGATGGCTCAATACTCGACAAGCCAAGCAGTTTGCGGTCGGCGAAATCGAAAGCCCGAATGTCGGCAATCGCCTTGCCGGCCTCCGATTTCGACTTGTCGCGCCAGCTTTCGAAGTCGCGCGTGCGGAACACGACGCCCCTGCCCCGAATGCGGGCGATCAAGCGATCCTTCGCGTCGAACAGCTCGCTGACAAACTGCAGCTTCTCGCCTTCGGTCGATCGGGTGAACACACCGTGCGCGGCAGTACCGGCCGCTCGATCACCCAGCACCCAATCCGTCCAGGTGAGTGCGCTCCATTTGCTGTTGTCGCGTGTGCCGATCGCCTGCGTTGCCCCAACGCTGCTCCAGAAGTTCTGGGTCTGGATCACGAGAGGGTGCTGCGCAGGTAAGGCGAGCCAGGGCCATTCGTCGACGTCCTGCGAACAGGCGAAAGCGACCGATCCATCGGCCCGAACCACATGGTCCGACGTGTAGGATCGGTCGAGGAAGGGCATTTGCCCTCAGGCCTTGACCTTGTTCTGGAAGCTCTTGCGCAGCTTCATCAGCTTTGGCGGGATCACGGCGAGACAATAGGGATTGCGCTGGCCTTCGCCTTCCCAATATTCCTGATGGTAGTCTTCCGCCGGATACCAGGGCTTCGTTTGCTTGCCTCCTTCGAGGCCCTCAATGGTGGTCACAGCCGTCTTGCCGTTCTCGTCATTCCAGCGATCGATGGCGGCTTCGGCTTCCTCTCCTTGCTCAGCCGAGAGCGGGAAGATCGCCGAGCGGTACTGCGTCCCGATATCGTTGCCCTGACGGTTGAGCTGCGTCGGATCATGGGTGCCGAGGAACATGTCGTAGATTTCAGCCAGGCTGGTCACGGCCGGATCGAAGGTCAGGCGAATGCCTTCGGCATGGCCGGTCGTACCGGTGCACACTTCCCTGTAAGTCGGGTTCACCTTGGTGCCGCCGATATAGCCGCTTTCGACCTTGTCGACGCCGACGACGTCGCGAAAAACGGCTTCGGTACACCAGAAGCAGCCGCCGGCGACAATTGCCTGTTCCATTCTCCGGATCTCCTTGTTTCGACGAACGACATAGGAAGGTCGACTGGATTTGCCAGTGCTCGCTCTGCATCTTGCCTTCGCCGCGACGAGGCGTAAGGACGGCTATGAGGTTTTCACGAGAGAGGTCCCCCACGATGAAACTTGCCCTTCTTGCTCCATTTGCTGCCGTTGCGGGCGTTGCAGCCCTTACAGGAGCGGTACCCGCGACAGCAGACGACCATGCCGCTGCCCCGACGCTTGCAGAGGTGCTGGCGCACGAACGCCGGGACGATGATCGCGCGCGCGATCAGTATCGTCGCCCGACCGAGACCCTCTCCTTCTTCCAGATCGAGCCAACCATGACGGTGGCCGAGTACGGTCCGGGCGGCGGCTGGTACACCCGCGTGCTTGCCCCCTACTTGATGCCGGCAGGCGGCTACATCGCTTTCAACCAAGATAGCGATGGGCGCGAGTATCGCGATCGTGCGCAAGAGGCGCGTTCCAAGGGTTGGACCGAGCGCTTCAAGTCAGGCATCGCCGAAGCGATGGGCGTCGAGTCCGACAGCGTGATGGCTTTCGAAACCGACGAAATGCCCGAAGATGTCGCAGGCACGGTCGATCGCGTGGTGATCTTCCGTTCGATGCATGGTCTCAATATCGGCAACCGTGCCGACGACGTGCTCAAGGCTGCGCGCATGATGTTGAAAGATGACGGAATGGTCGGCGTGGTCCAGCACCGTGCGCCGGATGGTGCCAGCTACGACGATTACGGTGCGCGCCAGCGCGGCTACATGCGCAAGCAGGACGTGATCGCAATCTTTGCAGCCAATGGGTTCGAGCTGGTCGCCGAAAGCGAGATCAACGCCAATCCGAACGATCCAGCCAATTGGGAGGGCGGCGTCTGGACGCTGCCGCCTTCGCTCGGCTTTGGGCGCCAATCGGAAGAAGAAATGGCAAGGCACCGCGCAATCGGCGAAAGCGACCGCATGACTCTGCTGTTCAAGAAAGCGGACTAGGCGAGCTGGGAGGCAAATATGATCAAACGGACACTCATTTCGGTTGCGAGCGTAGCCGCTCTGGCTGCCTGCAATCCGACGGCTGAGACGACCGAAGATGCCACTGTGGCCAATGCCGGTGCCGATGCTTTGGCGACGGCGCTGGCATCGGACATTCGTGCAGAAGACAAGGTGCGCGACGAGTATCGCCACCCGGCGGAAACGCTCGCCTTTTTCCAGGTCGAGCCGAACCACACGGTGATCGAGTATGCACCCGGTGGCGGTTGGTACACGCGCATCCTTGCGCCTCTGGTGGTTCAGGACGGCCAATATATCGGCGTCGGCTTCCCGCCCGAGGCGGCGGCAAGCATCAGCGAAGAGTTCGTGGAACGTGTGCGCGAGGGCGGTGAGACATTCTCTGCACGGCAATCGGAAGCGATGGAGATTCCGCCCGAAAAACTGCCCTTCCATTTTGGCAATGCCGTACCCGATGAACTCGACGGCACAGTCGACCGGGTGCTGATCTTCCGGATGATGCACAATCTCAAGCGCTGGGAGATCGCCGATAGCGAGATCGAAGCGCTTTTCGATACGTTGAAGCCCGGCGGCATGCTCGGCGTGGTGCAGCATCGCGCCAAAGCCGACGCGCCGGACGACTATGTCGATGGCAACATGGGCTATCTCAAGCAGGACGAGATGGTCGCGTTCTTCGAAGGAAAGGGATTCGAATTCGTCGAAGCTTCCGAGATCAACGCCAATCCCAATGACCCGGCCGATCACGAGGCGGGCGTTTGGACCCTCCCGCCAAGCTACGCAAAGGGCGACGAGGATCGTGAGAGATACACCGAGATCGGCGAAAGCGACCGGATGACTCTGCTTTTCCGCAAGCCGGAATAGGCTTAAGGGCGGCGGCATGACGCAAATCACTGTCGCCGCCCTCCAGCTTGCGCTGAACCGAGACAACGAAGCGGCAAACATCGCTGCGGTAGCGGCGCTGGTTGAACAGGCGGCGAGCAACGGCGCACAGCTGATCCTGCCGCCCGAATTGTTCTCGGGTCCCTATTTTTGCCGAGTGGAGGACGAGGCGCTGTTCGCGCTTGCACGCCCCACCCACGAACATCCGAGCGTCATCGCGATGCGACAGCTGGCCGCGCGACTGAAAGTGACGATCCCAACCAGTTTCTTCGAGCGCGACGGCCCGCACTATTACAACACATTGGCGATGATCGGCCCCGACGGCGCGATCATGGGCACCTATCGCAAGAGCCACATTCCCGATGGACCGGGCTATGAAGAGAAGTTCTATTTCCGGCCTGGCAATGATGGTTTCAAGGTCTGGGATGTACCGGTGGCAGACGGTTCAAGCGTGCGTGTCGGTGTGGGCATCTGCTGGGACCAATGGTATCCCGAAGCCGCTCGGGTAATGGCGCTGCAAGGCGCGGAGATGCTGCTCTATCCTACCGCGATCGGTTCGGAACCCTACGATGCCGAACTCGACACCAGCCGAATGTGGCGGCGTGCGATGGTCGGGCACGCGGTGTCCAACTGCATGCCCGTGGTTGCGAGCAACCGGATCGGTGCCGAAGGGCCGCCGGATGCGATCCAGACCTTCTACGGTCACTCGTTTGTTGCCGACGAGTGGGGCGATCTTGTCGATAGTTTCGGGGCGGAAGAGGAAGGCGTCCTCGTCGCAACCTTAGATCTTGAAAAGGCGCGTACGCACCGCGCGGGGATGGGATTCTTTCGCGATCGTCGCCCGCAGCTTTACGGTCGGATTGCCGAAGACCGTTGAGCAGCCTCTATCTAATTGCGCTCGGCTCCAACCGGCGACATTTCCAATATGGCCGACCGACACAGATAGTGCGGGCGGCGATGGAGGAACTCGCCGCGCTCGGTACGGTTACGAGACGCTCCTCGGTCCTTCGCACCGATCCGATCGGAGCGGCCCAAAGACGGTTCGCAAACGCGGCCGTCGTGCTGGAAAGCGACTACGATCCTCCCGCCTTGCTCGCCGCGCTCAAGCGGATGGAACGGCAGTTCGGACGTCGCACATTCCGCCGCTGGGGCGATCGGGTGCTCGACTGCGACATCGTCCTTTGGAGTTGCGGTGTGTGGACCTCGAACGGCCTGGATATCCCGCATCCCCTTTGCCATGAGCGCGCCTTCGTGCTGGGACCGGCGAGCGCGATCGCGCCCGACTGGCGCGTGCCTTCAGGCGGATTGACAGTCCGTCACCTCAATGCACGCTTGACCCGCCCGCGCCCCCTGACTAGGTGAGCGCTCCGATCGGTGCCCGACGGCGCGCCGACCACCCGCGTGGGGGCCCTTAGCTCAGTCGGTAGAGCAACTGACTTTTAATCAGTAGGTCGCAGGTTCGACCCCTGCAGGGCTCACCACCAATCCTCCGCTTTTGCCTCGCCACGAGATCTGTCCGGCACCACTCGGCGTGGGTGCCCTAGCGGGCCCGATGCAATTTTGTGACATCGAGGGGACTTCTTGCGTAACCCCGTTGCGCGTTCCGTCTTTTTGGAGCTACCTTCAGCCTACAGGCTACGCGATGTTCGTCGAGCGTAAAAGGGGGAACGAGAGATCATGAAAACCAAGACCTTGCGGATTCTCGCTATGGCTGGAGCGTCCGCTACCGCTATGGCCGGTGCGAGCGTTTCGGCGCAGACGAGCGGCAACGGTTCCGACCAGGCGTCGGGCGCGACGCAGCCGACCGCGCAGGAAGCTCGCCGCCTCGCCGAAGAGGAGAACGTCATCATCGTTACGGGCACCCAGATTCAGGGTGCACAGGTGGACGATGTGCTCCCGGTCACGATCGTCGGCGAAGAACTGATCGACTCGATCGACCCTGCATCGGGAGACGAGATCTTTCGCGCGATCCCGCAGGCGGGCTCGGTCGAATTCAACGAGCAAAGCACCGCTGGCGGCGTCAACGGCGCGCGCGGCGATATCGCTTCGATCAACCTGCGCGGGCTTGGCACCGGAAACACGCTGCTGCTGATCAACGGGCGGCGGATGCTGCTCAATCCGGGTTTCCAAACCGAGCTGTTCGTACCGGTCGTTTCGCCCGACACCAACACGATTGCGCCTGGGAGCGTGCGACGGGTCGAAGTGCTGCGCGATGGTGCTTCTGCGGTCTACGGCGCGGACGCAGTGGCGGGCGTGGTCAACACGATCCTGCGCGGCGGGCTCGACGGCGGATTTGTCCGCGGCAACTGGCGGGCATCGGATGGCACCAGCCTGTTCAGCTATCGGATCAACGGTGGCCTCGGCTTCGATTTCGGCGAAGGTCGCGGCAATCTTACGGTCTATGGTGGCTACTTCTACGAGAACGGGCTGCGCGCCACCGAATTGCC
>JAAUYH010092270.1_pt1 | contig 17685 bp, 14 predicted proteins | sample 7278061 | NCBI WGS metagenome assembly JAAUYH01 (sample SAMN14350203, study PRJNA611818) | marine sediment metagenome | isolation source: surface marine sediment (0.6m) | place: French Polynesia: Moorea | collected 2018-08 | reverse complement strand
GCGCTGATCGAACATGGGAATCGCTACGACGGCTGGAATTCAGTTGCTCATGGCGGTCTCCGCGCTTATCGCGCACGGGCCTCGCGTGGGGAACCAGAGTATCCCTTCGCCCCGCCCGCGGGCTCCACGTTGGTGACGGAAGTTATGAATCCCCTCAAGCGAATCTACCGATTCATAGATCTCCTGAAGCCCGAGAACGAGGCGCTGATTCCGATCCTGGCGGTATTGCATCCAGAAGCGCTACGCAAAATACGTGAGATCTGGTCGGCGGTGAGAGCAAGAACCGATGCCAAACCGGGTGTCGTGCCCGATGAAGAGACCTACGTCGCCGACACTGGCGATAACGGAGTGGTGCCAGACGAATTGACGCAAGTCAGCAACGCGGAACACCCCTCGGTTTCCCCGTCGTTCCACCGGCGCGCCCTGGCTGGGCATGAAATGGACGACGAAACCGTTCGACGAACCGAGGGAGCGCTGGCGGTTTCCGAGGAAATCGTCGGCAATCTCGTGACCGGCGACCAACATCCTGAAGACCAGGAGGTGGTCCCGGACAACCTCACGCAAGTGGGCGACGGATTTTTTGCCTGGATTCGATCCGGCTGGAATCTCCTGCGTGCCACACTTTCCAACGGCGACGATGGCCTTGTATGTCTGCGCAGCGCGTTAGTCGCCCACCGCAACACCATCGGGACCACCTTTGACCTGGACTCGGACGACGGCCCGTATGTCGCTGCCGCGCGGAGATTGATCGGCGACGACATCCAGTTCGTTGTCTTCGGGCACACACATTTGCCCAAAACGATTCCCATAGACGCGGGGGGTCGCTATATCAATACCGGTACCTGGTGCCCCACCATTCAACTCGACGAGCGTATCTACCAACCCGGCCCGAATGATGACGCTACAATTGGATTGCTGCGCAGATTCGTGCAGGACATGGGCGAAAATCGCCTGTCTGAGTGGACCACTCTGCGGACACACTTCGCACACGTTGCCGTGCAAACGGACGGCGGCACCAACGTCAATCTATATGAATACCACGAGGACGACAGTGTGAGTCCAACGGTTGTCGACCGCCATGACCCTTGATGAATTCAAACTGACGATTGCCCGGACGACCGGTGAGTCCCTCGACCAGGGAACAGCGTTCCTGATCTCGGAGACACATGCTCTGACCTGCGCGCACTGCGTCAAACTGGGTGAGGGACAGGCGGCCGAGACCGTCAGTCTCTACTTCAGCTGCTGGGAAGATGGAAACGAGACGTCGGCGTCGGTCGATGCTGTGGATTTCGACCAGGACGTGGCGCTCCTGCGTCTGGACAAGCCGGCTCCGGTGACCGTATTTCCCCGGTCGGCGAAACCTCCCAACGAGGCTCGGTGGAAAACATTTGGACATCCAGCGCCCACCGGCAAGCACGGACTGGTGATCGATGGCACCGTAATGGACGTCAATGCATCAACCGGGAGCAAATTGAAACGACGCGTAATGCAACTGCGCTGTCGCGACGCAGCGGATGCTGTGAGCGGTTCATCGGGCAGTCCGGTTCTCGTGAAAGGCCACATCGTGGGCATGATCACCAATCAGGCCATGATGTATTACCGAGAATCACCCGGTGAAGCTCGCGGGGTCAAACCGGCCTACAACGCCCTTTACGCTTTAACTCTGGAAGAAATCGGTGCCGGAAGCAAAGTCGGCCCGATTCTCGAATGGGGAGAGTTGAAGGAACTGTCCGCGGCGGGCTCTGTTGACGAAACCCGCTCCGAGGAAGAACTGTTCGAGAGCTATCGGGAGATCATCGAGTCGATTCCCAAATATTCGAGCGTCAAGGTCCCGGGCAGTGACGGCGCAATCGAGACAGCACCGCTCAACGCCATCTACGTCGAGCCGCAGGTGGTTGGCGTGAGCAACGTCGAGGAGATCTGGGATCGTCGCCGGGTGGCGGTGCTCGGGGAGGGGGGTATTGGAAAGGGTGCTTTTCTGAAGCACCTCCAACTTCTGCTTCTCAGGCGCGATGATCCGAACGAGAGGCTTTGGCCGTTGCACTGCGAGTTGGACAGATACGTTAGCCAGGATGAGGAGCCCGACCTCGTGGGATTTACCCTCAACAACCTGCTGCCGGCGGAAGAGGATGCGCCACTTCGCAAACATCTCGAAATCTGTGCAAAAGAGGGGCGATTGGTGCTGCTCTGCGACGGGCTTCAGCATGTGGGCTCGGAGTACGGACGCGTCGTCGATGCTCTGAGCCGCCAGCGCAGGTTTATCGTGGCGGTTCGCCCCGAGCAGCCAACAGATGTCGGCCAAGAATCGGGAGCGACCCTGCGTCTTCGCCCCTTCAACCGCGAGCGGATCGCGGAATTCATCTTCAAGTGGGGGCTCACCTTTGCTGCGGACAACCCAGACTTCGACGCAAAAAAGATCCAGCAGGAGATCCAGAAAAAGGGAGCGCTCGAGTTGGCTCGAAACCCAGGGTTCCTCGGCTTGATTTGTGCGGACCTGGCCGGCGGCGGGTCACTTGCGCTGACCAGCACTGCAGTCGTCTCAAACGCCTGGAAGGCTGTATGGGAGGCCTCCTTCGGAAACGAGAGCTATTCACGACGCAGGGCGGTCGCCACCGCCCTGCAGCGGGCTGCAACACAATCGCTCGGCTTGGAATCCGCGTCGGGTCATGAGTTCGACGAGAGCGAGCTCTTCGACTATCTGACCGAAGCAGGCGAGACAGAAGCCGAGGAGGTAGTCGAGCGCCTGGTTGCTCGAGAGATCATTGCGCCGACGGAAGGCCTCGGGTTCGCTTCCAGGTCTTTCAGCTTTTCATTCGACCGCTTCCAGGAGTACCTGGCAGCAGAGCAGCTGGCGAACGACAAGACGTTCATCCAGGGAGTTCCGGACCTGCAAATTGATAGTCGCTGGTCACGTATCCTGCCGATAGTGACCGGCATCCTCGGGCGCGATAAGAGGAGACTCGACACTCTGCAAACAGTGCTGGCCTCACTCGCTGATCTCTCCGGGGGTGAGGCGCTCGGTCACCACGTGTGTCTGCTTGGTGAATGTCTCACCGAGGTTCACCCGGAACTGATACCTGCCTTGCAGCCGTTCCCGGATCAGACAGCGGCTGAAATTGTCCGAACCTGGACACAGGATCCGTTCGCGCGTAACCGCATGCTTCCTCTATTCCGCCACTTGCAGCTCGATGCAATTCGCACCGGTCTCCGTCGAGCACTGGGAGACGCTGAAATCCCGCAAGAACATCGCGCCGCGGCCGCCATAGCCTTTGGTTCGCTCAACGACGCTGAGGCGGTCGAGTCACTTCGCCAGGTCCTCCGCGAGGATCCGTCTTCTGCCGTTCGCTCCGCCGCCTGTTTGGGCCTCGCGCTTTGTCAGGACGACAGCGCCGGCCCCGCACTAGTCACCGCATTGAGCGACGCGGACACCCAGGTTCGAATGACTGCGGCGCGCTGCATTTCCAGACAGGGCGACCGCGATCTCGCACCAGCGGTCCTTGAAGCCTGGCTCGATAGCGCCGCCGTTCGGGCGCAAATCGATAACATGCTGGTCCGTGCGATGGCTGAAGTTTTTTGGTTCGGCGCCATCACCAATCTACGTCCAGAAGCGGTGCTCCCGATTCTGCTGGAATATCTCACGGCAGGTAGGAACGAAGAGCAGGCTATCGTCATTCCGGTGATGGGTGGGTGCGGAGCGCGAGCGGCGATCTCACCGCTGATCAGCATCCTGGAATCCGAGGAGTCGAACGACGATCAGCGACTATCGGCTGCATTGGCGCTTGCACAGCTGGAGACAGATACGTCCATCTTCGCTCTCGACCAGGCCATTCGACGCGGCGACGATGCCGCCAAGATGGGTGCGTTGACAGCGTATTCGGCCGCCGAGCTGATGCGAAACAGCCCGGCGGCGGAGCTGTTCGTGGACCCGGCCGGCCAGGCCCTCAGCTGGTCGATCGTCGAGCCCCTTGAACTGGAGATTTTCGAAGCGCAGGCGAAAAGCACCCGCGAACAGGTGGAAGGTCTTGTAGAAGAAGACGGGCTGGAGGCGGTGATCGCTAAAGCCCGTAAGGAGTTCGAGGACGTTTCGACACTGCCCGCTGGCACGTCCTCGCCGGACGACATGTTGCATGTTGTAGGTCAAATACTGGCGCCAAGCGATGGCGATGATCTAACGCGCTTTGCGGCGTTTGAGATCCTTCAGTATCTGGACGGAAGTCCGGAATTGGCCGTCGCAGCGCTGGGAGACCCGGATCTGCTAATCTCGACGCGCGCTGCCGTCTGGATCAAAGCACGCGGAATAGAGGTCCCCTTCGAGGCACTGCTCGACCGGTTGGACGAGATAGGCCCCAACAGTCTGGCGTTTGCGGGCGGGTTTTTGGCCCTGACAAGTCTCAAGCGGTTGCCGCTACTGATCCAACGTTACAAGGAAGGTTCTGTTGCGGCGTCATTTGCGATCTGGGTTCTTGCGAGCCGGTACGGATTTCGGCTGTACGACGATGGCCGGATCGAAACTCCCGACGGGTGCATTGAGACGGACTACGAGGTCGCCTTGGCCAGGCTTCGAAGCCTGCGGAAAGCTGCAGACCGTCAACCGGATTCCGATTTCGCCGAGCTGCGCGAGGCCGCCGATCTCGAATTTCAGGCAGCGCGCGGAACCAGCCCCGTTGACGCAGCAGGGTGGGCAAGCGCGGCTGCGATAGCGGACGTGTTGGAAAATTATCAAAGCGGGATCGAATTTCTCGCGAAGGCCATCGAAACGGAACCGCAGTCACCCCTGTGGCACCGGTTTCTTGGACACGTCCACTTCAACGCGGGCCACTATGAAGAAGCGATCAAAAACTGCGACCGCGCCATGGAGCTGGGTGACTCGTCAGCCGCCTGCTACTTCGAACTCGGGAGGGCGCTGACTTTCGGGGAGGTGGATTTGCAGCGTGGAGAAGCAATGCTCACCACGGCGATCGAGAAAGACCCCAGCCATACGCAGGCGAAAATCGGTCGTGCGATTGTGCGTACCCAGTTGTCGCGTGTCCAGGAGGCAATCGATGACTTGAGTGAGATTCTTGCTGCGGAGCCGGGGCACCACATCGCTGAACAGCTGCTGGCCGCGCTGGTCGCCGAGATGGCCGAATCAGCTGGCGACGGTGTCGTCGGAGTAGACGGTGAAGGTTTTTTGCTGCAGCCGGCAGATCCCGAAGATTGGGAGGAGTATCTGGAACAAGCCCTGAAAAAGCTCGCTGCCGGAGACCTGGACGGCGCACATACCGACGCGAAACGCGTCATTGTTGCCTTTCCATTCCACCCCCTGGCACGGGTCATTCGCGCACGGGTGTGGATTGAGAAGGGAATGCCGGAGGCTGCGATAGTCGACCTTGGCGACCTGCCCCATCGATGTAGCAATGACCATGATCGCGAGGCGCTTGCAGCGGCGCTCAACGATTTGGTAGAACTCGGCAGCGCAGACCCGTCTCACCGCCTTTACGCGCGGGGAACCCGTGGGGTTGTATTCGCGATGCTGGACCGCTTCGAAAAATCGCGCGAGGATCTGGAGGCAGCCCTCGCGGGCGGCGCAACGACGTGGCAGATTCTTTGCAGCCTCTCGCAGGTGTACATCAACCATGACGAATCGAACCTCGAGCGAGCAACCGAGTTGGCGCGCGAAGCCCTGGATCTGCTAGGGGACTCCATGTACGCGGCGGCTGAGGATCGATGGGTAGTCCTGCGCACGCTTGCCCATTCCCTGGAGAAACGGGGCATGCGAGAGGAGGCACTCACTGTTATGCAGCAGGCCGACTCGCTGGTGCCAGATTCCCCACAGATCAAGTAGCACACTGCAGTCCCCACTATTTCGCAGACCCCCGGGCGAATCCCGGACTGATTTTGGGTTAGACCGTAGGTTTAGGTCCTACAGAGCCAGAGATCAGGTTTCAGTCGTCAGATCAGAGACTTAGCGGTGTGGCGCGTGCTCGGCTTATCCCAATGTGCAACCTATGTGCCCGGAATACTCCGTAACCTACGTGTCGGGAAGGGCAAAGGTCCATTCCGAGCACCACGGCGCCGAGCGCCATCGCTAAAATGTCATACTGGACCGTATCAGGGCCTGAATGTGGCAATGCAAGACTTAACCCCGAGACTTCGAACTTCGCAGAATCTGATACACCGCCGAACCGACCTGGCCGAAGTGTGTCTCCTGCCGCCTGACCGGCACCCGGGACGGTGCCTTCCAACAGAGAGAAGCATCCCGCAAAACCCGAGGTATCGCTCCTCGGTACTTTTCGATCTACGGTTGAGCTTGATGGGGCGATGAGTAGCTTTCCAGACTCCGGTTCAAGGAGGTCTATGAATGTTCCAGGTAGCAGAAACGCCGGTTGCGCTTCAGGTCAACGACGTTCACTCGAAACTAAGCCAAAGTCTGGTTCAGTCAATAGCCAGGCCGGCCCGGCCTGCACAGGTGGTACAGGCCGTAGAGTCAGCCCGCAGAGAAGAACAGCCCCTCGCCTGCTGCGGTGGTCGGCATGCCATGGGAGGCCAGCAGTTTGTTTCGGGAGGGATACTGCTGGACATGGGCGGGATGAACCGGATTCTGGATTTCAATCCTGATCAAGGCACCCTGTCGGTGGAGGCCGGCATTCAGTGGCCCGAACTGATCCAGGGTTATCTGGCGCTGCAAGAGGGCAGTGATGCTCCATGGGGTCTTCGGCAGAAACAAACGGGAGCAGACCGCATGAGTGTTGGCGGTTCCCTGGCAGCCAACATTCACGGGCGGGTCCTTGACGCCGGCCCCTTGATTCAGGACGTCGTCTCCTTTCAGGTGGTCAATGCCGAAGGTGAGATTTTGCGATGCAGTCGGGAGGAAAACTCCGAGCTGTTTAGTCTGGTCATCGGTGGATACGGACTTTTCGGCGTGGTGACCTCAGTCGAGTTGCAACTCGTTCCAAGACAGAAGGTAGAGCGCGTCGTAGAAATTGCAGACCTTGACGGCCTCGACCAGCGCGTTGAGGATCGCATCTCTGCGGGATACCTGTACGGTGATTTTCAGTTTGTCACGGACCCCCGGCGGGATGACTTCATGCGCCGGGGCGTATTCTCCTGCTACAAACCGGTCAGCCAGGACCGTCCGATTCCTTGCGACCAGACCTATATGACGCCGGACCGTTGGCAGGCCTTGTTGCTCTATGCCCACACCGAAAAATCCCGGGCCTTCGACGAGTTTGCCGGCTTTTACCTCAGCACCAGCGGGCAGGTTTACTGGTCCGATACCCACCAGCTGGCCTATTACCTGGACGACTACCACGATGAACTCAACAAAAACTTGTGTGCGGAGCATCAGGGCAGCGAAATGATTACGGAGCTCTATGTGCCACGACATCGCCTTGGTGAGTTTATGACCCTGGCTGCCCAGTCCATTCGCCAAACCGGCGCTGATCTGATTTACGGGACCGTTCGAATGATCCGCCGGGACCAGGAAAGCTTTCTTGCCTGGGCCAGGGGGGATTTCGCTTGCGTAGTGCTCAATCTACACGTTAATCACTCTCCCGCCGGAGTATCAGAGGCGGCCAGTTCCTTTCGTGGCTTGATCGACATCGCCCTGGACCTGGAAGGCAGCTACTTCCTCACCTATCACCGTTTTGCCAGTGCTGATCAGCTTGAGACCGGCTATCCCCAGTTCCGGCAATTTCTTCGGCTGAAAGATCGCTACGACCCAGATGGGGTGTTTGTGTCTGATTGGTATCGGGACTACGCGGCCCGGATGGAGTGAGAGAAGGGCTGGAGCGGGGCCACATCGCGGCGAAGCGGGTGCAGCATTTTCGCCCGCCGGCAACTCGCTGATTCGATTCCTGTGCGGCTTTCCGATTCCGGGCATCACGCGGCGACCTCCTGTCAAGGCAGTTCGCCTCCTTATTGCAGCTGCTGCCTCAACGTCTCAAGCTCGTTCAACTGGTCGTTGATCTGCTGCTGCTGTTCTTTGAGCCCTTCCAATCCAGTTAAATCAATGGCTGGACCATAGGCTGGACCAGGGATGTCGGTAGGGGCTGCGGGCCCATTCTTTCAGGCCGCGGAGTCCTTCTTCCTTGTAGCAATTAAAGACCTTGTACCCGGTCTTGCGGGAGATGCCGAACTCCCGACAGACCACCGCCATCTGTTCCCCTTCCAATAAGCGCGCTACAAAACGAAGCTTCTCATCCATATGGCTACACTCTTTCCAGGGCATTGGAGACGCTCCCCCAAATGACAAATGTGTAACCTATGTGCCCGGAATACTCTGACCTTCGGCATTCGTCAATGTCAATTCTGGGCCAGTCCAAATGCCCAGGAGAAAGGCGCCGGATCGTAGTATTCCCGGAATAACTTGATCTTCCCGTCAACGACATGAAACAGACCCCCATAGGTTTGCTTGTAATGGCGCCCCGTGGGAATGATCTCCACATCACCCTTGAACTCGGCAAAAATCGTTTCGGGATCCTGCATCGGGTAGAAGACCAGCTGGGACGTAAAGTCAGTTGCTCCGCTGTTCTCCGGCCATCCAGAATAGAGATCGACGAGGTTTTTCTTTCCGACAACGCGCTTGGGGTGGCCCACCGGTGAGTAGGGCATATCCTGGACGACATCTTCGGCCCATACTGATGCGAACTTTTCCATGTCCTTTTCTTCCAGCGAGGTCAGGAAGGTTCGCACAGCCGCCATGGTTTGCTGACGAGTGACGTAGGAGGGTGGATTTGCCGATGCGTTTTCGCTGGCGGGGCCAAGCACCTCTCGCGTGCCTTTCTCGTGCTGCAGATTGAACGTGGCCGAAGCAATGCGCCAGCCCTCGCCAGTGTCAATAAGCTCGTACTCATAATCGCCCGAGACTTGCCAGAATCGTTCACCAAAGTAGTGGTCTGCCACGACGTCGGCTGTTGCAACCGCACGAGGGCCGGTTACAGTCACTGCGATGTTGGAGATCTCGTGACGGGTACGATCGAAGCCAGGCAGCACCCCCGCCCATTCGGTCATCAACGCCTGCGGGCTTTTTAGCTGCGGTTCGCCGCCCGCCAGCGATGTGTAATCAACCTCAATCTCGTCTGCGTAGAGGTTTTCCAACGCCTCGAAATTCCCTCTGTCGGCCAGCACAGCCACGCTTTCGACCACGGTCTTGATAGCGGCGATTTCGGTTGAGTCGGTATTGGCGAGCGCCGGATTTACGGATAACAGTGTCATGACGAATAGTCCTATGGTTGCCTTGTTCACGATCTGATTCCCTACTTCAGGGTTTCCTCAAGGTGCCTAGAGACGGCATCTGCCGCAGTTTTGACAGCATCTGGACGATCGTAGAAATCGAACTGTGTAACCTCGGGCAGCCAGATCGTCTTGGCGTTCTCGCCCATTCGATGGGCGTATTCTCTTGCGCCCTGCGGAATTGCAGCGGCCTCGGAATGCACGAGCAAGGTGGGTTTCTCAAGCGTGTCTGCAGTCCGGAGCGCGTCGTATGTCAGCCAGCCTTCCCAGGAAGCCGCGTTGAACTTGTTGTCAAACTCGGCAATCAGACCGCGACCAGGTTCCGTGTAGTACGGTGCCTGGTACATCACGGCATTTTCGTTTGTCAGACTCGCCGCTTCGAGAATGACAGGCTCTTCGGCTTGTTGCGCTGTGCGACCGGTTTCTCTCAATTCAGTAACGCCTTCTTCTCCTCCATAAACGGCATCGACAATTTCCGCGTTATGGAGCCAGGGCGCGATCAGAGCGAGACTCCTGATGTTGGCATTCTGCAGTGCCGCATCGGACATATAGCCGGCCGACGCGCACACGCCCAGCCCGGCGATTCGAGCGGAATCGACTTCTGGGCGGGTCGCGAGGTAGTTAACGGCGGCATTGATGTCCTCGGTCTTGCGCGCTGGATCTTCGAGAAACTGGACGTCGTCAGGCGACTGGCCCCAACCCCGGAAATCGAATGCGAGCGCGGCGAAACCGCGGTCGGCGAGCGCGGCGGCATAGGTGCCCGCCATTTGTTCCTTGACCGTCATCCAGGCGCCAGTCACAACAACGCCTGGCAACGGGTCGCCCTCACGGTACGTATCGGGCAGGTAAAGGTCGCCGGCAAGTGTTTGACCGGCACTCTCGAATGTAACGCTTTTCTTCATGGCAGCCTCCGCGGAGTTCGATATCAGAGTGATGGCGATAGCCGTAGCAGCAATTAATGGCTTCATGGCTGTTCTCTTTGATTGGTTGTTGAACATGACAGTCAATTTAGAGAAACACGCCCGGCAGCTCTTGAACCGGTCTGCGAAAGTTTTGAAGGATTCTATGGACGGCTGTCGCGCTGCTGGGAAAGCCTGGCGCGGTACTTCGACGGTGATTCGCCTGCTATCTGTTTGAACACACGGGAGAAATGAGCCTGATCCGCAAAGCCGCATGACATGGCGATATCGATCAGAGGTGTTTCGTGTACTGCGAGCTTTTTCTTGGCCTGTTCAACCCGGTAAGTCGTAACGAATTGCATGGGGCTCATGCCAATCGTGCGCTTAAACAGCTGCGCGAAATGGGACGTGCTTAACGCCGCTTCCCGAGCCAGGTCTTCGACGAGGATCGACTTGCCATAGCTTTGCGCGACGAAGTCGAGCACACGCCTGTAGTGTTTGGCGGTGAAACTCCTGGAGAAAGCATACGCTTCCTCCTGCAGGCCGTACTTCTGAATGAGCTTGACCAAAAATACTCGAGCGAGGCTTTCGAAAATAAGCTCTGACCCCAGCTGCCCGCCGGCCAATGCGTCTCTGAGCATTTCTCCGGCATGACATATGTCCGGGTCCTCGAACTGCGGCAGTGACTTCAATTGAGATTCGGCAAGCAGAACGCCAACCTCAGTCTGCGCAAATCGTTCAAACTTCTCAGGATCAAGTGTGACGACGATGACCTTGGACTTCCCATGCCATCTCCACCCGCTTTCGACCCCCGCCGGAGTAACAATGATCTCGTGCATGCGATATGTGAAATCGCGATGCTCTCCATCACGCCAGTTCTCTACTCGTTGCGGCTCCTCTTTCAGATTGAGGAGGATGTGATGCTGGTCGAACACCTTTGTTGGCATTGTGTCCGGTTCTGCCTCGAAGTACTCCAACGTCAATAGTTCCGCCGCAGACGCGCGCGCGTCTTTCGCGCTATCCAGAATAGGCAACGACGGATAAACGTCTTGATAGGTCTGCTTGGCCATAGTTGAGAATTGTAATACGGCCGAGCGGCAGCCCATGATCCTCGACTTCCGCTCATGAAGGTCCGCATCTGGCCGAAACCAGGCTAAGAATGATCCAGCGAAGTTTCCGCGGAATTTTTTTCTACCAAGGGGCGGATGCCCTCAGCAGCGCCATCGGAGTTTGTGACACGGACTTCGTGTCCTGCCTCGACCAGTTTTCGTGCAAGCGTCCCACCGTCGGATTTCAGCGCGTAGCTGAGATAGCGCGGGGTCATGTGCAGCTGCGCCGCCACCGCCTCGATGGTGGGAATGCTGTCCTCGTATTTTGAAACCCCACCGGCGAAACGATCCAGCGTGGGGCTGGTCGCCGTCTCTTGCCGCTGGCGGAACTGTCGTCGATAAAATCCGCAAGACGGGACATCCTGTCCCGCTCGCGGGCGCTACGCAAAAACGCGGTTTTGCTTCGCTTACGGCCTTCGGCCGATGGCACATCCGTGTGCCAATCCGTACGTGCAGGACGCCCGATTCAGGATCCAGCGTCAGTGACGGTAGCTTGGAACAGGCTTTCGTTTTGGCCTCAAAATGGGCGCTCTAAGGCATCAAAGCCAAGTGCCTGGAGGCGAAAGCGATTTGATTACAGCAGGTTGGCGTGGTCCGGCCCTGGGGAATTCCTGGGGAATTACTGGGGAATTCACGAGCAGCGGGGTCGCATCGCCAGTTAATGAGAAAGGTCTTGAGCCAACATGAGGGCATTCCCGTCGGGATCGTAGAATGTTGCGGTACTGACCATACCCTCAATGGTTTCCGTATCCCCGTCGAATTGAACGTTGGCATTCTCCAGCGCCGCACGCGCCGTGGCTATATCTGCCACACCAAACACGGGAACGGTATTGCCGGGTACAGGCTCCGACTGTTCGCCCAGCCCCAGCGTGACCCCCTCGGTATTGGTTTGCATCTCACTCCAGCCAGCTTCGTCGATATGGATTAGCAGCTGAAATCCGAGATGCTCCTCGTACCAACGGGCACTGGCATGCCGGTCGCGAACCGAAAGCGCCAGGGTAATGGTTTTGTCGAGTTCAACTAATGGCATAATGTCTTCCTTTGATTGAAAATATAGTAACTATACTTTATGGACATAAACTTTCTTGTCAAGCTCACATCCAGGGCCTGGTCACTAAAAATTCTGTCCGTGCTGCATTCCGGCGTTGCCGGTCGGCAAGCGCCATTGATCGCGGCGACAAACGCCAGTCGTACAGCGTTTGTTTCGAGCCTGAACCACCTGCTTCAACTTGAGCTGCTTGAAAAGAACCCAGGCCATGGTCATCCGCTACGGCCGGAATTCCGCCTGACCCGGTCGGGCGTGGTGGCAGCGGAAATGGCCAGCAGGATTGTCAATGCTGTTCCCGATGAAGAAGATTTCGCCATCGTCAGGCGGAGTTGGGCCGTGCCCGTACTGGCGGTGACTCGTTCTCCCGAACGCTTCTCCATTATCAAGTCTGCGCTGGGTCCCATTACGGATCGTGCGCTTTCCCAGTCATTGGAAACCCTGGAGAAACAAGACTGGCTGAATCGCGTAATCAGTTTCTCCAGCCGAAAACCGTTTCCGACCTATCAAGCGGTAAATGCTGGCTTGCAAATTAACCTGGCCGTCGGATTGAGCGTCTAGTTTCCTCGTGCACGGCTATCTTGCATGGGCCAGATCACGCGCCCTTCCTCGATCTCATCCCAGAGCCACCGATGAAATCCACGAGACAAAAGCCATTCGATTCGGTCACCTCGCCAGGCAATCTTCCGGCGCTCGTGTGTACCCATCACCGGTTGCGACAGGAACGCCCTGGTCCGCGCAAGATCATCTCTGAACAACGGATTCTCCTGAACCTCTTCCAGCCACCCCGCCAGACAGGGAAAGCGGCTCCGGTCCAGGGAAAACCCCAACGGCCGAAGTGCCGCGAGATGGGGCCAGAGGGCAAAGTCGGCCACGGTGGGTGATGCCCCCAATAGGAAGCTGCCAGGGGTCTGGTCGTAAGCCGAAATACGCAGCTCTACTTCGACAAAGACCCTGTCAAGGTCCTGCTGGGCCAGTTCAAATAGGCCTGCCGGCGGCCCATCGTCCCGGTCTGCCCACGTCCAAAGCGAGCAGTCGACAACAATGGCATCAACAATGGTGTCGAATACGTACTCCAAATGCCGTGCGGTGGCGCGCATGTCGGGTTGCGGGGGCAGAATTGGCCGTTGCGGGTATGCGTCGTCCAGGTAGCTGAGGATCAGGGCGGACTGGGTAATGATGCTATCGCCATCAATCAGCACCGGGACTTCACCGCGCAGGTTGACTTCCAAAAGCGCGGCGCGGTGTCGCTCGGACAATCCATCAATTTCCTCAAAGTCCAGTTGTTTGTAGTGGAGAGCCAGCAGGACCTTGCGTGCGAAGGGGCTGAATGCATTGGAAAACAGAATCATTGCCACCTCGTTACCTGTCCAGGACGGTCTCCGGGACTGTCTCCTGCGGGGATTCCTGAACGACCTTTAAACCGTCGACGGGACCGTCCACGATCCTGAACCCTTCGCGCAGGGTCAGCGTCCAGCCCGGACCGGATGATTCATGCTGGTTTGGTGCCAGAACCGTTAACCTGGTGAATGCTGCGTTAATCATCGCACCCTGATCAGCCCGAATTTCGCCCCAATGGTCGCGGACAATCAGCTTGCCGTAGTGGGTACCCGCGGCGCCCAGCGTGGTCACCAGGTTTGGGTCGAATTCGAACTGCATCTGCCGAAGCGGCAGCTCAATCCTGTCATTTTCAGCATACGCGGCCAACAGTCGATTTGTCTCCGCCTCGCGCGCTTGACGGCGCGCCGATTCTTCAGCGCGTACGTCCTGGCCCCGGTACCGGTCCGAGGCATCCTCCAAGTCTGCCTGGTGCCGTGGCGCCACTACCGAAGCCAGTAAATCCGCCGGGGCAGCGTCTCCCAGCGCTGGCCGCCAATCCGGCCGGAAATCGTCGAGCAGCAGGCCATATGCCGGCCCCGAAGCATACGCGTAGGCTCGGGTCAGCGAATTGTGACTATCAAAATCTATTAGCCTCTGTCTGGCAAATTCATGCGGGTCAGCTACACCTAATTTCACCCCCGTGTAGGATGCCAGGCCTTCGTTGCGGTCCAGGACCCGTTCCTGCTGCCGGGCACCCGGATAGATTCCAAGACGCGCCGAACGAAACCCCAGCGCGTCGCGAACGGCCGTCGTCCGGCAAATCCCGACGGCCACCAACGCCTCGGCGAGGGCCCTGAACTCCAGGCGCATCAGGTAGCGCGCACGTTCGTCCTCAAGGTGGTCAGCTGCGTAGGGCGCGGATGGCAGACCGATCTTTTCCTGGATGCGATGCCACGATTCATGAATGACCAGGTAACCGAGATCCTGGGAATCCCGCGGCAGGGGAAGCATGACCATCACCCAGTCGAAATCCGAATACCGGACCAAGGAATTGGCGATGGGAACTCCGGCGGGCAGCGATCCGGTCCATAGGTTCTCGCCCTCCACCGGTTGGAGATGCGGGGCATTCCGGTTGGCCCAGACACGGCGCGTAGCCGGATCGGCAACCAGCATGGGGCCGCAAAGTGTCTCGCCCCAAAGACTGCCGTCATCGCGTTTGCAATGCTGCGTTTGCGCCTCAAATGCCCCAAACACGCCGTCTGCCAGATACGGGTCGAATCCGTTGGTTGTGGAAATCGGCGAACTCCCACACCCAGTCGCCATCAGGGCAGTGAGCGCATAAAGCGCGCTCCGAATGCCGTGTTTACTACGATCAGAGAATGGGACCGGTCTCATGGAAGCATCCTCCGGGACCCCAAGACCCCACGCCATCAACGCACAAGTTCCTGATGTGTGGGGTGGACAGATTGGTCGGGTTCAGACAGAAACCGAACGACTTTTTCCATGAGCTGTTCGGAGCGCAACAGTCCATTGTGGCCGAACCCGTCTGTCTTGATGATCTCGGCTCGGCGAAGCTGCTGAATCCGGTCCGCGTCGGTATGGGCAACCCGCCCGTCCTGTTGGTCGTAGACCAGCAATGTCCTGCGATCGGGGTCGCCGGAGTAGGACCAGCCCTGACGAAGTTGATCATCCGCCACTGAAAACTGGCTTGCGAAGCGCTCCCGGCACAGATCCAGCGGACCTTCGGTCAGATGCAGAACCTTCCGCAACGTGTCAATCGGCGGGTACGGATACAGCGGTGCGGCAATACAGATGTATCGGTCTGCGCGAACCTGACCCATTGCGCTGCCCGACATTGCGGCCAGGCCGCCGGCCGAGTGGCCCAGGATGGCGTGGGCTGGCTGGGCGGCATGTTCAAGCAACTCCACCAGGTCAGCTCTAAGCACGTCGAACCCAAAATGCCTGCCGCCGGATTCACCATGGCCGGTGGCGTCGAAGGCCAGCGTCCTGAAACCCGCTTTGGCAATAGAGCAGGCCAACGGTGCCAACTGTGCAGCCCGGCCGCTCCATCCGTGCACCAAAACCACCAGCTTGCCTTGCCCCCATTCCCATCCGCATTTTGGTGATGCTTGACCGAACTCAAAAGGCCGTCCCCTGGACAGCAGCTCGACATCCCGCGGGTCTGTTTTCGGCGGCCGGGGTATGCCGGCCAGGCGCATAGCCAGCGATGCCGCCAGGGCATCTGGAAGTAATCGGAGCACCGTTCTGATCAGATTTACCATTATATTGAACTAGAATTCAATTCTAGAATGATATTCTAGACTAAAATCAGTTCCCATGACAATCTCATCGACAAGTTTTTCGTCCAAACGTCGACCCAGGAGCATTCTGGCCGCCGCCCTGGCTTGCTTCGACCAAACCGGCGTCGACGAAACCACCATTGCGGAAATCTGTCGCAAATCCGGTGCGAGCACCGGAAGCATCTATCATTTTTTTGACAGCAAGCAGGGGATTGTCGGGGCATTGCTGGTAGACGGGTTGCGGGACAACTATGAGCAAACCAGGCAGCGCCTGAACAAGGCCTCGGGCGCCCAGAATGGCGTCCGCACCATCGTCGAGTCCCTGATTGACTGGATAACCCGCAACAGAGCGTGGGCGCGGTTTATTTATGCGACCGGCACCGGCAGTCTCACGGCAAAACACCGTGAGGCGTTACGACAACTCAACGACGCATACTTTGAAATGGTGAAGGCCTACTTCCAGCCGCATGTGGACGCCGGCGAGATTGCGGCCCTGCCCGCGGATTGTTACGCCCCGCTCATTCTCGGGCCTGTACATGAATACGCGCGGCGCTGGTTAAGGGGTGGCGTGAAAACATCGCTTGGTCAAAGAAAAAACGTGTTTTCGGATGCTGCTTGGAGAGTGGTCGGAAGATCGCAGACCGTTGGCTAACCCGGTTCAGGCAGAGGCCTGAGAAAAGAACTGCATGTGTGGTATTGGACCGGGTCCTCACGGCTCTCCGTGGGAGGCGGGCCTCTGCGACAGGGTATCCATGCTGTGATTGCACAACTAATGACAATTGGGCTGTACCTGGCTTCGCCGGCCGGGGTTGCAGCGTCCGACGAACAACAATCAAGGACCCAAGCCCCAGCCTGTCTCGGAAGTCAGCGGTGTGAATGATGGATTTCTTCCAATGACTCCTTGCGGACGGTCGAATACAGTTGCTGCAATCAAAATTCGCGACGCCAACTACTCTGATCGCGACGGTATCCTAGCGATTGACGAGATAGCCCAGTGCGAACAGCAGCGCATTGATTTCATCGAAAGGGTTCTGGGTTCGGCAACTTGCCTAGTCGCCGATAGTGATGGAACCGTAGTCGCTTACGCCGTACTTGAGTATTCCTTTTTCGGCAATGGGTTTATCTCGATGGTGTACGTTGCCAAATCGGCAAGGCGACAAGGTGTTGGGCAAAGCCTTATGCGAGCTCTGGCGAACCAGTGCAAAACATCGAAGCTATTTACATCGACCAATGAATCAAACTCGGCGATGCGGGCGCTGCTCGCAACCCTCGGCTACGTTCCCAGCGGTGTGATTGAAAACCTTGATCCAAATGATCCGGAGCTTGTATTCCTTCTCAATCTGGATCGTCGTGGACTATAACCTGTAGAAAACTCTACGCGGCACAAGCGGACAATCGAGGGTCACGTCTGTCATTGCCACATCTTGCGCGTTTTAGGTGACAGCTGATGCGGGCAAGAGACGGCGAGACCGTAGCGACCGGCACGGCCAGTCGCGCCCTCAAGGCCCGAATGTGGCAGCGCAAGACTTCACCCCGAATCCCACACGAATCCCACAGCCAATCAATAATCCAGGTTTCGCGCCACCTGCAGTCGAAGGAAATATACTCCGGCGGCATAAAGAAAATATTGAAGGGCCGATTGAATGCGGTATAGCGCTCATCGGGCGAATCGTCAGCGACAGAATCCAGCCTTGATCTGCTGATCATCGCTTGCTGGCTTGCGTCAGGTCAGATGGATCCTGAATCGAGTCCAGATAGGTAACACTTTCGCTTTGAAATGGCCGACGATCATCTTTTTC
>JAAUYH010001597.1_pt1 | contig 17685 bp, 13 predicted proteins | sample 7278061 | NCBI WGS metagenome assembly JAAUYH01 (sample SAMN14350203, study PRJNA611818) | marine sediment metagenome | isolation source: surface marine sediment (0.6m) | place: French Polynesia: Moorea | collected 2018-08 | reverse complement strand
GCAGCTTTCCTTTGCGGTGCTGCTCGATGATCACAGGTAGAAAATCCAGCTCCTCCGCGCACCAGAGTGTTGTCGTGCGCGACGACCCCTCGGCCTGGTGGCGTATGCCGATCACGTTGAACTTACCGGCCGGGGTCTTAACCTCACGCTCGCCAATGTTAGAGACGTTGAGGACCTTTACCTCGTCAATGTCGAACAACCGATACTGCTCACGTAATTGGCCCTGCTTGAGATCACGCATCAGCTGGTACTGGATTGATACCCGGTCGAGCATGCCATCCTCGATCTCGAAATCGGCGGGCTCGCCGTTGATGCTGCCGTCGAGGCGCTCGTTCTCCCAGTCGAATACGACGTCAGCGTTCGTCTTGTCCTTGGTCAGTTCGTCGACCGACCGATAGTCGCCGGGCACGACTCGATCGTCGTTAATAGCGAATTCCGAGGTCTCGTCGATCTTGCCGCTCGCAGCGAGCTTTGACAGGCCGGTCGGGCGAATGACGTGATTGGCCGCGTAACCCGCGCCGTCGGCGACCAGGCGTGTGTTCAGGTCGCCGCCGAGAATACTGATCTTGACGCGATACTCGGCTTCGTGGGGCGTCAGTTCAGTGGCCGACGCCGCAGCACAAGCAAGCAGAAGAATTGCCGTAAAAAGCAGTTTTTGCACGTCTATCGGGACCCCGTCTGTAAAGCGTCTTCGCATTCTCGCATCAGGGACCTGACTGCTTCCTGAACGTGCAGGCGGTGGGGCTCGATGTCCGACAGCGGCAACTTGGGTGGAATCGCGTAGGGCTCGCCGATGCCGACGATGACACGCGCAAAGGGCTTGGGGATCATGAATTTATCCCAGCGATTCAGGTACCAGGCGCGATCGGCCGCGCAGGCGACCGGTATGATCGGCACGTTGGCGATTCGCGCCATCAGTACGGCACCGGACTTGAACTCGTAGAGGGGTCCCCTCGGTCCATCAACGGTTGTGACGATACTGTAGCCGCGTTTCATCATCGCCTGCATATCCCGCAGGGCCAGCGCGCCGCTCTGGTTAGCAGAACCCCGAATGACTTCGGCTCCCCAGGAACGCGCGATTCGCTCGGGTACCTCGCCGTCGACCGAGCCGGAAATCAGGAAACAGGCTTTGAAGCCGCGATTGACCCAGCTTCGAATCAGGTTAGAGCAAAGCACGTGATTCTGGTGCCAGTAGCAGGGCGCACAGAGTTCGCCCGAGACAATGTACGGCTCGATGTGCTCTTTGCCGAGCACGGCATGGTATCGATACGTCGACGTGAGCAGACGCAGCATGCCTCGCAACAGAGGCAGCCCGAGTGCGTAGTACAGTCGCCGCGAGGCGGACATCTTGCGTTTTGACGCGTCGCTGCGGCGAGATTCTACGGACGAGTAGTCGACGGGTTTCTGGTCGGTCATGGCGAGAACAGGGCCTTTCAGAGAATCAGTTTGCAGTATCGGTCACTGTTCGGTCAATGTAGAATTCGGCGCAGCTTCGGCCCCTGAACCCTGACTACGTGAGCAACAAAATCAACGAATTCCGCCGGCCGCCGGGCCCGGGAGCGCCGGTCGCTCTGGGCATCGATGCCGAGACCCTTAAGGCGCTGACTGAACTGAGAGATCAGTACGGGAACATGGTTTGCGTCGAGAAGCCCAGCGGACGCCTCGCGTACTTTATCAATGATGCGCATGAGGTCCGCCGCATCCTGCTCAGGCGCCACAGCAAGTATCGCAAAGGGCCCGGGTTCGAGCGCGTCAAGATGCTGCTCGGAAACGGCCTGATCGTCAGTGACGACGATGTCTGGCGACGCTCGAGGACGATGATTCAGCCGGCCTTCAGCCGGCAGAACGTGCACCAACTCGTCGACGCGATGTCGCAGTGTGCAATCTCGCTGACGGACCGTTGGCAGGCGTTTGCAGAATCCGGGAAGACTCCGAATATCAACGTCGAGACCAGCGACTTCGCGCTGCAACTGATCCTGCTGACGATTTTCGGCGACGACTACGAAGAGCGGATACTGGCCCAGGGTGAGAACCCGTTTTCCTTCCTCGCCGAAGATTCTACGCGCGACCTCGGCGTGGTCATGAAGGTCCGGCAGCTTCGCAATTTCATGCTCGAGATCATTGCCGACCGGAGGAACGCCGATCAGTCGGAGGTCTACGATTTCCTGTCGATGTACATCCAGGCAACGGACAAGCAGGGGCAGCCGTTCAACGACAAGGAACTGCTGGATGAACTGATGACGCTGATCGTCGCCGGATTCGAGACGTCCGCAAACACGCTGGCCTGGGTCTGGTACCTGTTGTCCGGTCATGACGATGTCGAGCAGAGACTGCTGGACGAGATCGCCGAGTGCATGCCGGACCCTGGTTCGGTCAGCGCTGAGAATGCGGCGCGCATGACCTACACGCAACAGGTACTCGAGGAGGCGCTCAGGCTGTATCCGCCGGTCTGGCTGTTTACCCGACGAGCCTGCGAACTGGATGAGCTCGATGAATTCGATGTGCCGCCGGGCGCGGACATCTACCTGTCTCCCTACCTGCTGCACCGGACGGAGGCCTACTGGCCGAATCCCGACGAGTTCGATCCGGATCGTTTCGAGCTGAGTGACAAGCCGAAGAAGGATCGGCCCTATTTCCCGTTCTCGCTGGGTCCCAGGCGCTGCCTCGGTGAGTACTTCTCCTTCCTCGAAATGAAGATCCATCTCGCACTGTTACTGCCAAAATTCCGTATGATGCGCTGCAGCGACGAGGAGCCGGAGCTGGAGCTGGCGATTAACCTCCGTTCGCGCGACGATATCTACTTAAAGCCCATACTGCGAAATCCATGAAACAGTACGACACGATGATTGAGCTGCTCGATGATGCGCGCAGCAAAGACCGTCATATTCGCTTCATCGACGGAGAGAAAGACGAGTCTGACCTGGCTTTCGGGGACCTGTGGGAGCAGGCATCGGCACTGCTGGGCGCGCTGCAGAGCAGGGGGATGGGCCCCGGCGACGAGCTGGTCATATTCAGCAAGTCCAACGAGAGTTTCGTCGTGGCCTACTGGGCCGCAATCCTCGGTGGAATCGTGCCCGTGCCGGTCGCGGTCGGCATCAGCGATGAGCACCGTTTCAAGCTGTTCAGAATCATCAAGCAGCTTCACAACGGGACGTTATTCACCGAGCAGGACCTGCTGGATCGACTGAAGGATTTCGCGACCGAGCGCAAGCTCGACGACGTGAGCCGCCTGCTCGACGAAAAGACGGTCCTGATGAGCGACGTGACCGTTGGCGACCACGGGGATGTCTACTCGGCATCACCGGCGGACACGGCCTTTATCCAGTATTCGTCAGGCTCGACGAGCGACCCCAAGGGCGTCGTGCTGACGCACAGGAACCTGTGCACCAACATCCGCGCGATCTGCGAGGGCGCAGCCTGGAAGGAAGACGACCAGAGCCTGAGCTGGATGCCGCTGACACACGACATGGGTCTGATCGGCTACCACCTGTCGGTCCTGGCGGCCGGAATGAACCATGCGGTGATGGACACCAATCTGTTCGTGAGGCGTCCGCTGCTCTGGATGAGCAAAGCGAGCGAACTGCGTGCGACGCAACTGTGCTCGCCCAACTTCGGCTACAAGCATTTCCTGAAGCTCTTTGAGCGTAAGGGGCTGCCCGACCTCGACCTCTCATCGGTAAAGCTGATTCTCAATGGCGCAGAGCCAATCTCGTGGGAATTGTGTGAGGATTTCCTGGCTGCCCTGGCGCCGCACGGTCTGAATCGTAACGCGATGTTCCCGGTCTATGGGCTGGCGGAAGCGACGGTGGGCGTGTCATTCGGAACCGTCGGGGACGAATACTCTCGGATTGTGGTCGATCGCCACAGCCTGAAGGTTGGCGAAACCTATCACCCGGTTTCTCCCGACGATCCGGATGCGGTCAGCTTCGTCAAGGTGGGGGGTGCTATTCGGGATGTCGAGATCCGGATCGCAGACGACGATGACGAGGTACTCACTGACGAGCACATCGGCAACATCCAGCTCAAAGGCGCGAGTGTCACGGAGACGATTTACGGTGACGACGAGGCGACTGCGGCGCTGTTCACCGGGGATGGCTGGCTCAAGACCGGAGATGTTGGCTTGTTCGTCGATGGGCAGCTGGTCATCACCGGGCGCGAGAAAGACATCATCATTCTGAACGGACAGAACTACTACCCGCACGATCTCGAGGAAATCATCGCCGAAATTGACGGCCTCGACCTCGGCAAGGTGGTCGTGGCCGGCGCGACGCCCAAGGGCGAGCAGACGGAATCACTGATCTGTTTCATCCTGTTCCGCAAGGATGTCTCGGAGTTTCGCCCGATCGCCGAAGCGGCACATACACTGCTGGGCGAGCGCGTTGGAATCGAAATTGATCACGTGGTTCCGGTGCCGCGTATCCCGAAGACGACGAGTGGCAAGGTCCAGCGAGCGCATCTGCTGCGTGACTATCTCGAGGGAGAGTTCGATGACGTGATCGCGTCACTGACCTCGCCGGCCGAGACGATCGAGGAAGACGACGATCCGCTCGTGGCGGAGCTCGTGACCATTTGCCGGGAATTTTCGAAGGAGCGCGTCATCGGCCCGGACGACAACCTGTTCGAGGTCGGTGTGAGTTCCCTTACGCTGACCGAGATCACGCTCGCGATCGACGAGCGCTATCCGGGTAAACTCGACATCAGCGACCTGTTCGATTATCCGACACTTCGCGAGATTGCCGATTTCATGCGGCAAAAGGACTGATATGCCCAACAGTCGAATCGCCGGGACCGGCAGTTACCTGCCCGAGAAGGTCATCACAAACCAGGATCTCGAGAAGATCATGGATACTTCCGACGAGTGGATCCGTGAACGCAGTGGTATCAAGAGGCGTCACGTTGCCGCAGACGATGAATCCAGTGCGGACATGGGCTTGTACGCCGCCCGCAAAGCGCTGGACGCCGCGGGTATCGATGCGACTGACCTCGACCTGATCGTTGTTGCGACGACAACGCCCGACAAGGTCTTCCCGAGTACCGCCTGCATCATCCAGCGCAGACTGGATATTCATGAGTGTCCGGCATTCGACGTTCACGCCGCCTGCGCAGGCTTCGTCTACGCGCTGGACGTCGCGGATCGGTTTATCCGGACCGGTGGCGCAACGACGGCTTTGGTCATCGGCACCGAAACCTACAGCCGCATCCTGGACTGGGAGGATCGCTCAACCGCCGTGCTCTTTGGTGATGGTGCCGGCGCCGTCGTGCTCCAGCCTACCGAGGAAGAGGGCATTATTCGGACCGCGATTCACGCCGACGGTAAGTTCGAGGACCTGTTGCACGTACCGAAGGGCATCTCGACCGGTTACTCGCCGGAAGACCCGGAGGGTGCCTACATCCAGATGAAGGGCCACGCGGTCTTCAAGAAGGCAGTTGCGACGCTGGACTCGATGGCTCGGGAGGCGCTCGAGCATTCCGGTCACGGCGCCGATGAAATCGACTGGCTGGTCCCGCACCAGGCCAACTTGCGGATCATCGCTGCCGCGGCGAAGAAATTTAACTTGCCGATGGATCGGGTCGTTGTCACCGTCGACGAGCACGCGAATACTTCCAGTGCGTCAATTCCGCTGGCACTGGATGTCTCGGTTCGGGATGGCCGAATCAAGCGCGGCGAGCTGCTCCTGTTCGAAGCATTTGGCGCCGGGTTTACCTGGGGATCGACGCTGGTTCGGTTCTAGTCGAGTTTCCAGTGAAAAACTGACCTAGCTGTTAAAAAGACACATATTCAGCCAGTTTTGAACATAATGTCCTAAATCACTGCTTTTCAGCCGTTTTTTGTGTGATGCAGTTCACACTTTGGCCCGTTTCGGCTACCTATACTGACCCGAAATCAACCGTCGCCATTTTGCGACAGTCGACAGGAAAAGCGATTCATGGACGATTCAAGATCTAGCTACAAAGACTCGCCGCTCTCCGAGAGCAGCGTTTCGCTGAAATTGTCATTGATCCAGCGGCAGTGCAGCGACCTGCTGGATGCCGGAAACGATTTCGGCGGACTCTCGCTCGAAGAGCCGCTGCCCGAGAACGACAACACGAACCCCTATAACCGCGGCTGACACGCTAAAGCCGGGTTGCGTCGGCCTTCCAGGCTGATCCGTGGCTCGGCAACCAACCGATGCGGCCTCCGCGGCGAATCTCTCGTTGCCGCTCACCGTCTCTCTAACGTCCACTGCCACCCGAAACTCAGCCGGTACCGGGATTCCCGGTCATTCTCCCGGTTCTTCTCCCCAAGTGCCTTCCTGCCCGCAGCGTTCCGGCAGGCAGATTCGCGCAAGCGCCGCCGCTCGCCTATGATCGGGGGTGTCGTTCCGGAACTTTGCTGCCGGTAGATCGGCCAAAGCCTTGAGAGTCTGCGTCGGGGAGAATCATGGAAATCAAGCTAACGATCAATAATGAGGACCACACACTGTCTGTGGAGCCTGGTATGCCGCTGCTCTGGGCCATCAGAGATATCGTCGGCCTGACTGGCACCAAGTTTGGCTGCGGCAAGGCCTTGTGCGGCGCCTGCGCAGTGCACCTGGATGGCCAGCCGATTCGCTCCTGCACGTTTCCGGTCAGTGCGGCCAGTGGAAAGTCGATCACAACGATAGAGGGGCTTTCGCCGGACGCAAATCACCCGGTGCAGAAAGCCTGGCGCAAGCATAACGTCGCGCAATGCGGCTACTGCCAGTCCGGCCAAATCATGTCGGCAGCCGCGTTGCTCGAGCGCAATCCCAAGCCCACGAGAGACGAAATCCGTACGGCGATGAACGGCAACATCTGCCGTTGCGGTACCTACAACCGTATCGAAGCGGCGATCGCCGACGCAGCGGAGGAACTGTCATGAGCGGTGTACAGAAACTGACGCGGCGCGATTTCCTGAAGCGCACCGGGCAGGCAGGTGGCGGCCTGATGCTGATGACGCACCTGCCATCCGTCGCGAGAGCAGCGGGCGACGCGTCGCTCGAGCCCAATGTGTTTATCCAGGTCCGCTCCGACAGCACGGTCCGGATCGTCTGTCATCGTTCCGAGATGGGGCAGGGGATCCGGACCAGCCTGCAGCAGATCTTCGCCGATGAGCTGGAGGCAGACTGGGACTCGATTGACCTCGTACAGGCTGTCGGCGACAAGAAATACGGCGACCAGAACACGGACGGTTCCACGAGCATCCGCCGCCACCTGAAGACACTGCGGCAGGCGGGTGCCAGCGCCAGGCAGTTGCTCGAGCAGGCCGCAGCCGATACCTGGGGCGTTGAGCGCTCAGAGTGCAAGGCCGAGCTGAACGAAGTCGTTCACTCGGGTAGTGGCCGACGCCTTGCCTACGGGGATCTCGTAGCGGATGCAGCGCAACTCGAGCCGCCGAGCGATCCGGACCTGAAGTCGCCCGGCGAGTTCCGTTACATCGGTAAATCGCCGGACTCGGTTGACGGCGTCGCTATGACCACCGGTGCAGCAAGTTACGGGATCGACACGGTCCTGCCGGGAATGGTCTACGCGTCAATCGAGCGTTCGCCCGTGCTCGGCGGTACGCCGACGACTTACGATGAAGATGCTGCACTGGCGGTTCCGGGCGTCGAGGCGGTGCTCCGCCTGCCCGAGGCGACCAGCCCGGTATTCTTCAATCCGATTGGCGGGCTTGCGGTGATTGCCGGAAACACGTGGGCGGCGCAGCAGGGTCGAGCGGCGCTGAACGTCGACTGGTCAGACGGCGACAATGCGTCCTATTCTTCCGATCCTTACAGGGACGAATTGTTCGAGGCCGTACACAAGGATGGGTTCAGCGTGCTGGCGCGCGGCGACGTTGAAGCGGCTTTTGTCGACGCGGAAACGGTCGTCGAAGCCGACTACTACGCGCCACACCTCGCGCAAGCGCCGATGGAGCCGCCGAGCGCGACCGCTGTCATTCGCGACGACGGTCATTGCGAAGTCTGGGCGTGTACCCAGGCCCCGCAGGCCGCGCGGAGCACTGTCGCACAGGTGCTCGGCCTCGGCGAGGACAAGGTGACGATTCACATGACGCTGCTGGGTGGCGGTTTCGGACGCAAGTCCAAGGCGGATTTCGTTGCGGAGGCGGCCTGGCTGGCTAAGCGCACGGGCAAGCCGGTGAAAGTGACGTGGACCCGTGAGGACGATCTGCGGCATGGCTTCCTCCACTCCGTGAGTGGGCAATACCTGAAAGCCGGTCTCGACGAGGACGGCAATCCGACAAGTTGGCTGCATCGCAGCGCGTTCCCGCCGATCGGTACAACCTTCAGCCGAGAAGCGTCATCGTCAAATGCGTTCGAGAAAGATCTCGGCCTCGTCGATAACCCTTTCGCTGTTCCGAACATGCAGATCGAGGTGTCGACCTTGCCGGCACATGTTCGTATCGGCTGGCTGCGTTCGGTCGCCAATATCTTCCATGCATTCGCCGCCTCGAGCTTTGCGGATGAGATGGCGTACGCGGCGGGTGAGGATCCCAAAGACTACCTTCTGCGGCTGATTGGGCCGGCGCGCAAGTACAATCCGGCTGACGACGGTGCGCAGTACGGGAACTACGGGCAGAGTATCGAGGAGTACCCGATCGACACGAAGAGAATGGCAGATACCGTGAACAAGGTCGCTGACATGGCAAGCTGGGGGCGTGAGTTACCCGATGGCCATGGCCTCGGCATTGCGGTTCACCGCTCGTTTCTCAGTTACGTCGCCGTTGTGGCCGAGGTGGCCGCGGATGAGGCCGGCAAGATGACCGTCGACAAGTTGTGGATGGCTATCGATGCGGGCCTGGTAATCAACCCGGATCGAGTCAAATCGCAGCTCGAGGGAGCCGGTATCTTCGGCGTCAGCCTGACCCTCTTCAGCGGCCTTACTGCCGACCAGGGGCGGATCGTGGAAGGGAACTTTGACACGTATCCCGTGGCGCGTATGTCCGATACTCCAACGGAAATCCATACACACATCATGCAAGTCGATGCGCCCCCGGGTGGCGTCGGCGAGCCGGGTGTGCCACCGGTCGCCCCGGCCATTACGAATGCCTATTTCGCTGCAACGGGCAAGCGGTTACGCAACCTGCCATTAAGAGAGGCAGGAGTTGTATGAAAAATAGGCTGCGGTTTCGCGCCGGATGCCCCGGTACAGGCTGAATGTCCTAGAATCGCCGTTCCCCAACGGATGGCGATCCAATGAAACGGCTTGAACTGAAGATAACGCCTGACGGCGAGCAGCTGATTACCGATGTGCGCGGGCTTGGCGTGCTGCGCTATCCCTTGCTGAACAAGGGCACCGGGTTTACGCAGGAGGAACGGCGCCAGCTCGATATCGAGGGCCTGTTGCCGTCACAGTGCAACGACATCGAGAAGCAAGCAGCGCGCATCTACAAGTCGATCATGCGCAACGAGGACCCAGTCGGGCGGCATATCGGGCTCGCTGCCTTGCAGGGCAGAAATGAGCATCTCTTCTACAAGGTCCTTTGCCTGCACCTCGAAGAGTTGATGCCGGTCATCTACACACCGACGGTTGGACTCGCGTCGCAGCACTATTCCACGCACTTCCGACGCGCTCGTGGACTGTTTATCACACCCGACTATCGCGGCCGGATTGAACACATCCTCAAGACGGCTATCCCGATCAGGGACATTCGGTTGATGGTAGTCACCGACAACGAGTCGATTCTCGGCATTGGCGACCAGGGCGCCGGTGGCATGGCGATCAGCAATGGCAAGCTGGCCCTGTATTGTGCGGGCGCCGGCATCCATCCGTATTACACGTTGCCGGTCAGCCTGGATGTCGGCACGGACAACGAAGACCTGCTCGAAGACCCGCTGTATCTCGGCTACAGGCATCGCCGGCTCCGCGGCGACGCCTACATCGAGCTTGTCGACGAATTCGTCGAAGCCTGCAAGACCGTGTTCCCGAAGGCATTGATCCAGTGGGAGGATTTCCGCAAGGACAACGCGCTGTCGATCGTCGATCGCTACCAGGACCAGCTGCCGTCTTTCAATGATGACATCCAGGGCACCGGCGCTGTGGCGACAGCCTGCGTGACGGCAGGCGCCCGGATCGCGGGCCTCAACCTGTCTGACGTTCGGGTGCTGATTTACGGCGCTGGCGCTGCGGGACTCGGCATCAGCCGCCAGGTCAAGAACAAGCTCAGCAACGCGGGTCTCCGCGGCGAGGCACTGGCCCGCGCCGTGCTGGTCATGGACAGTCGCGGCGTCATCTCGGACGATCGCAGTGGCCTGGATGTCTACAAAGAGGAGATGGCCTGGCCCTCAGCGATGGCCGCCGATCTCGGCCTCGAAGGAGAACAACTGAATGACCTCGCCGCTGTAACGAAAGCTTACGGCGCCAACATTCTCATCGGCGCCTCGGGGCAGGGTGGCTCATTCGACGTTGACACTGTCGAGGCTATGCTCGGGACCACTGACCGTCCGATCATTCTGCCAATGTCGAATCCGACGTCAATCAGCGAGGCTGTGCCGAGCCAATTGCTCGACTGGACGGACGGAAGGGCGCTGATCGCGACGGGAAGCCCATTTGCTCCGGTAAAGACCCCGAAAGGCGAGGTGCCCATCGGCCAGGCGAACAACGTCTTTGTCTTTCCGGGCATCGGGCTCGGTACAATTGCGGCAGGCGCCTCGTCGATCAGCGATACGATGATCGCGGAAGCCGCAACCGGTATAGCCGACAGCCTGACCGAAGAGGAAATCGCTGCGGGACGACTGGTTCCCAGCGTGTCGAGGCTTTGGGAGGTCTGCGGCCAGGTCGCGCTGGCTGTCGCGAGACAGGCCGTTATCGAGGGCAGGGCGCCGGCAAAGAGTGACGATGAGCTTGAAGCCGCGATCAGCGCATTCCGCTGGAAACCCCGGTATCCCGAGATCATCTGCACCGATGATTGACGTCGCGCTGGCCAGCACGGGAATCTCAGTCGGCGCTGAGCTCCGCCCACTCCGGGTGGCGATCAAAACTCGCGCGTACGAATGAGCACTGCGGCACGATCCGGAAGCCCTCTTCAACGGCATCTGCAATCAGGCGTTTGACGAGCGCGGTGGCAATGCCGCGTCCGCGGAGCGCATTCGGTACGAACGTGCGGTCCGCGATAACCGTATTCGCATCGACGCGCTGGTAGGTCAACAGCCCGGATGCGTCGCTGTCCTCAACCCGAGCTTCGTACTGGCCACCCGAATCCGTCGCTTCGTGTGTGATGTTGACCGAGGCGATCATGACGCAACCTTGGTTTTGCGGGACTGACGGCAGCGTCTACCGATTCTCACGCAATGCCGACCGCGCCCGGTACCGGCAGCACATGCAGCGCGACTGCAAGAAAATGGCAAATGCCGCCGACCAATACGAAGACATGCCAGATCGCATGATTGAATCGCATCGAACGGATGGAATAGAACAGTGCGCCCACCGTGTAGGCAATACCGCCGGCGACCAGCCAGGCGATGCCTCCGCTGCCGACGGCGTCAGCCAGCTCAGGCGCGGCGATCACGACGAGCCAACCCATGACCAGGTAGCTCGCCATGGCGAGCTTCGGAAACCGGTGCCGCAGCCAGATCTTCGACACGATACCGAAAGCCGCCAGCGTCCAGATTGCCCCGAACAGCCACCAGCCGGTCGGGTTGCGCATAGCGACCAGGATGAAAGGTGTGTACGTGCCAGCGATCATCAGGTAAATGGCGCAATGGTCGAGCAGCTTGTAGATGTGCTTGTGTTCGGACGCGTGCAGCGCGTGATAGACCGTCGATGCCAGGAAGAGCAGCAGCAGGCACAGGCCGTAGACGATGCTCGCTGAAATCCGCCAGGGGTCCGCCGCGACAATCGAAATGTAGAGCATCCAGGAAAGCCCAGCGACGCTTAAGAGCACTCCGGCGCCGTGACTCACTGCGTGGAAAACTTCTTCTTTTACCGAATAGTCCATTTCGAAGGTCACCGGCTGGTCCCAATACGCTCACTGTAGATCATGCTGGCTCAAAAGTGTTTCGAAATGACGCCAAAGTTATGAAGATTTCGTTGCGATAAATTGAGCGATCTCGTCGGAATCGGGCGCATTCGAAGTACGACGACTGACTCAGGCCGCACTATCGGATGCGTCCGCAGACTCGTCATCATTCGACGCCATGCCCAGCTGCCTGGCGATAATGTCCCGCAATGCAGGCATTGTGAAGGGCTTTGACAGGTAATCGTTCATGCCGGCCTCGAGGCAGCGCTCACGGTCTCCTGTCAACGCGTTGGCCGTTAGTGCCACGATTGACTGTGCCGACTTGCCTGCGTCTCGCTCGTGCTCCCGCACGGCCCTGGTTGCCGAGAATCCGTCCATCTCCGGCATCTGGCAGTCCATCAGGACGATATCGAAGCTTTGGTCCTGCTCTATGAGCAGCTCGACCGCTTCTTTGCCGTTCATTGCACTGGTGGTCTCGCAACCGAGCATCTTCAGCATGGCCTTGGCGACTTCCTGGTTGACGAGGTTGTCTTCAACCAGGAGCACGTTGGCGTCAAGCAGCTCTGCTGCGTCTTCCGCCTCAGGTTCCGGTTGCGATATCGTGGCCGTATAACTGGTGTCAACGTCATTGACGAGGCCGGCGATGCAGGCCTTCAGCAGACGTTGGCGAATGGGTTTGGTCAGCGTCGATGTGATCTGCAGATTTTCACGTTCGGCCTGGGTGAGTTGCCGTGACAGCGAGCTCAGCAGCACTATCCTGGCGTCGGAGCAGGCATCCGATTCCTTCAGTGCTGCCGCAGTATCCAGACCGTCCATCTCGGGCATGTGCAGATCCAGCAATACGACATCCGGGCGGAGGCCACCCCTGATCTTCTGCAGCGCTTGTTTTCCGGACTCCGCCAGAGTGACATCGATACCCCAGCTCGAAAGCTGCGAATGTAGGATTTCCCGGTTTGTTTCGTTGTCGTCGACAACCAGTGTCGTAACGCCCTTCAGCGATTCGTCAGCTGATTGCTCTGACTTGACCTGACGTTCGAGCGCAATCTCGAACCAGAATGACGTACCTCGTCCCTGGGAGCTCTCCACGTTGATGGTTCCGCCCATCAGGTCGACGAGCTGCCTGGAGATCGCGAGCCCGAGTCCGGTACCGCCGAAGCGGCGCGTGACCGATCCGTCCTCCTGTGAGAAGGAGTCGAACACACGCGCGATATTCTCCGGGTCGATGCCGATGCCGGTGTCCCTGACTTCGATAGCGACGAGGTCGTCATCTCGGTCAACGCTCTCCGCCGGCCTGGTAACGCGAAGAACAACCTCTCCTGACTCGGTGAACTTGACGGCATTGCCCAGCAGATTCAGCAGCACCTGCCGAATCCTCAGGCCGTCTCCGATGCGGTTGGCCTCCAACGTCGGCTCGATGTCGCAAAGCAGTTCGAGTCCCTTTCGGCTCGCCTGTTCCGCCAGCAATTCTGTCACTTCCTCGACGGTGTCACGGAAATCAAACGGCGCACAGTCCAGCTCGAGCCTGCCGGCCTCGATCTTGGAGAAGTCGAGGATGTCGTTAATGATGCTGAGCAGGGATTCGGCGGAGTGGTTGATATTCTCCGCGTAACGTCGCTGGCGCTGGTCGATGTCACCGGAAGCCAGCATCAGTTCGGTCATTCCGAGCACGCCGTTCATCGGCGTACGGATCTCGTGACTCATGCGAGCGAGGAACTCACTCTTGGCATTGCTGGCTGCCTCGGCTTTATCGCGCGCATCCCGCAGCTCCTCTATGAAGTCCTCAAGGCGATTGTTCGCCTCGGCAAGGCTCCGCGTACGTTCGTCGACCTCGGCCTGCAGGTGCTCGCGATGCGCCTCAAGGCGTCGATCGCGAACTTCCAGCTTCTTCAGCATGTCATTGATGGCGGTCGCCAGGGACGCAATCTCGTCCTGTCCGTCGACCGACGCTCGAAGAGAAAAGTCCTCGTCTGCCGAAACCGACTGCGCGAGGCCGGACAATTTCTGAATAGGTCCAACGATAGCGGGCGTCAGCAGAGATGACAGAACGAACGAGATCACCGTACCGATGACCAATGCCAGGGCAGTCAGTGCCATCGACGTGTAGATGCTGTTGAAGACCGGCAACATGTTCGAGCGCACGTAGATCGTGCCAATCGTCTCGCCTTCGAAGCGGATGGGCTGGATGATTTCCAGCGTGCGAATACCGCTCGTACGGTATTCGCTCTCATTGCTGTCGTGATGCTCGGCAATCCACGCCTGCGGTAAATGCTCGACATCAGACAGTGCCAGTGTTCCCAACTCGTCACCTGCTGCGGAGAACAGTGCGGCGGCTTCTACACTAGACTGAGCCTGCAGCGACGAGAGCACAAGATTAGCCTGTTCGACGTCGTCGAAAGTCAGTGCGCCGAGGCTGTTCTTGCCGATGACATCCGCCAGGACCGAGAGCTGCGCCCGCAACGAGTCGCGTGCCTGGAAGCCCTGGCCCAGCAGAAGAAACAGCGATGAGGCCAGCAACGCGACGGCGGCCGCGGACATGATGATGACCTGGACTTTTCTCGTCAGGGGCAGATTGCTGAAATAGCCGATCATCGCCGGGCCTTTCTGTTGTCATTAACGAGGTCCGCAAGCTCAAGCAGTTGAGAGCTGATGACGAGACCCGACGACTCGTAAGCCGCCACGTTGATCTTCATCGAGATCTTGTTGCCGCGTTTGGACAAGCCGATCATTCCGCCGCTATTGACAAACTCCGGTGTGTCGCTGACCGTCAGTACGGGAGTTCCTTTCGATGCATCCAGCACGCTGACGAAGCGCTCCTTCTTCACGCCGACCATGTAGAGCACGTCACAGCGGGACTCAAACTCTCTGGCGATGTCGCGAAGCAGATTGACCTGAATATCGCGATCACGGATCTTTCGCCCGGTCAGGCGGTCGGTCGCTCGTTTGTGCAGCTTCTTCTCAGCGACGCAGAGCCTGAAAGGTCGATCCGCATCGGCTTCGGATTCGGGCCACGTCACGAAACGGGCGATCTTATAGACGAGTGCGAGCTTAACGTCCTCGTCGGACACTGGATTCGCAAAGGTGGGCAGCGTGATGCTGCTGGCAAGCAGTACCACCTGCAGCGATCGGCGAATGCGTCGTCGGAAGCTCATCGAAACAACAGGGTTCGGCTCTATCAGGAGGAGTAGCGCAGATTCAGGAATGCTGTTCGTTCGATCGCTGTCGCTACAACGTCACCGGGCTCGGAGTAGTACTCATAGGTTGCATCGTCGAGGAGGTTGCGGACACCCATCGACAGGACCCAGCTGTCCTCGATGCGCCAGCGAACGTGCGCGTTGGCCTGCCAATACTCGTCAATGTTCCGAAACTCTACGTCGTCGACGTAGCGTATGAGTGCCGCGACATCGATGCTGTCGGCGGGCGACCATTCGGAACGCAGGCTGAACTGCCACTCGGGATACGTGCCGTCTATCGACAGGGTGTTGAGTTCCTGCGTTGCATCCTCGGTGGCGTAGCTCAGCGCGGTACGCAGACGGAAGTCTTTCATGACTACCCAATCGAGCGAAGCCTCGATGCCTGAGACGGTACTCTCGTTGATGTTGGAAAACTGATACAGGGCAAGCAGACTGTTGGAATCCAGTACGCAAAGCGGATTCACACTAAAGGACACGCCGGACGGCTGGCACAGCACGTCACCGGGCGAAAAGGAGCGTATGTCGCCATACTCCATTCGGAACAGCGCGACGTCATAGCTGACGTTCTTGCTGATCTGTCCGCGCGCGCCCAGTTCGTAAGCCTGGTTGGACTCTGACTTGAAGTCGGGGTTGCCTACGCTCGCAACGCGCGCCGGCACCGGCGTCGGATTGACCGGGTCACCGGGTGGAATCGCCGGCACGATGTCGTTGGCAACGGCCGACAGGTCGGCGATCGAAGGGGTTCGGACGGCGCGGGTCACAGACGCCCATAACGCATGGTCAGCGACCGGCTTCCACAGCATACGAACGGTCGGCATGACCTCGATTTCGTCCGGTGACAACTCGTTGTCCTCCAGCTTCAAGCCGACGGTCAGGCTGAGTTCGTCTTCGATCAGCGTGATCTCGTCCTGGATGAACGCACTGATGACGGTGTCTTCATTGATTTCGTCCAGGAACTGGATGACGCCGGACCCGGCGAGGTCGTACTCGTTGAAGCGCAGCCATCCGCCGAAGACGATTTCGTGACGCCCCAACGTTCTATGATGCTGGACGTCGAGGCTGTAGGTCGTTCGCTCCTCGTTGTACAGAGATGAGGTGCGGTCTGTGTAGTCGATATATGCCTGTCCGTTGGTATGCGCATTCTCGCTATGGCTGACGTTCCAATGTCCCATTATGAAGCCGCCGCTGACGTCGGCGACGTCCGAGGAAACCGCAAGATATGTCGGGGGCGTCGGTGCGAATACCTGTTGGGTTGAGCCCATTTCTCCCGAGTAGCCCTCGACGGTGAACTTGAACTCCTTATTGTCGACCAGCCAGTCAGCCCTGAAGCTTGCTCGCAACAACTCCCAATCGTCATCGGCTTCGGTACCGTCGAGGAGCTGGTTTCCTTCGGCGGATTGGTATTTGACGAAAGTCCTGTAGGTGGCCTCGTCACTGATTTGACTTTCGTAACGCGCGGCGAAGAAGCTGCCACCTTCGGGATCGAGACCGCCAACAACTGCGCCGCCGTTGGCGTCGCTGGAAGAGCGGGTGATGATGTTAACGACGCCGTTGACCGCGTTTGTGTCCCACGCGACCGCGCCCGGTCCGCGGATTATCTCTATTCGCTCGATCTCCTCGATCAGCGTGCTCTGTACGTCCCAGAATACGCCTGAGAATGAGGGCGTGTAGAGCAGGCGACCGTCCATGAGTACTAGCAGCTTGTTGGCGTAGCGTCCCGAGAGGCCGCGACTACCGATCGCCCATTTGTTGGCATCGATCTGTGCGACGTTCAGTCCCGGTGCGAGACGCAAGGCATCGGGAATACTCCGAATACCGTGTCTCGCAATGTCGTCTCTCGTGATCACAAAGACCGCGGACGTCGCGTCCGCGAGCCGTTCAGCCTTGCGTGATACGGAGGTAATCTCAAGATTGACGAGCTCTTCGATACTGAGGTCAAACAGGTCATTTGCAGAATCGGCGATAGCAGAGCCGGAGATGCATAGGACGAGGCTGCTGCCCGCGAAGAGGGCGCTCTTGAGGGCATTCAGGCGTGTCGTGTGTTTCATGATTGTTCCGCTGTCGAGGATTTCTAACCAGGTCTGATTGGTTATCGACCTTTCGGGCCACATCTTTACCGGCTGAATAGTCAAAAGACATTCGGGAAACGGAACAAAATCAGGGACTTCCATCGGTCCCCGGTAGCGGTCGGTCGAGAGGGTTGTGACGCATCTTCGATCGACGCCGATTGGCTATCGATGGCGATGGGTCTGGCCAATGACGTGACCGGTTGACGCAATATTCAAAAAAAATAATAAAAACATTAAATTAAAGATATTGTATAAAGTAGATTCGAGGTATGTTCGCGCAAGATTTAGAACGGGATGAGATCACGGTAGCCCTGTCCTGAAGAAAGCGTCGGCCAAAGACGGCAAGTGATATGCACGGAGCGCCAGTCTAGAATGCCGTTGAGACTCATTCCCATAGCAACATCTGGAGGTAAGCGATGGTGTCACCTGAACAAGCGGATAAAGCCTCTGACAGTTTGCTTGAACCGTC
>JAAUYH010158682.1_pt1 | contig 17687 bp, 19 predicted proteins | sample 7278061 | NCBI WGS metagenome assembly JAAUYH01 (sample SAMN14350203, study PRJNA611818) | marine sediment metagenome | isolation source: surface marine sediment (0.6m) | place: French Polynesia: Moorea | collected 2018-08 | reverse complement strand
GTTATTTTATCGGCATACATGATGGCCTTTCCGTTTACGTTTCTTGCTGCCCGGCCTACTGTTTGCGTCAATGAGCGGTGACTACGTAAAAATCCTTCTTTGTCAGCATCTAAGATGGCAACTAGCGATACTTCGGGTAAGTCCAGGCCTTCACGGAGCAGGTTCACTCCGATTAAAACATCAAACAAGCCTTTACGAAGGTCTTGCATGATCTCAACGCGTTCTAAGGTATCCACATCACTATGAATATAGCGACAGCGCACTTGAATTCTGCTTAAATATTTCGTCAGCTCCTCTGCCATGCGCTTTGTAAGTGTGGTCACCAAAACGCGCTCATCTCTTTCAACACGCAGTTGTATTTCTTCAATCAAGTCATCTATTTGGTTCAGGCTCGGGCGTATTTCAATTTCAGGGTCGAGTAAGCCTGTCGGGCGTATTACTTGTTCTACGAATACCCCTTCCGTTTTTTGTAATTCATAATCAGCGGGTGTGGCACTTACATAGATCACTTGATTCTGTAAAGCTTCAAATTCTTCAAATTTTAAAGGGCGATTATCCATGGCAGCCGGCAGTCTGAATCCGTACTCCACCAGGTTTTCTTTACGGGAACGATCACCGCCATACATAGCATGTACCTGGGGAATGGTCACATGACTTTCATCAATAACCATCAAATAATCTCGAGGAAAGTAATCCAATAGACAGAATGGGCGTGTGCCGGCCTCTCGTCCATCGAGGTAACGCGAATAATTCTCAATTCCTGAACAATATCCCAGTTCGCGGATCATTTCTAAATCAAACTCGGTTCGCTCTTTTAAACGCTTTGCCTCTAAATGCTTACCAATCTCATTGAAATAATCGACCTGCTTCATCAGGTCCTCCTGAATGTCATAGATGGCCTGTTGTAACACTTCCGGTGAGGTTACGAAAAGATTGGCCGGATAAATATTCAACTTTTCATATTTTTCAATGACTTTATTGTTGACGATGTCAAAGCTTTCAATTTCTTCGATCTCGTCTCCAAAAAAGTGGACACGATACCCATAATCACCATATGAAGGAAAAATCGTAATCGTATCACCTTTTACCTTGAACGTACCGCTTTTAATCTCGAAGTCAGTCCGGGAGTAAAGGCTTTGTACGAGCTGATGTAGGAATTTTGTCCGGGCCAGTTTTTGATCAACTTCGATCGAGATTACATTCTTTTTGAATTCGACCGGATTTCCTATTCCATACAAACAGGAAACGGAAGCCACTACCAAAACGTCTCTGCGACCTGAAAGTAGGGAAGAAGTGGTACTTAAGCGTAGTCGCTCAATATCATCATTGATCGATAGATCTTTTTCGATATAGGTCCCTGAAACCGGAATATAAGCCTCTGGTTGGTAATAATCATAATAGGAAACAAAGTATTCTACTGCATTGTTTGGAAAAAACTGTTTGAATTCGGAATACAATTGTGCCGCCAAGGTTTTATTATGGGCTAAAACCAACGTAGGACGTTGTATTTTTTCTACGACATTCGCAACAGTGAAGGTTTTCCCGGAGCCGGTAACACCGAGAAGTGTTTGATAACGCTCATCTGATGAAATACCGCCGCTCAATTCTGCAATAGCCTCGGGCTGGTCACCTGTTGGTTTGAAATCTGATTCTAAAGTAAACTGCATCGTACAAAAATAGCGGAACTATTTTATTTTAGGAATTCGCAGCAATTAATATTTAGTTAATACTGGCCGTCAAATTTTAACATTAACGCAAGATTAAATGAGTTCATTTAAAATTGGGCTAACATGACGCAAGCGAATACCCGTTACATTTGTGGTATTCATAAATACATTATTTGGGTTAGTAATAAAGATGAGCACTGGTTTTTGGTTAACAGTGCTCTTTCTTTTTTACAAGAAATTTATAAGTCTCTTTTCTTGAGTAACCTGTACGACAGATAGATAAAAATAAAGGTCCAGACAGAAACAATGATCACATCAGTATATTGTACTGAAAAATCCTTTGAAAGATCTTCACCGACTTGTTTCGCAACACTTTGAACGGCATTTAATCGCGTGAAAGGCTCTTTAATAAGGTTTGACATGGCTTCCAAGGGTAAGAATTGCATAAATTGATTCACTTTATCACCGATATCACCAAAGTCACTGTCCTTAAATTTCCAGAATAGAAATCCTTTAAAGATGCTTTCGGCAAAAAACCACACCAGAATTCCACCGACGGCAAAAGCTGATCGTTTTACCAGGATACCCATAAATAATCCGAAAGAAAAGAATCCAACCAGTTTGAGGAAAAATGCAAACAGGTATTCAAGGTCTGAAAATACGATGGCAAATTCATTGTAATCTGAATACACATAGCCTAAGATCAATGAAACTACAAAAACAAACACGGTAGAAATAGCCGCAAACGCCAAGACTGTATAAAATTTTGAAAGGATGAATTCTTTTTTACTTAACCCGTCGATCAGGTTCTGTTTTAAGGTTTTATTGCTGTATTCGTTGGCCATCATAGAAACGATCACAAGCAGCAAAAAGAATTTAAAAATGGCAGCCATAAACGTATTGAAATGCCAGATGTAAGGGAAATTAAAAATTCCCTGATCTGCCAAATGAAATTGTACAGGGCCAATATCAAATTTAATAGCAGCGATTAATGCAATTGAAGTGAGCAGGGCAAAGTAAATAATTGACAAAACCCTACTTGCCCGGTTGTGTTTTAATTTATGGAATTCAATATCTAAAAGTCGTAACATGGTTGATTAGTTGTTGTTGGTTAAGGTTAAGAACTGTTGCTCCAAACTTGGCTTTCGTTTTACTAAATGTGAAAGTGTGATACCATTTTTAAAGAGGTATTCATTGATCTCAGTTGAAGATAGTTCTTCGCTTAAAGTTGCTATTACTTTGCCTTCTTCATGTTTAACCGCACTAATAGACTGATGCTTCTCCAGAAGCTCTTTGAGCTTCGCTTCACCATTTTCGGTATTTAATTCGAAAAAGCCTGCAGTGGCCACAATTTCATCAACACGTCCATCATAAAGTTTCACGCCTTCGCGGATCACTACAACATGTGAACATACTTTTTCAACCTCATCGAGTAAATGAGATGCCAGTAAAATCGTCGTTCCATCGGCAGCAATTTCTTTAATGATCTGCCGAATTTCATGGATACCTTGTGGGTCTAAGCCATTTGTAGGTTCATCTAGAATTAATATTTCAGGATCATTCAAAAGGGCAGAGGCAATTGCCAAACGCTGTTTCATACCCAATGAATAGGTCTTAAATTTACTATGTCTGCGCTCGTAAAGGTGCACAATTTTGAGCTTTTCGTCGATCTTATCATACGGTACTCCTTTGATTTTACAGATCAGTTTTAGATTTTGCGTGGCAGTCATATACGGATAAAAATTAGGACGCTCGATAATGGCACCCACCTTTTTTAAGGCTTCATGTGTGGAAATAGCGCCATCAAACCAACTAAATTCACCCGAAGTTCGGTTGACTACATTTAATATAATTCCAAGCGTGGTGGACTTGCCGCTTCCATTAGGGCCTAAAATACCGTAGACGTTCCCTTTTTTTATGTCAAAAGACAGATTATTGACCGCATGTACGCGACCGTATTTTTTATCAAGGTTTTTGAGAGATAAGATTGTTTCCAAAAGATTCGACTGTTTTGGTTGTTGTTTAGTATGACGACAAAAGTTAAGAATTGTAACACAAATCTGAGTTTTTCTAACGAATTTCGTTACTTTGGTCAGTAAAATTTTTGAATAGGAATCAACCAAATATTTATCACCGATAACAGCAAATGAATGTCACAGCGAGCGAAGGAAATTAGTTCATTAAATCATCAAAATTATCGAAACCTAACTCGTCAATGTTAAAGTCCTCATCTTTTACATTAGAGGGGTCTTCAATGATTTCACTTCTAAATTCTTTTTCTGGTGCTTCGTCAGGCACATTTCCTAAAGATAATAATAAAGCGGGCAGTTCATTTTCGTGTATACCTTCAAGCAAATCTACCAATTCCACGAAAAAAGACCACATCGAAAAGAAATCATAGACATAAATGAGCTTAGATTTCTCCTGGTCAAGAATTTCAGATAATAAAATATGCTGCATGGTTAAGGCATCACCGGATTCGCTCATATCGAATAATGGAATCTCCTCTCCTTGATTCCAGTTATCATCAGTCGTAAAGAACGAAGCCATTTCCGAGCCATCGAAACCAAAAGCATTCGTAATGGCATTGTGCAGGTCTTCAAGGGAATTATCTTTATGGATGGCAATCTCCCGGATGACATCTTGTTCCGTATCTAATATGATGCGAAGTTTATAGATCATTTTTACCACTAAAATCTGGACAAAGTTAGCTATTTTAGCGTCATAATCACAGTTTTTAAAATTTAAACCGATTGCTGCAAATATGGAAACAAGCAAATTGTTGGAACTACTGAATGACGCTTCTAAAAATACCTTAATGGAAACGCTTGAAATTAACTTTCTGGTAGCAACGACTGACAAAGTTGTCGCCAGAATGCCTGTAACACCAAAGGTGCATCAGCCCGACGGGGTGTTGCATGGTGGCGCGAGTGTCGCTTTAGCCGAAACTGTTGGAAGTTATGCTTCCTTTCTCAATATTGATCCAGAAAAGCAAATGGTAAGAGGTTTAGAGATATCTGCGAATCATATTCGTGGAAAAAAAGAAGGATTTGTTACTGCTACAGCAAAGCCGCTTCATAAGGGGAGAACAACGCATCTCTGGGAAATCCGCGTCGAAGATGAGGATCACAAACTGATCTCATTGTGTAAGCTCTCAACTATTATTCTAGGCAAGAAATAGGCATTCATTTATGAGAATACTGAAAAAGATCTTAAAAATTACTATCATTATTTTGGTTGTGCTTTTTACCGGATTGCTTATTGCAGCGCATATGATCTTGAAGCCGAGGTCTGATGAAAAGATCATTGAGAAATTACAAACAGCGTATACCAATCCGGTAATCCATCATAAGACTTTTGGAGATTACGAATACAGAACTATACACCTTCAAAAAAAACTAGATACCACTTTGCCGATCTTAATTTTTGCGCATGGTTCACCGGGCTCGACTATGGATTTTAAACGTTACCTAAAGGATTCCTTGCTGAATGCCCGGGCGAATATCATCACCTATGAACGAATCGGTTATGGGCCTCGTAATCATGGAAAAACGCCTGCTAATATGGCTGTCGAACTGAGTATTTTACACGATGTGATAGATGAGTATCCTGAAGGAAAGGTTGTGCTCGCCGGTTATTCCTATGGTGGTTCGGTTATATTGGCGTCGGAGAAATCATACAAATACAAAGTATCCATGGCCAGTGCTGTAGTCGGAGAATATGAACCCATGTTTAAAACACTTTCGTTTTACAAATGGAAATTGACCCGTTGGTTGCTTCCGCCGAAGGTGAAAGCAGCCGCTAAAGAAAAATATGCTCATGTTGAAGAATTTCCTCGATACAAGGATAAATGGAACCGAAGCCCCTCGAAAGTAATTAATATTCATGGGGATAAAGACTGGATTGTACCTTATAAGAACTCAGAATTTTTGCAAGAGATTTTCGATCAAGATAAATTCACAATGGTAACGATTCCGGGAGGGGGTCATGAACTTATCTGGTCTGATTTTGAGTTGATCAAAGCCGAACTATTAAAAACCCTGAACTGACTTGAAACTTGAAAAACTCTTTCAAAAACTTGAAAATACATACAGAGCTCAACGACCTTTTGCAGTATACCGTAAGCCCAATGATACAAATGTGATCGGTTATTTTCAAAACAATGTAGTCCCACATTATTTAGGGGATTACAGTGATAAAGGTTTCATTTTTGCTCCTTTTAACAGGAATGAAAAAGCCTTGTTTATTCCACAGAATGCCTCTGAAAATTGGGTCGTTCAAGGTACGGAAGCTTTGCAATCAAATAGTACGAATATAGTGCTTCAGGTATCAGATCTTAATAATCAAAAAAAACAACATCTCAAGCTTGTTGAAAAAGGTATTGGTTTTATAAAACAAGGTACTGCGCAAAAAATCGTTTTGTCAAGAAAGGAATCTCTAACCTTCAAGGAATTTTCTATATCCAGCGCTTTTAAAAAATTAGTGCATCAATATGCGAACGCACTGATTTATGTTTGGTTTCACCCGAAAAGTGGTCTATGGATAGGCGCTACCCCTGAAAGACTCTTATCGGTTTCAAAAAATAAATTTTCGACCATGGCCTTGGCGGGAACACAAGTTTATCAAGGAATAGCAGCTGTTAAATGGCAAAATAAGGAAAAGGAAGAGCAACAGTATGTCACTGATTTTATAAAGTCATCTATAGGCGATCTTGTAACACAATTGAGAATTTCAAAACCATATACAATGAAAGCAGGGAACCTATTACATTTGAGAACTGACCTAGCGGGTATCTTAACTAAGAATGAAGATTTAGGATTGCTGATAGAGAAGCTGCATCCAACACCTGCAGTTTGTGGGGTTCCTACTAATATCGCTAGAGACTTCATAGTAAATAATGAGGAATATGACCGCGAGTTTTATACCGGTTTCCTGGGTGAGCTCAGTTTGAATGAGCAAACTGATCTGTTTGTGAATTTGCGCTGTATGAAGATTGATGAGAATCGGGCGAATATTTTTGTTGGTGGTGGAATTACATCCGAGAGTGATGCAGAGCGAGAATGGCAGGAAACCGTCGAGAAAAGTAAAGTAATAAAAAAAGCCTTAGCGTTTCGCTAAGGCTTCCTTCCCCTTTTTTAATTTTTAAGCTTACTTAGCTGTTGTACTAGATAATCTTTTTTACTCTTCATATTAAAAACAACTTCGAGGCAAAAACTCCTACTACAAATGAATATTTTTTTCAATAAAATTTATAATCACTTGATAGTCAATTAAATATTGTTATAATTTTTATTTACAATGGCATAGAGGTGACCAGTATCGATTGTAGCACAAAATAGATTAAAAAGGGAATTACAAGGTAACCTACAATATCTCGTGCTTGTATTTTTGTGCCTGCGGCCATTACCGGAAATACCAGCAGTAAATAAAAAGGTTGTAATAGGTTACTTAAGCTTTCACCGTAAGCTACAGCCATAGAAGCACGTGCAATCATAGCGGTAACTTCGTTTTCGGGTAAGCCCACTCCTAACTGCTGTACCACATTAATAATACTTGGGCCAATGACAGCAAATTCGCCTCCAGCTGAAGGAATAGCAAAATTTACAAATCCGCCAGACAAATACGCAAAGAAAGGATAGGTGTCAATAGTAGCCACAGAAGCCAGAAGTTGCCCTGTTTTTTCACCCAACCCTGTATGTAACATGATGCCCATAATACCTGCATAGAAAGGGTATTGGAACAAAATACCCGAGATATTACTACTGGCGCGTTTCATAGAAAGGCTGTAACGCAGTGGCGTTTTGTGTAAGAATAGCCCTATAATAATGAAAATAAAGATCATAATATTGAAATTCAGATCGAATCCTTTACTTATGAAATGGTAAGTAATATAAGCTGCACCTAATGCTGCAACGGCGTATTGCAATAATAGGCTATTATTTAGTAGATCAGACAACGCTTTGTAAGGCAAGGTAAAGGTTTTGGCCTCTTCCTTTACCGAAGATTCTGTACCAGTATCTTTTGTTTCCAAAAGATCGTATAAGGTTTTGGAGGTGGTTTTTTTAGGTGCTATTACCAAAAAGAGAAGCGGCCCAATTATAGCAAATAAAACAATCATTATCAGATTTAACGGCGCTCCCAAGGTGTAAGAAGTCGGGATGACATCTGACAAGATACCTGCTTCAATCAAGAAATTGTTTTTTGTGTTCAATAAGAGTGCTATAGAACTTGATAAGCCCGATACCCATCCATTAAACGAAAAATAGACAGAGGCAATTAGAAAAGGATAATGCACATCTTTTACCCTGATGGCCAGCTCGCGTGCCAGTATGCAGCTAATGACCACCATTCCAAAGCTGATCAGGGAAAGCAATGAGCCGATTAGAATAACAAAAAAATAGACTTTTGTAGGAGTCTTGATATGCCGGGCCAATAGGTCAACGCCTTTTTTCATAACAGTTGCATGCGCTATGCTATAAGCCGTGATTACGATGAGCACAATCTGCATTCCGAATTCTAGCAACGACCAAAATCCCTTATACCACCCGCTGATTACTTCAAGCGCCGAAGCATCAGTAACGAAGAATGCTAATGCGGCTGCTATCAGCGTCAATAAGAGTGCGAAGACGTAGGCGCTAGGCATAAAACGTTCAAAAAAATCGGTGAATTTCTGACCAAGGGTTGTGATCATTACTCGTAATATTATCGGTTAGTTATAGCTTCAAATGTAGTGTTTCTTTATGATCTAATAAAGGTTAAATAGTGTAGGTTAGTTTGCTTTTAGACAGATTCAGTACGATTTTTTTGCCTTAAAATGTGCCCAGTACCCATCTTTTATGATGATGTCAATGTCTTTGAATCCGGCATCCCGAAGCCAGTTAAGCTGATTATTTAGACTATCAGGTTTGTCGAATTCATCATAATGCTCCATAATCCATGTCCATTTTTCACCATTCGGGAAGTTGCTATTTACCAGAGTTTTCCATTGTTCAATGAGTCGCGGATGCGCGGTATCGTTCTTGTCAATCATGAGATCTGAAGTTGTAAAAACGCCACCTTCTTTCAAACAAGTGTAAACTTTTTGAAAGAGTAGCTGTTTTTCAGAGCTAGTACAATGATGGAGGCTAAAACCCGCTGCAACAATATCAAAATGGTTATTTGGAAATTCAAAATCATTAAAATAGGATTCTACTACAGCAATTTTGGTATCTTTAAATCGTTCTCTGCAAATGCCCAGCATTTCTTTTGAAGCATCCAGCAAAGTATATGTTGCTTTCGGGTAGGGTATTAACAATTGTTTCGTAACATTACCATTACCACAGCCTAGATCGAGAATATTTTCTGCCTTAAAATTTACCGAAAAGCCTTCCGCAAAAAGAGAGAGCAAAAAATCATAATGAGGTACGCATTTCTGCATATCACCGGTGTAGTTTTTTGAAAATTCATCGAACTCAGAAGCTATGTTGTCTTGGATTCGCATAAAACAGTTGAGTAGCACTAAGTTAATCAATATTCTAAAGCCAAGAGTTTCAACAAATAAATTAAATTCGTAATTTTGAGATATGTAAATTATTAATTTAATAAATTATTTATGAAAAAAGGACTGTTAGTTGTTATATTCGCATTATTCACAGTGCATGTTACAAGTCAGGTTAGTTTTAATTACGACGTTAAAGTTGGGGATGTCTTTTACATTGGAAATCCGGCGGCTTCAGAATATCAATACTTGGAAACGCCACGGGCAAACTTCATCATTAAAAAGGGAGGCATCGCTGATTTTAAGACCTTGTTAGATGAAAAAGTTGTGGTTACGGCAATGGGTACCAAGAAAGGTAAAACACATGTAACATTGAAACGAAAAGACGGAAAGAAATTTTTTGGAAGTCATTCCACAATTAAAGCTTACTTATCAGAGGCTATCTCTTCAAAGGAATTAATTAAGCCTGAATAGTATTTTGGGACTTGAGTATTTGGAGATAGTTCGACAAGCCTATTGGTTTTTGTTATGGACTTCATTGTAATTCTATTGTCATATTTTATTGAGCTGATATGTTCGCTTTTATCATCCGTTCATTACCGGACAAATCTTTTGTTAATTCAATATTTTCGAATCCTTTTTCCTTCAAAAGGTTTCTAGTGTCTTCACCTAAATATTGATTGATTTCAAAAAACAGTATCCCATCTTTTGAAAGCTGTTCCTTGGCGACATCGGCAATCTTATCATAAAATAATAGTGGATTTTCATCCTTAACGAATAAGGCTGTATGAGGTTCGTATTCTAGCACATTTTTGCTGATTTCATGCTTTTCAAGCTCACGCACGTAGGGTGGGTTTGAGATGATAACATCAAATTTCTGCTCCCCTGATAGATGCTTTGAGAGGTTCGTTATAGCGTCCGAATCGAGAATATCTTGCTGGATAAAATTAATTGAGACCTTATTGAGTTTTGCATTTTGATTGGCAATATCTAAAGCTTTTTCTGAAACATCCAACGCATAAATAGAGGCATTGGGTAAGTGCTTCGCCAGCGAAATAGCAATACATCCGCTACCGGTGCCAATATCAAGCAATGTTAGTTGCGACCAGTCCTTTTTTCTTTGTCTTTTCTCTTTTAGCTCAGTGAGTATCCGGTCAACCAATTCTTCAGTTTCAGGCCTTGGTATAAGCACATCACTGGTAACTTTAAACGGTAAACCATAAAACTCTGTTTTACCTAAGATATACTGTATAGGTTTTTCTTGCTGTAATTCTGTAAGAGCGTTCGAAAAAAAACTCATGTCCCTTGAGTTAACTTTCAAACCAGGTTGCAAAGCTACCTCGACGCGAGTAAGTTGCAATCGATCTTGCACCAACAATTGAAAAAAGGAAGCGATTTCTTCATCAGGATACATTGAATTCAACTCAAGATGAAATTTCGATTGCAACTCTTTTAAGGTCATGCTACAGGTCTTTCAGCATCCATACACCACAAACCGGATGCCCGGTATTTCCTATGGGTCCTTTTAAATGTTTGAACCCATTCTTTTCATAAATGTTGATGGCAGTAATCATACTTGGATCAGACTCTAAATAACACTGTTTATAACCGAGTTCTTTAGCGGCTTTAAGACAGGTGTAAAAAATTTGTTGACCATAGCCTTTACCTCGGGCCGAAGGTTTTAGATACATTTTTTGAAGTTCGCAAACGGTTCCGTCATATCCCTTCAGAGGTTTAATCCCACCCCCACCAATGACCTCACTATTTTCTTCCGCTACAAAATAGACTGCTCTTTCGCCTAGATAGCCCTCATACATCGCTTGTGTGTCACGGTCTGCATAGGCACTACCCTTAGTGGGTAAGCCATATTCTACAATAGTAGACTTTACTATTTCTTCAATTTCTTGATTGTCTTCCGCTTGTATTTTTCTGATGATCATCGCCGCTGAGCTATGCTGTAAAACTGTACATTTGTGCCGTGAAGATACATGAAAAATACATACGACGTTGTTTGGAATTGGCGAAATTCGGGCTGGGTACTACCAGTCCAAATCCAATGGTAGGTTGCGTGATTGTTCACGATGACAAGATCATTGGTGAGGGTTATACCAGTGTGTATGGCGGAAACCATGCTGAGGTCAATGCTATTCGTGCTGTAAAAGATCCTTCCTTACTAAAAGATGCCGCTTTATATGTGAGTTTAGAGCCCTGCAATCATTTTGGAAAAACACCACCTTGTTCAGACCTGATCGTTAAAAGTGGAATTAAAAATGTTGTTGTAGGTTGTGTTGATCCCTTTGAAAAAGTAGCCGGAAAAGGCATTGAAAAGTTAAAAGCGCACGGTTGCGATGTCAGCGTTGGTATTCTTGAGCGAGCGTGTCTGGAAATGAATAAACGGTTTTTGACATTTCACGCGAAAGAACGTCCTTATATTATTTTAAAATGGGCTGAAACCCAAGATGGCTTTATTGACATCAACCGGGACGTGCACTCAAAGAATCAAGCCAAACCAAATTGGATTACAAATCAGTATTCACGTCAGTTGGTTCATAAATGGAGAGTTGAAGAGGATGCAATACTTGTTGGAACAAATACGGTACTTAAAGACAATCCGAAATTAAATAGCCGTCACTGGAAAGGTAAAAACCCGGTTCGGGTGGTCTTAGATCGAAATTTACGGGTTCCAACTACCTACCATATATATAATGGTGAACAAAAGACGATTATTTTAACTGAACGAGAAAGTCCATCAGCTGAAAATCTGTTTTTTGAACAACTAGATTTTTCGAAGAACCTGGTCCGTCAGATTTGTCACGTCTTGTATAAACATAAGTTATTGTCAGTTATTATAGAGGGCGGACAGCAAACCCTACAAGCATTTATTGATGCAAAGGTGTGGGATGAAGCAAGAATTTTTACGGGAATTGATTTCTTTTTGGATGGGATTTCCGCTCCAGATATTACCGGAAAATTGATCTCGGAAACCGAGGTTCAAGGTGATCGGCTAAAAACCTTGATAAGCGATTTATAGCAACTTGCGTCAATCAGATACATATAGAACCATCTTAAAACCTTCTGCCGAGGTCATTTTCAGAGATAAAGGAAGCAAGTTTTTAGGATATACCTTTCCGTTGCAAAATGAGGAAAGCATAAAAGAAATTTTAAATGATCTGAAAAGAAAACACCCTAAGGCCCGACATTGGTGCTATGCGTGGCGACAGGGGGTTGAGGGAGATAAAATTCAGTTTAGAGTCAATGATGATGGAGAACCATCAAATTCAGCAGGGCAACCAATTTACGGACAGTTACTTTCTAAAAATGTAACAAATATTTTAGTAGTGGTGGTTCGCTACTATGGAGGGACAAAATTAGGAGTTAGCGGACTCATAAATGCCTATAAAACTGCAGCAGCTATGGCTTTAAAGACCTCTGAAATTGTAGAAAAACTAGTGGAAATCAGCTTATCACTGATCTTTGAGTATAAAGACATGAATAAGGTATTGCGTGTAATCAAAGACCAGAATTTAAGAATAGTATCTCAAAAAATGGAATTGAAATGTGAGTTTTTAATAGCCGTTCGTAAGAATGAAGCATCAAAAGCAAAAAGTGCACTTGAGAGCTTACGATGTACCACGATTACGGAAGTTTAAAATAACCCACTCACCTTTTCTAAAATATAATCTGGTGCCTTCGTTGGCCTATCTTTTTTCATATCTATGAAAACCAATGAACAATAGGCCTTATTTAAAAGTTCATTTTGTTCATTAAATAACTCAAAATCGAACTCAATTCTTGCCCCGGGTTTTTTTAATAAAGTAGTTTTCAAAGTTAGTAGGTCGTCGTATTTCGCGGGCTTCAAATAATTAATATTTAAATTTAGAACAGGTAGCATAATACCGAGCTCTTCAATACGTTTATATGACAAGCCCAGGTTACGCAACCATTCAACTCTCCCCATTTCAAAATATTGGGCATAGTTGCCATAGTAAACGTAGCCCATTTGGTCTGTTTCGCCATATCTGACGCGGATTTCGATAGAATGTGAACGCATGAAATTTGCTTGAAAAAGTGGTGAGTTTACGGAAAAAAAAATTAAAAATCAAGGGCTATTTTATTTTTTTATGACAAAAAATATTCACACATTTGTAACGCTAAAAGAAGTGAGAATAATCCCTTATAAAGTTCTCATTTTCTACCTTAACCAAACAAAAAACTAGACCCTAATAATGACAAAAACTGCTACTTCAGTTTGGAATAATTGCCTGTCTTTTATAAAAGATAATATTAAGCCTCAAGCATACAAAACATGGTTCGAGCCAATTAAACCGATAAAAATCACTGGAGAAGCATTGACCATTCAGGTACCTAGCAAATTTTTTTACGAGTGGCTCGAGGAGCATTATATCAAACTATTACGCGTTGCACTGGTAAGAGAGTTAGGTGAAGAAGCGAAATTGATCTATGATGTTCGAATGGAGAATGCCTACAGTAGTAAAAATCCTCATACGGTCAAGATACCTAGCTCTAACAGAAAACCATTTAATTCACAAGGTGTTACTGTACCATTAGAATTAGATAAGCGTGAACTACGCAATCCATTCGTAATACCCGGTATTCAAAAAGTTAAGATTGAATCACAGTTAAATCCCAATTATAATTTTGACAGTTTTATTGAAGGTGACTCCAACCGATTGGCTCGTTCTGCAGGAATGGCAGTAGCCAACAAGCCGGGGGGTACTTCCTTCAACCCCTTACTGATTTATGGAGGAGTAGGTCTAGGGAAAACGCATTTGGCACATGCTATTGGTGTCGATATTAAAGATAAGTATCCAGAAAAGACCGTTTTATACATTTCAGCCGAGAAATTTACACAGCAATATATAGATTCTGTTAAAGGGAATACACGAAATGATTTTATCCATTTCTATCAAATGATAGATGTATTGATCATTGATGATGTTCAGTTCTTATCAGGAAAATCGGGTACACAAGATGTCTTCTTCCATATATTCAATCATTTGCATCAAAATGGTAAGCAAGTAGTGCTTACTTCAGATAAGGCACCTGTAGATATGCAGGATATAGAGCAACGATTGCTCTCAAGATTTAAATGGGGCCTATCTGCGGAACTGCAAGCGCCTGATTATGAGACGCGTATTTCTATCTTGCAAAAGAAGTTATTCAGAGATGGTGTCGAAATGCCTGATGAAATCGTTGAATACATTGCGAAGAACATTAAAACGAATGTGCGCGAGTTAGAGGGTGTATTGATCTCCATGATAGCACAGGCCTCTTTTAACCGAAAAGAATTTACACTGGCTTTAACCAAGCAAATCGTTGATAAATTCGTAAAGAATACCAAGCGTGAAGTTTCCATAGACTATATCCAAAAAGTCGTCTCTAAATATTTTGAGATGGATGTGACCACACTACAGTCCAAAACCAGGAAGCGTCATATTGTACAGGCACGTCAATTAGCCATGTATTTTGCCAAGAAAATGACCAAAGCATCGTTGGCAAGCATTGGCTCCCAGATCGGTAGCAGAGATCATGCCACCGTATTGCATGCCTGTAAAACTGTTGATAATCTTACCGAAACCGATAAGCAATTCAGAAAATACGTAGAAGACATTTCTAAAAAACTCTCATTTTAATTTATTGTAATGACTCGAATTTTAATGGTCTGCCTGGGTAATATTTGCCGCTCACCATTAGCTGAAGGTATTTTAAGGTCGAAAGTAGATCAAGAAGTAATTTTTATTGATTCAGCCGGAACAGGTGGTTACCACGTTGGTGAATTACCCGATAGACGTTCTATTGCAGTGGCCCGGAAATACGGTTTGGATATTACCGACCAGCGTTGCAGAAAATTTACCGTGAGAGATTTTGATGAATTCGACCTTATTTATGTGATGGACAATTCAAATAGAAGAGATGTACTGTCATTGGCAAGAACAAATGAAGATACTGAAAAGGTGAAAATGATACTTAATGAGCTTTTTCCCAACGAGAATGTTGATGTACCTGATCCATATTATGGGGGTGAATTCGGATTTGAAAGTGTCTATGAAATGCTTGAAAAGGCCTGTGCCATAATTGCAAAAAAATTACATTCCTAAATTTTACTTACCTTTATTGAAGTCATTAGCCTTTAATTTTTATAGGCATGAAATACTTCAATTTTATTTTTATCCTCTTTTTTTCTCAACAGGTTTATACACAGCCTGAAGTTGCTATTGAATTATTTGCCACAGGTTTAGACAAGCCGGTTACTATTAAAAATGCCGGTGATGAAAGGCTTTTTGTAATAGAGCAAGATGGTTTAATACAGATTATTAATCCTGACGGCACTAAAAACGCGATTCCTTATTTAGATATTAATAGCCGTGTTATTAATATAAATAACATTGGAGAAGAACGTGGCTTGTTGGGTTTGGCATTTCATCCTGATTACGCAACAAATGGCTTCTTTTATGTAAATTATAGTAATAATTCGGGTGATACAGTAGTATCCAGATTTTCGGTAAGTGACTCCAACCAAAACGTTGCGAATGCGAACTCTGAATTGATTTTGCTGACAATAGACCAACCCTTTCCCAATCACAACGGGGGCGATATGGCCTTTGGTGCTGATGGTTATTTATATATTTCTTCTGGTGATGGGGGAAGCTCAGGTGATCCTGGTGACAGGGCTCAGAGCTTGAATACGCTATTGGGAAAATTGTTACGTATTGACGTGGATAACGTTAGCAATGGTAATAATTATGCGATACCAAGTGATAATCCTTTTTTGAGCAATTCGTCAGCATTGGATGAGATTTGGGCCTACGGACTTAGAAATGCATGGAAATTCTCTTTTGATCGTGCCACGAACGACCTGTGGATCGCTGATGTTGGGCAAGGTCGGTTTGAAGAAATTAATAGTGTAGTATCAACAGCGGCCGGGTTAAATTTTGGATGGCGCTGCTATGAAGGAAATGCGACATTTAACACATCCGGTTGCCCAAATGTAAATACACTGACTTTCCCGGTATCTGAATATGGCCACTCAGGCACGTCTAGATGTTCAATAACAGGTGGTTATCGCTATCGTGGAACGCAATATCCCGGGTTTTCAGGTCTCTATTTCTTTGCTGATTATTGCAGTAACGAGATCGGTACTTTAGAACAAAATGGCGCAAATTGGAACCTGACTTTTTCAGGTTCTTTTAGTGGAAATAATTGGTCTGCCTTTGGCGAAGATGTAAATGGTGAGCTCTATATAGCCGGTATCAGTAGTGGCACCATCTATAGAATTGTGGATGCTAATTTAGGAACAGATGATTTTTTGGATCAAGAAATTGCTATATACCCAAATCCGGCCAACGAAACCTTTACCATCCAAACCGGCATGAGCCTGTCAGGAGCATTATCAGTTGCTATTTATGACCTTAATGGGAAGCTGTTGCAGCAGCGTTTGTATAGCCCGGCTAAGACAATTACTGTTGCTATTCAAAATTTTAGCGTAGGTTTGTACCTTGTCGAACTGACCGATGAATTGGGAAACAGGTTCCATAAAAAAGTAGTGAAGATTTAGAATGAAAGTAACTCAGGGAAAGTTGTACTTAATACCTACAACCTTAGGCGATAATGAACCGCTGGAAGTTTTACCTATATCCGTAAAAAAAGTTATTGAAAAGACAAATCATTTCATTGTTGAAAATGAAAAATCTGCGCGGCGTTTTATTAAAAAGATAGCTCCTAGAAAATCCCAACCCGATCTGGTTATTTACAAACTCGATAAATTCACTAAAGCTATAGAAACTCAGCATTATTTAGACGCTTGTTTGCAAGGGGAAAATGTTGGAATACTGTCAGAAGCCGGCGTCCCAGCAGTAGCCGATCCGGGAGCCATAATCGTACAATTGGCACACCAAAAACAGATTCAGGTGGTACCCTTGGTAGGCCCTTCATCAATCGTTATGGCTTTGATGGCTTCAGGTTTAAACGGACAAAGTTTTGCATTTAATGGTTATTTACCAATAGATAAAGCTGAACGAAGAAAAAAGATCAAGCAACTGGAAAAATTATCGCTGGAAAAAGATCAATCGCAGATCTTTATTGAAACACCTTATCGAAATGAAAAGATGCTCAATGATCTTCTGCAAACTTTAATACCTTCAACTCATTTATGTGTCGCGGCTGATATTACTTTACCTACAGAATACATAAGAACTTTAACAGCGAAAGAATGGAAAAATAAAACTGTAGACCTGCATAAACGGCCGGCTATATTTATTATTCAGAAGGAATAAAAAAATCCACGATGTGAGTCGTGGACTTTTTTTATGAATTAACCAATGTTTGTAATCACTTATATCGCGGGTTTTCTATTGGCTTCGATAAGTGAAGTGTCATAACCAGCAAATTTTTTTAAGTAATGTTCAATCGTGGTGCCATAAGCATCACTAAATTGAAATGCACCATTGCTTCTTAAGTATTTCTTTACATTTCCAGCACCGGCCAAATGAGCTGCAGCCAGGATACCGGATTCTGTAATTCTT
>JAAUYH010025189.1_pt1 | contig 17687 bp, 14 predicted proteins | sample 7278061 | NCBI WGS metagenome assembly JAAUYH01 (sample SAMN14350203, study PRJNA611818) | marine sediment metagenome | isolation source: surface marine sediment (0.6m) | place: French Polynesia: Moorea | collected 2018-08 | reverse complement strand
TCAACACCCCACCCCATGTCTGGCTTTAGCCAAAAGTATTTCCATTCCAACCCCAAAGATGTCTTTGAGCATCATTAAATTCCAGATAAATACGATTAGCTTTTACACCTAGTTCTGATTCTATTTGTTGGCAAAAATCAGAACTCATTGCTTTAGTTTGCTCTGGTTTCATCGTGCCAATATTTTTAATTTCTACATAACAAACAGGGTCAATTGTACCACCAAATGTCATGGGAATATCAGATTCAAAAGCCGTCATCACATAGGATTCTGGTTTACCTAAATGTTTGGCGAGTTTAGCCGATAAGCTGGTTAAAAGGCTTTCTACTTGAGCTTTATCGGGAGTAGCAATGGAGGATTGAACTTTGATGAAAGGCATGACTGAAAAATATATATTTAACTTGACGACAAACAGCAGTTGATCTAAATTTTTGCATATATGTCGGCGATTCTCCAATTTAAAATCATCACTTCTTCCTCCTCCGCAAAACATGAAAGTATCTCTTCAACTGGAACTTTATCATTATTCATCTTTTCTACGAGCGATCGCCCAATCTTAGGAATATATTCATAGGACTTAATCCGACTGTTATGTTTATCCCAGATTTCGTAATGATAGAAAGTCTATGCACTGGCAAAGCCAATTATGCTTTCGGGTTTCAAATAGTATTTTTGTATAGGGTAAGTTCAGATATGTTACAGGTTACAAGTCTTCGCGTGAGAGAAGAGAACAGCCGATATAATAAAGCACATCTAAGATTCGGAAGATTCGGAAGATGAGCTGTCGGGGCATTTAGGTTAAAGGTTAGTTCGGAGTACATTAACCAGTTTCCTCTCTTTAACCAGCCAACGCGATCGCCGAAGGCATTCCAGACTTCCTCATTATACTCTCTTGTTCCTCCCAGACTCTTATAGATTCTCTTCTGAACGCTAAAGCCAAACTTGCCGTTGCTGTACTTCACCCACAAGCGGTCTAATTTGCGTAAATCTTCGCAGGGAAAATTTTCAATACTATCCACATCTAACCAACCTTGTTCTTCACGGTCTGCTACCTTGAGCATAACTTTAAATGTTTCTTCATCTGCTTCTTGCCATTGTCCATTTTTCAGGTAAGCTTCTAGTTGTTGATAAAGTAAATTTTGGACATTACTTTGCAAGGAAGTTAACTCTGCTTCTATTTCGAGATTTACTTGACGGGGTGTTTCTTTTTCGAGATTTACTTGACGGGGTGTTTCTTCCAAGCACCTTAAAGCCAGGGTGGTTGCTTCTTCATTGTTGATGGCAATTAGGGAACGAATTAGTTTACTGGGATTAACCAAAGCAGCATACAGGAGGATTGTGCCGCGCCACCATTGTTCCTGCCAGTTGTTTAGCAACAGTTGTTCTTGCTTGGTTTCTTTGATTTGCTTTGCTGCTAAGAACTCTTGAAAGCTAAGGTGAGCAAATTCGTATTCTTCTTCTCTTTTGACGATTAATTCACTAATATCCCGAATTTTGTCGATAAATTCATCACTCGTTACAGGGTCTTGGGTATCTAGTGTTCTTAAATGTTTGTCGATTAATTGGGTCAAAGCTTCAGCGCCGATGCGTGGTTTTTTGACCTCCTGCATCAAATCCAGTGCCACACCTTGCAATAACTGTTGACTTTCAACCAATGGTAAAGGCATATCGATACGCCGTGCGCGGGGACGGTCTTTGAGTTGTAATTGGCAGATATCTTGATATAGTTCTGCCCGTCGTTTTGGTAATGGTTGCCCCTGATAACTACGATGGAGATTGACAATCATGTTTAGCAGCAAAGGATTTTTGGCTAAAGCACCTAGTTCTTTTCTCTCTTGGAGTTGTTGCCATAGGTTTGCTGTTTGCTTCTCTGCCCTATCTCGTACATTAGCATCATTACGACCTGCTCTAATGTTAATTTCTTGAGCTAAATACCACTTACTAATAAAGCGTCTTTGTTGTTCTGGGTTAAACTCTTTAACGAATAACTCGGCTCCAAGTCTAATATTACCTTTATGAGCTTTAAAGGCGCGAGGACGGGAAGTAATAATAAAAGTTGACTTTTGATAATTGCGAATTTGAGCGTTGAGCCATTTACTTAAAGATTCTCGTTGTTCTTCTTTGACTTCATCAAAGCCATCAAACATCACCAGCATATTACCGTTACGGAGATGATTCTCTGCCCAATTTGGCGGTAATGTTAGTTGTTTACTTTCTGGCAGATAGGGAATGTGATATTCTTCGATTAAGGTTGGTAGATCTGGGGGGTCATTAGCTAAAAGTTCTTGCCATTGTCGTAGATAAAGCAATACTGGTAATAATTTTGGTGCATTGTACCTCTTGTATTGTTTGGTCATGTAAGAATAGGTGACATGACGTAATAGGGTAGTTTTGCCAAAGCCTCCCCAGGCTAGAATAGCTAGACGACGAAAAGCAGATATTTTTGGGGTTTGAGATAATAAGTCCCAAATAATTAGAGGTTCGGCTGTTGTTTCTCCCCGAACTGCATCTACTTGATATCTGCTGTATCCAGGTAAACCAGGTAATTCATCACCTGTACTATCTTTGATAAAAAGATCGCTCAGTTCGAGGGGAACAAACACATCTTTTAGTAGGGGCATAAATGTACCAGAAGCTTGATTGTAACCAATGGTTTCATAATCGCTGGACGAACTCCCCTGACACTTAAGATATTTCTCATCAACTCCTGCTAGTTGCCATTTAATCGCCTCTTTGATTGCCCTATCTAGCTTTTGCAATTGTGCTACTAAAGAATCAGCATCTTTCTTGCCTATCTCGCTCATTCTCTCTTGAATATTGAGCAAAAAGCCTTTGGAATATGCAGCCCAAGCTACTGCAACAACCATGAATGGAAAAGTAAACAAAGCCTTCAATGGGTCACTATCCAAAATAAAAGAAGTAATTAAACAAATGCTTCCCCCACTAGGAGCAAAACGAACTAATTGAGATATAAATCCCAGAGCAGCCTGACGTTCCTGTTCAAAATTATCCTTTTCCTGCTCTTGCTTTTTCTCTGGTTCAGAAGGGTCAGTCACGATCGCAGATTTTTCGTAGTGGCGCGTCAAGCTTAAAATATCCCAATAAATATTCTAATCAAGTACAAGGCATAAGAACAAACTAGCTCTGTTTATCCTCAAATTTAGCCTGACACGTCACCAATGACTAATCAAGACAAGGTAGTAGTAGACTGACACGAGTAAAATGATGGGTTACGACGAATTGTTTAATCTAACTCATAGCAAGAGTTATCCTCGTCTAACCCATCTACTGGCTTGCCTCTAGAAAATTTTAATAATCTTTACTTTTCTTTAGATAACCAGCTAAAGTGAGCGCGGACATCCTTACCAACTTCTTCAATGGGATGTTCTGCTTCCCGACGACGCATAGCGGTGAAGCCAGGTTTACCTGCCTGATTTTCTAAGATAAATTCGCGAGCAAAATCACCACTTTGAATTTCGTTCAAAATTTTACGCATTTCGGCACGGGTTTGTTCGTTAACGACTCTCGGACCGCGACTGTAATCGCCATATTCGGCAGTAGTGGAGATACTATCGCGCATTTTCTCCAATCCACCTTCAACAATTAAATCGACGATTAATTTAACTTCATGGAGACATTCAAAGTAGGCTAATTCGGGCTGATAGCCAGCTTCAATTAGAGTTTCAAAACCAGTTTTAATTAAGGCACTCAAACCACCACAGAGAACTGCCTGTTCGCCAAAGAGGTCGGTTTCAGTTTCTTCACGAAAAGAAGTTTCTAAAATACCCGCACGAGTGCCACCGATACCTTTAGCATATGCCATAGCGCGATCGCGAGCTTGACCAGTAGCATCTTGATAAACTGCAAATAAACAGGGTACGCCTTGTCCTTGTTGATAGGTGCGTCGCACTAGGTGTCCTGGACCTTTGGGGGCAACCATGAATACATCAACGGATTGGGGAGGAATAATCTGTCCGAAATGAATATTAAACCCATGGGCAAATGCTAGTACCTTGCCATCAGTCAGATGAGGAGCAATGTTATTGGTATAGATGTTTTTCTGTACTTCGTCAGGTAGCAAAATCATAATCACATCTGCTTCTTGTGCTGCCTGTTCTACATTGCGTACAGTTAGTCCTTCGGCTTCGGCTTTTTTTCTGGATTTACTGCCAGGATATAAGCCGACAATTACATTGACTCCACTATCTTTGAGGTTGAGGGCATGAGCGTGTCCTTGAGAACCGTAACCAATGATTGCTACGGTCTTATTTGCCAATAAATCTAAATTGGCATCCTCATCGTAGTACATTTTTGCCATGGGAATTTCTCCAGAGTAATTAATATCGTGAATTTATTGTAATTTCGATTGGGAGATGGCGGTCTAAGAAATTTTTAACTGTAACGATAGTTTTTTTCGATGACTATGGGCAGAATTTATTTTTTTATTGAACTGTAGTTAATTCAGTTTTTGCCCGATTTAATTCATCGATGATCTCAATTATTTCTCGTTCAAAAGTTACTTGAGCGCGATTGGTTTTTCCCCCCAAATAAAACTTATTTTCTGTTTCTAATGCCCAAATTTGGGAATGGGAAAAATAACTCATCACTACTCCTAACATCAGCAGCCCAAAACCAGTATAAACAATTGGTACGCCTGGATCTGCTTTAATTTGTAGCCCCGTACTACCAATGATATCAACTAGCTTTAAATTAACATTGTTAATCGCCACACTTTGACCAGTACGCACCGCACTAGCGAGTTCTCCCTGTTGATTATAAATTAGGGCTGTTCCTTGTAAATCTTTAGCTAATAAAGATACCCCCTCACTGAGATCGGGTTTGAGGGGCACCCAAGTTCCCCAAATATTGCCACCACCAACAGTATTTAATTGAGCCATGGGCAGTTGAAAGATGGGGCTATTATTTAGCTGTACCCGAACCGCAGCAATAGTCCAGTTAGTTTGATAAAAAGTTACACCATCGTAACGCAAAGGTTGATTAACATAAATAGTTTGACGTTTTAATTCTTCCCCGCGATCGCCAATGACGGAAAGATCGGAATAAAATTGATCGATCGCCCCATTATCGGTATAGTCTATCCAAAAACGATTGACCTTAACCGACCAATCTTGAGGTACACGAGAAGCAGCAAAAGGACCGGCTTCAATAATATTTTGTACCCTGAAAGTATTGCCACTAGGAATCATCTCTTGGGCAAAAAAGCCTGTAAAAATCCCCCAAATTCCCCCAGCCAAGACAATCAACATGCCTGCATGAACGATAATTGGACCAATCCTACCAATTAGACCTTTACGGGCATAAATAGCGTTATCTTGCTGAAAAACTCGATATTTTGCCTGTTTTAGCCCAGGAATTAGGGACTTAATCGAACCTGTATCTAATTCTGTACTGAGGGCTAATTTATTAAATTGAGAGGGTTTTTGATAGTATTTCCACTGGCGAGCGGCTTTTAGGGCTGGTAACTGACGGGTAAAAGTGCAAGCTGTTAAGCTGCTGCCAAATAGTACCAACAGAGATAAATACCACCAGGTACTATAGACATGGTTTAACCCCCAAGCTAAAATCACTTTCCAAGTCAAAAAGCCATATAAAGCAGGTTCTTCAGGGTAGTTTTGTTGATAAAAAGCTAGGGATTCTGCTTGCTCGATTACCGTACCAGCAATACTGACAAGAGCAATTACTAACAGTAAAATAATTGCCAAGCGCAAATCGGCAACGATACCAACTAAGCGGCGGAGCAGATAACGGGGAGTTAAAATTGTAGGAGAAGCTGACATTTAGAGTTGAACTAACGGTAAACGAGATAAGAGGGAAAAAATACCAAAACCCAATAACAAAGCCCCACTGACAGGATTAATCCAACTAGACCAACGGCGTAACTCTAAAATTTTCTTAAGAGAAGCGGTAAAAGTTCCTGCTATCACCAGTGGGGCGACATAGCCCAGGGCATAGGCGATTAACAATACTGCACCTAATAATAAATCTTGAGTTGTGGCAACCCAAGTTAATAGAGTGGCTAAAACAGGAGTACTACAGGGAGAGGCGATTAAACCAAAGGTTAAACCCAACAGATAAGAACGCAGTCCACGGGGTAAATCTTCATTAATCCAGTCTGTTGCCCCTAAAGAAGGAAATCGCAGGGGTAATATTTCTAGTAAGTTTAAACCCATAGCGATCGCCACTACACTGACAATCAAGGGTAAGCCGATGCCAATTTGTCCGTAAACTTTGCCAATGGAAGTAGCAATAATGCCTAAGATAGCCAAGGTGGTTGCCAAACCAAAGGCAAACCAACTAGATTGAATTGCTGCCTGTAATTTACTCTGGGATTCATAACCACCAATGTAGCCAATGGTAATGGGCAACATCGATAGCATACAAGGGGTAAGACTGGTTACCAATCCCGCCAGAAAAATTATGCCAAAACTAACTATACTGAGATGGGTTAACTGTGTGGCAACTAGGCGATCGGCAAATTGCTCTAGTAAAAATAATTGAGTTTGTAAAAATTCCCACATTAAAAGTTAAATTTTCTTAACTACTATTTATTATTTTAAAGGTTTTCTTAACCACAATCGATTACAGGGGATGCAATCAATGGGATGGCTATATAAAAAAGCAACCACCATACTCTTGACTTACTATGCTTATATGCTGGAATATAGGGCGGAAATCTTTTTATGGGCATTATCTAATTCTCTGCCGATTATTCTCATGGGAGTATGGATTAAAGCTGCCCAAAGTGGCAATTTTGGCTTAAATACTCAAGATTTTGCTCGCTATTTTTTTAGCATTTTTTTTGTCAGACAATTTACTACTATTTGGGTAATTTGGGAGTTTGAGCGGGAAGTACTTGATGGCAGACTATCTTTTCGGCTACTACAGCCTATCGATCCAGTTTGGCATCATGTAGCTCGACATCTGGCTGAAAAAATGACTCGCTTGCCTTTAATTTTGGCTTTTTGTACTCTGTTTTTTGTGCTTTATCCCCAAGCTGCTTGGCTACCTAAGATGAGTGATATCTTCTTCTGTGCCGTGGCGATCGCCTTAGCTTTTATACTACGCTTTGCCATTCAGTATACTTTCGCCATGTTAGCTTTTTGGACAGAGCGAGCCAGTGCGATTCAACAGTTTTGGTATTTATTTTATATCTTTCTGTCGGGGACGATCGCTCCTTTGGAAGTATTTCCCCCCACTGTCAGACAAATCGTCGAATTTACGCCTTTTCCCTACATGATGCATTTTCCCGCAGCCATCTTAACTGGATTGGATGTAGATATAGCTTCAAGTATTGGGATCACTATTGGCTGGACAATTTTGTTTTTGTTTCTCAACCGTTGGCTATGGCGTAAAGGATTAAAACAATATTCTGGCATGGGCGCGTAAATTAGGGGCGATTCGCGCTATTTGTAAGCCTTCTCGTAAGAGTATCGCCCCTACTGATTAAAATTCACGAATTTCTGGCTTACCGTCTTTAATTTCCCCAACTAAAACCACATCAGCTACACCCACAAACAAGCCATTTTCTAGTACTCCAGGTAGATTGTTGATGGTTTTTTCTAGTTCGGCAGGATTATCGATCCGCTCGAATTTGACATCAATGACTAAATTACCTTGGTCTGTCACTACAGGACCAGCTTTTTTAACTCCCATTCGTAGTTCGGGTTTACCGCCCAACTTCTGCAAGCTGTTCATCACGGGGGTAACTGCCATGGGAATTACTTCTACAGGTAATAAAAAAGTAGAGCCGAGTTTATCTACTAATTTGCCGCCATCAACTACCACCACAAATTCATTTGCCAAGGAATCTACTACTTTTTCCCTGGTATGAGCCGCACCGCCACCCTTAATCAAGTTTTTTTGGGGATCGACTTCATCTGCACCGTCGATGGCAATATCAATGTGGTCGATCGCATCTAAGGTAGTCAGAGGAATACCATATTGTTTGGCTAATACTTCTGCTTGAAAGGAAGTGGGTACACCGACAATATTTTTAATTTCTCCTTGAGAAAGGCGATCGCCAATATACTCAATGGCGAATGCTGTAGTCGATCCCGTTCCTAGTCCGACAATAGAATCTGATTTGACGCGAGCAGCAGCAGCTTTACCTACTTCTTGCTTCATGGTCTTTACGGGATCGTTCATTATCTAAATCTCCTAATTATCTTTGAATTATTAAATTTTTGCACGACAAAACTCGGTGTCCCACAGCTTTAAAGTTTTACTCCTTGCCTATGGTCACCGTTAATAATTAATTATGGGAATTGTCAAACTAACTTAATTGTTGGCTGCTGCTAGCATTTCTTTTAGTTTTGCCAATTCATCTGCCCAACGAGGATCGGGTTGAATGCTTCCTTGTTGTTGACTAGTGCTTTGTTTCTTGCCACGTTTGCCACCTCCTGATTTGCGTTTGCTAGGACCATTACTAGCGGCACTGCTTTCAGCTTTTCCTTCTTCCTCTTTGCCTTTAGAGCGTGGTAAGGCTTTTTCAATTTTCAGGGGATTATCCATAAAAGGCTGACCATTATATTTTTCAATAAATTGATCGGCTATTTCATCACTCGGAACAGTAACAAAAGCAAAGCCGCGACATTTTCCAGTTTTACGGTCTTTGATTACTTTGGTAGAAACCTGTTGACCTTCAGCGACAAACATTTCCGCTAACTTTTCGCGATCGATGGTTTCTTTAGGTAAATTACCTACATATAGACGAATAGACATGAAGATGTATCTCCCAAGCTAAATTAATTAAAACGTTCTTACATGAGCAAACACTGTTTGCAGAATGACCAATGGTTACAGCAGGCTCCGCCGTAAAATAACGAAGCGATCTGTTACTGAGTGAAAACAATATTACGTTTACCAAGAAATTTTATATAGATCGATAATTTTGGCAAACTAAATCTACTTTACACACTAATGGTCACATCAAAATATGTACTTCTCTTAAATATTGCTATCAGTTTAAGCACAGTCGCACTTTAAAATTAGCAAAATCTTTTAGAAAAAGTTCTATCTCAAATTTTATGTCTAATCTAATTATTACAGAATGTTTACACTATTAACCAACTTATTGTCAATTATTTTCTAGTTGTAAAGGTGTTTTTACTGTTGACAGTTTTATAATTAAAGTCTTATAACCAAAGTTAACTATTGTCAAGTCATTGTTACATTCGCTTAAGTAAACTAGGAGTTTCAACTATGTCACATTCAGTAGAGTTGTCCTTGGAGCAAAAATTCAATATTCGTTCTTTTGAAACCCAAGTCAAAAATATGAGTCATCAACAAGCTCAAGAATTTTTGGTGGAATTGTACGAACAAATGCTCTTACGAGACAATATGTACCAGGAGTTTATTAAACATCAGTGGAATTTAGATTCAATTCCACATAAACCTTAATCCCCATTCCTATATGGTTTTGTTTGAATGACGACCTCTTTCTCAAGCTGGATTCTCAAGAAAAACGCTGGGGATTGCGGGACGTGAATTAACATCACAAGATTATAAGATTATTGAGATTATTGAGATTGGTAATCTTTTTTTGCTAGGGTAAAAAAAAATAGACTTGAAAAAGCACGTATGTTTCAAAGCTGCTTGATCTGCACAGATTTTACCGATGGTTTACATCGCCTGGTTAACAGTGTTCCCTCTCTAGCCCAATGTGGTCTGAAAAAAATAATTTTCTTTCATAGTGTGCCTTTATGGGAAGAAGGTGAAGTTCCCAGGGTCGATGAAGAGAAAGTTGAGGCAGCAAAGCAAAAACTGAGCAAGGCTCTAGATAATGTTCCTCAAGGAATTGAAGTAAAAGTAGAAGTCACCTCAGGTAAACCCCTCGATACCATTCCCCGAATTTTAAAGAAAAATTCTATTGATGTAATTATTACAGGAACGCCAATTCGTAGTTTGGCAAAAGAAAGGTTTTTTGGTAGTACCAGTAGAGGCTTGGCAAAAATTACCGAACAACCTCTAAATATAATTCGTCCTGAACTAATTACAACCTATACCCAAGAGGAATTAGCACTACGCTGTGAGCATCTGTGGCGATATTTGTTAATTCCTTACAACGATAGTAAGTCTGCTCATTATTTGATTGAACAGCTTAAAAAATACGCTCAAAACCGTCCAGCCAACTCATTACAAAAATGCCTGTTAATTTCTGTAGTCGATGATAGTGGTAGAAAATCGATTATGGTCGAACAGCGTCTGCAAGAAGCAAAAGAACAATTAGCAGCAGTTAAAGCCGATTTAGAACAATTGGATTTAGAAGTTAACACTTTGGTCAAAAAAGGCAACCCCATACAAGAGACCTTAGCCACAGCATTAGATTACGATATCAGTGCGATCGCCATTGCCACCGATTTCGGCGGTAATTTTTTACAATGGACTGTTCGTAGTTATGCTAGCGATCTGATGCGAACTAGCTGGTTTCCTGTTTTGTTATTCTCACCCAAAAAAAAGCAGTAGAAAACTGGCATGGCAATTAACGATAAAATTAGCCAAAATTTAGATCGCGCTTTGTGGGAATTGGCATCTGTGAGATGATGAAAAAAAAGACATTATTAATCAACAGAGGATACAAAGCGTGGCCGAAATTCAATTTTCTAAGGGAGTAACTGAAGAAGTAGTTCCCGATATTAGAGTAACTCGTTCTAAAACTGGTAATACTGGTACAGCAACATTTTATTTTGAAGACCCCCAAATCTTGAGTAAAGATAGAACTGAAGAGATTACAGGCATATATCTTATTGATGATGAAGGAGAAATTTTTAGCAAGGAAGTTAAAGGGAAGTTTATCAACGGTGAAGCAAGAGCTATTGAAGCGGTTTTGGTGATAAAATCAACCGACGAATGGGATCGTTTTATTCGTTTCATGAATAAATATGGTCCAGAACATGGATTAGGACTAAATAAGTCTTAGCATTGCGAGTGGGAAGCCCCAAGTCTCTATTGCGATAGCAATGAACGTGGGATGAAAACGAGCGCGATAAATTATCGGTCATATCTTTACAGTTTGAAAACAAAATCTTCATATAGTAATGGTTCTAGGTACTATATAATACTTTTGTTCGACGTGAGGTGAAAATAGCCTCATCGAACTAATGTACCTAGAAAATAAAATAGACATGGGTTGTGAACCAGAATTCTCGAATCCTTCCTTGGGAGCGTAAAAGTCTATTGGGAAGTCGAGTGCGTAGAAGTTTTTCAAATCTCTACAAAAAGTCGGGCTGGGCGTGTACCTGACTTTAAACCGCTGTAGCAGGAAAGACAGGCGAGTACTGCGAAGGAAGTCTCCCTCTGTTCAATCGAATGGACTGGAGAAGCCTACACCTGCACCCCTTGCGGTCAGTGTGGGTTACGTCACTAGTTGGAAAATTGAGCTACTACTTGATAGCCGAAAGCCAAATTCAACCAGACCTATGCTTTTGGCTGTCTAGTTGCTCTAAATTTTAATAGTTTATACTAATGGTACAAACAGTTTGGATTGCTAGACACGGAAATCGTCTTGATTTTGTCCAACCTGAATGGTTTAATACCGCTGCAAGACGTTACGATCCCCCTTTATATGACGATGGCTTTATTCAAGCACAAGAATTAGGGCAAAGATTACAACCAGAAAATATTACCCATATTTTCTCTTCACCTTTTTTGCGTACTATTCAAACTGCTAATGAAGTTGCCAAAATTTTGAATTTATCAATTAAGCTCGAAGCAGGATTAAGTGAATGGCATAATCCTGAATGGATGAGCGGATCGCCAGAAATTCATCCTCGAGAAATATTAGCAGCACAATATCCCCGCATTGATTGGCAGTATCAATCCCGTATTATTCCCCAGTATCCAGAAAGCAAAGCAGATGTAAATCAACGCACTAAGAAAACTATAAATCAGCTAGTGGCAGAATTTAGGGAAGATATTCTCATAGTTGGACATGGTGCATCTGTTTATGGTGCTACTAAAGGTTTAGTTCCAGAAACTCCTACTTTCAAAGTTCCTTTGTGTTGTTTGACCAAGGTAGTAAACCGTAACAATCTTTGGGAATTAGATTTTTATGGCGATACGTCTCATTTAAGCAACAGCGAACAAGAAGTTAGATGGAATCCCCACATTAGTTAAAGCTTTTACTTTAACATAGTAGTATATACCCCATTCAATGCCTCATATCAAGTATGGATAATTAGTTTAAATAAAGTTATCCCCCAATTCCCGCGCCTCCCGAATTCCCCAAACCAAAATATTTAACTATTCAACCGAACCTGATATCAGAGGGGTTAAGAGCTATGGCAAAACAAGTGTCGCTCGAAAAAATCCTCAAGTGTGGCGTAAATCAAACAATAGCTCACGCATTGCTATCTGAGATTAATCACTGCCTCGCTTCTCTATCTCCTGTCGATTGCTGGCAGTATTTTAGTAGAGAAGTACTTAAACCGAACCACCCCTTCCCCTTACACGAACTGCTGTACCAGACTGTCTTTGCCGACTGGGATTCAAGCCAAGGTGCGCCACCAGTTTGGCTTCCTGATGATGAGCAAATCGAAGCTACCAATATCGCCGCTTTGATGAAAGAGCTAGATCTAGCTTCCTATTGGGAACTTCATAGCTGGTCAGTACAAAATCGTGCTGAGTTTTGGGAGGTGATGCTCGAACGGCTCAATATTTGTTGGCAAGGGAAATATACTCAAATTGTCGATCTTAGCGATGGTGTAGAATCAGCCCAATGGTTGGTTGGTGCGCGTCTGAATATTGTCGCCAGCTGTTTTCAAGCTCCTACAGACGACTTGGCTATTATTTGGCAACAGGAAGGAGGCTCTTTATCTACTCTCACCTATGGTGAACTGGAGGCTCTAACCAATCGAGTCGCTAATAGTTTGCTGGATTTTGGTTTTGCCACTGGCGATCGCCTGGCAATTGCCATGCCGATGACTGCCGAATCTGTAGCTATTTACTTGGGAATCATTAAAGCTGGATGCGTGGTAGTATCGATCGCTGACAGCTTGGCTGCTGAAGAAATTGCTACCCGCCTGCACCTATCTCAAGCCAAAGCAATTTTCACCCAAGATTATATCTTGCGTGCTGGCAAACAGTTGCCTCTTTACACCAAGATCGTGGCTGCCAATGCACCTAAAGCGATCGTCCTCGCCAATAATTCGTCTCTAGCGGTTAAACTACGTCAGCAGGATCTGAATTGGTCTGAGTTTCTCAGTCCTCAAGAGAAATTCGATGCTATTGCCGTCCATCCTGATGCTTATACTAATATCCTGTTTTCTTCTGGTACTACAGGAGAGCCGAAAGCCATTCCCTGGACTCAAATCACCCCCCTCAAGTGTGCTGTGGACGGACATTTGCACCATGACATTCATCCCCAAGAAGTAGTGGCATGGCCCACTAACTTGGGCTGGATGATGGGACCGTGGCTGATCTATGCCAGTCTCATCAATCGAGCCACGATCGCTCTCTACTACGGACCTCCCACTGGCAGAGGATTTGGTGAGTTTGTCCGCGATGCACGAGTCAATATGCTGGGTGTAGTACCCAGTTTAGTCAACAGTTGGAAAGCGACTGGCTGTATGCAAGGGTTGGATTGGAGTGCGATTAAAGTATTTAGTTCTACAGGAGAATGTTCTACCCCACAGGATATGCTGTTTCTGATGTCTTTAGCTAAATACAAACCGATTATCGAATACTGTGGTGGTACGGAAATTGGTGGCGGATATCTGACTGGTACGCTGGTGCAGCCCTGCTCCCCTTCGACTTTTACTACTCCTGCATTGGGACTCGATCTGGCTATCTTTGACGAAAATGGCCGTGTTGCCGAGGAAGGGGAAGCATTTATCATTCCTCCTTCTATCGGACTGTCTACCGAGTTGTTAAATAAAGACCACCACCAAGTTTATTTCGCCCATACTCCTACTCTCACCTCTTCTGCTATGCCTCTGCGTCGTCATGGCGATCGAATCGAGGGTTTCAGTAATTCATCCTATCGCGCTCAAGGTCGTGCCGACGACACGATGAACTTGGGCGGTATCAAGGTAAGTTCGGCAGAAATCGAACGAGTACTCAATACAGTAGAGGGAGTCAGCGAAACTGCGGCGATCGCTGTATCTCCCACTCAAGGAGGTCCTAGCCAACTGATAATCTATGCAGTAGTCGTGCCTCAAGTTGAAAGCGACAAGGCAAAACTGATGAAGTTTCTCCAGGTGGCAATTAAGCAGCATCTCAATCCTTTATTCAAGATTAGCGACCTAGAGATTGTCCAGGCACTACCCCGCACCGCCTCTAATAAAGTTATGCGCCGCGTGCTGCGCGATCGATATCAGGTTAATTTGTGTCAAAGTTGTTAGTAGCGGTTTGTTTGATCAAGCATTGCTTAATTACTCCCTTAGCCAGATTTTCCTGAGCCATCTTGAGGCGAATTATCTGAATGAATAAATTCTCCAGTTCAGGACGGGGAATATCTTTGACTATCTGCTGATATTTGTGCAAGTCAAACTGCTGCTCTAGGCTTAACGAGAAATCGGGAAGTTTCGGTAACATAGATGAGTCTCCTGGTCAATGTAAGTCAGGTCTTGAATTTTGCCAGAGTCATAGTCTTGAGGCAAAATTCCTCAACCAATGTCATGACAACGGGAGAGCAACTACCAAGAAGACTTGAGCTAAACTATCAGCTACTTCTGGCTGGGTTTCGGTAAGTTCACATTTCATTAAACTTGCTAAATCACTTGCGGAAAAGTTGATATTGTTTGTTGAACGAACAGTCAAGAACTGCTAGTGTAAGTTATGTTAACATAGTCTTGACAAAGTTGACAATTTGTGAAACAAACCAATTTCTCTTACTAGAAGTTTAGGTTTGGCAACTCCTGAAGGAACGTTCTTTTCGGCAGAACTAGATAAATATCGTATAATCAGCATTCTGAATACCACATTATCGTTATTCAGTCAAGACAAATATTCAATTTTTGCGATAAAATATAAATAATTACACATATACGAGCTATCCCATTGCACCTTATCAGTTTATTGACAAAGTTACTCCGTTAGAAACTCCACTGCACTTCGCACTTGCACCGTCAATTCCATCACAATCTCTCCTTCTTCTAATTTACCAATCAGACCATTTTGGGAATTCAAAATTCAAAATGGTTAATTTTGGCAAATTTAGAATGACCATTTTTAGCGGTAATGTTTAAGGAAAAATCAATGAGACAAAATCATGAAATACCAATCTACGATACGGTCGTTGTCGGCGGTGGCATTGCAGGAATCTATTGCAGCCTGAAACTGGCGCAAAAGAATCAGCGAGTTGCTTTGTTTGAACAGTCAAATCGCTGGGGAGGTCGTATTGAAACAATAAGAATGGGAAAAGGCAGAGAATTTAAAGCTGAATTTGGTTCGATGCGTTATGAAGAAAAAGGACAAAAGTTACTCAGAAATTTGCTCGATGAATTGAAGCTAGAATATTCTCCTTTTCCGCCATATCAGTCTGCCAAACCAAAATGGCCAGATTACAATATCCAAGATCCCGAAGAAAAAAGATGGCAAGAAGATCCTTTGAATCTTCTGCAAATGGGAATTTTAAAAGTTTTGGGATTGTATAGAAATGGGATGTCTAAAGAGGAAATGGATAATGAGGTTGCTAAATTCGAGCAACAAGAACCTGCAATTGCTCCAGAGTACGACTTTGACAATTTACGCAAAACTGCCAGACAAGGAGGCAAACCTAACGGCGAACTTTTATATACTTGCGGTTTTTGGAATGCCCTAAGCGATGCTTTGAGTCATCGCGCTGTTTTAAAGATTAGAGATATGGGGAACTTTTATCACTTTATTTCCGAAAACCCCAATGCGATCGAATGGATTATTTTCTGGCTGCGTGGGTTACAACCCCACGATAATTTGGTAGGGATTAAAGGAGGTTCGGCAAGGATTACCGACAAACTTCTCAAAAAACTCGATGAATTTAACAACTTAACCCGAAAAAGCAACCAGGAGTTGAGAGCAATAAGTTTGGACGGCGAACTAGTCAGGCTTTATTTTCGAGGAGAAATCGAAGAAGTTCTCGCTCAGCGCGTTATCTTGGCTTTGCCGAAAAATTCTTTGATTCGTTTGTCGCCATATTTTCCTGAAACAATACGCCAAGCTCTGGATTCAGTAATTGCCCTTCCCCTGCTGAAAGTATTTTTCGTGACTGCTGCTCCTTGGTGGGATGAAGACACTCAACCTCAAACAGGAGCATACACGTTGCCCAGCAGAGAAATGCATTATTATCAAGAACACTCTCTTCAGCTTAGTGAAGACAGACGGCAGCAATATGAAACAGAGTTAAAAGAAGGCATCATCTCAAAAGATATGCGTCATGAATTTTTTGATGCTGGGATTGAGCTTCCTCATGACATGACAGTGGAAACGAAAAAGAACAATACTGGTTGGATAATTTACAACACCTCTTACCGCCAAAGTCACGAGTATTTTATCCGCCAAGAAGATTTGTCAGTATTTAACAAAAATGGCAAGGGAATGGTGATGGTATATACTGACCGTACTGCAAGTGAATATTGGAACGATTATATAGTCGCTCCCAACCATCACGATCGAGCAGAAATCAGAGGAGATTTGCGATTGATCGAAAGATTTTTTAAATATCTCGCCAATGGCTTGGAACTGGAACAACAAGAATTTGACGCTGCCGAAAGTGCTATCTTGCCTAATTGGCAGCATTTTAAAAGTAAATCAGCCCAAAATATTGTTGAAGAAGTAAAAGGAACTATTGAAGATTTTGGTATTCATGACTGGGGTAAGGAACCTTATGGTGCTGCCTGTCATGCATGGCGACCTAATATCAAGTCGTGGGAAATAATTATCCGCTTGAGAGCTTTTAGCCCGATCAATGACCCAGGCAAGCATAAAAATATTCATATATGCGGTGAAGCTTATTCTGATTATCAGGGATTCGTTGAAGGAGCTCTACGTTCTGCTAGAGGTGTTGTAGATTGGATCGGGGCTCAAGAAGAAAGAGAAACTGTGCCTAGTGGGGAAGAGGAGAAGATCGAATTATATGTACCCATTGGCGATCGCCTAGAGCGAAGATCGGTTCTTGGTATCAGTAGCTCAACACAGTTGGAATCAGTCACAGCTAGAGAGAAAAAGATACAAATGTTAAAAACCTCAAACTTTAATTGTGCTACCGATTATGCTTTGGAAACCCTCAATTCTGTTAATTTAGATAGAATTGATTATTTCTTTGGCGATCTACCAGCCGATCCTTATCTAGAGGAAAACTATCGCTTCAGACGGTTATCTCGCTTCCAAGTATCTGGCGGTCGCTTGGTCAAGTTTCCACATAGCCAATTCTTTCAAAGTCAAGAATATAATCCATTACTAGGTGATGTCGTTAGAGAGTATTCAGAACTGGATGATGCCCTAGTCGAACTCGAAGACTTTCAAAAAGTGGTCTTGGAGTTCTTTGATTTCTGTAAAGTTTGTGCCGCTCCTAACGAGATTGGCGTTCATCAGATTAGAACTGTCGCTTCTGTTGATGAAGTCGGTCAACCAGCACCAGAAGGCATTCACAGAGATGGCGTAGATTTGGTGGGCATATTCTGTGTCAACCGAGAAAGGATTGAAGGAGGAGAAACTTATCTGTATAAATCTAAGGACAGTGAACCGATTTT